>Ga0081455_10002303_pt1 | contig 22753 bp, 21 predicted proteins | sample TabmetS3T2R1_FD_70207 | JGI IMG/M metagenome (GOLD analysis project Ga0081455, IMG submission 70207) | Tabebuia heterophylla rhizosphere microbial communities from the University of Puerto Rico - S3T2R1 | ecosystem: Host-associated > Plants > Roots > Rhizosphere ...
GGTATTCCTTTCACTTGTCTGATGCTGGGGTGTTGCGACGGAACAGAGCGAGGATCGGGTTGACGTGCGCGCCGCCACGTAGGGCGGCGGCACGACGGGACTGGTCCACCCAGACGGCCGCGATGAGGACCGTGCCGACGGCAACTCCCTGCCAGAAGGGCTGCACGCCGATGATCACGAATCCGGCCTGAAGAACCGCGGGGATGAACAAGCCGACGACAGTGCCGAAGATGGAGCCCTCACCGCCAAAAATTGACGTCCCGCCGATGACAACTGCTGCGATGACGTTGAGGTTGGTCAGTGATTGCCCGGCGATCGTGGTGGTGCCGAACTGGGACAGTGCCAGCACGGCACCTAGTCCAGCCAGCAGCCCCATCAGTGCGTAAATCATGATCAGGTGGCGCGAGACATGAACCCCGACCCGGCGGGCGGCTTCCTCGTTGGATCCCACGGCGTAGGTGTAGCGGCCGAACTTGGTCTTATGCAGGATGATTCCGCCGATGATCACTACCACGAGTGCGACGAACGGCAGCGATGGAATGCCGAGGATCTTGATGTAGGTGTTGAAGTCGGTCAATGCCTCCGGCACTGACCTGATGTCAATGCCGCCGGTGATCACCTGAGCCAGCCCTAGGGCGATCGAGAGCGTTCCCAGGGTGACGATCAGGGGTGGGATCTTCGCCTTTGCCACCAAGACCCCGTTCAGCAATCCCCAGAGAATTCCCGTCACCAGTGCGGCCAGGATGCCGATGGCCGCAGTTCCCCAGCCGTCGCCACCGATCCTCTGCATCACCAGTGCAGCGACAACTGAGGAAAAGACCAGCACTGACCCGATCGACAAATCGATACCCGAGGTGATGATGACAAAGGTCATGCCCACCCCGAGAACAGCCCAGACGGCAATGTTCTGGGAGATGAGTGAGAAGTTGCTAGTGGAAAAAAATCTCTCGCCTGCGGCGATGCTGAAGAACGCGACGATCACCACAAGGACGCCCAGGATCCATACCGATTGCAGGCTCGTGATTCTCTTGATCAGCGATTGCTGAGGTTCTTCTGTATCGACAACGGCCTCTTCCTCGGGGGGAGTGACAACGCTCATGCGACTTCCTCCTTGCTGAAGTCCAAGGCGCCGGTCATGGCGCCCACCAGCTGTTCGACCGTGGTGCCCTCAGAGGGCAATGTCGTTACTCGACTGCCCAGTCGCATGACCTGAATCCGGTCAGCAACTTCCAGCACTTCGGGCATGGAATGGGAAATCAACACCACCGCAATGCCCTTGTCCCGCACCCGCTTGATGGTGTCGAGAACGTTTTTGGTTTGCACCACACCGAGGGCGGCGGTGGGCTCATCGAGGAAGACGAGTCTGCTGGCCCAACTAATCGCGCGGACAATGGCGATCTGCTGACGCTGGCCTCCCGACATCGAACCCACCGGAGCCGTAAATGACCGGACCGTACCGCCGAGATCCTCAAAGCCCGCCTTCGCTTTCGCCCGCATGGCCTTCTCGTCCATGAACCCCAAGGGCCCGAGGATGCCCTTGCGCGGGATCTCCCGGCCAAGAAACATGTTCTGGACAGGGTTGAGGTGTGGGGCCAGCGCCAGATCCTGATAGACGACCTCCATGCCCATTTGAGTCGCCTGCTCGGGGCTGGTAATCGTCACTGGGTTGCCGTCAAAAAACAACTCTCCGGAATCCAGTTCGAGGTTGCCGGTCAAAGCCTTCACCATGGTTGACTTCCCGGCGCCGTTGTCGCCGATGAGCGCGACAACCTCGCCGGGGTAGACGTCGAAGGCAGCGTTGTTCAAGGCACGCACGTGACCGAAGCTGCGACTCAGGCCGCGGGCTTCCAGGATGGGCGTACCTGTTCTCGGTGTTGTTTTCGGTGCTGCCTTTTGTTGGGAGGTGCTAGGTGTCGTCATGCAAGACCCCTTCGATAATGGCGAAACACGTCGGATGGGCGGATCCCGATTACGTCGTCAGTACGCGTTACTCCGGCGTTCATCGGAGTCCTCCCTTCGACTGACCGGACGTGAGCCTGGTCAAAGGATTGGCTTCAGTCGTGGCCTCGGGCGGTCGATCAAAAACGATCTTGATCTGTTAGGACGAAGCTACCGCCACTCCGTCATTGTTGGTAGCTGATGCTAGAGCAACGAGGTCATCTATGTCACCGGTGACAGAGAACTGTTATGCAGTTGTCACCGGTGACATACTGAGCTTGTTCAGACGTCGCTTTCTCGATGTCCGGTCAGTCCGAGAGAGAGGACGATGCTCGATGACCACTATGCGGCAGGTGGCTCAGCGCGCTGGAGTAAGCGCCAAAACTGTGTCGAGGGTAATGAACAATGACCGCTACGTCTCAGATGACGTGCGGCAACGCGTGGAGCGAGCCATAGCAGATCTGCAGTATGTGCCCAATCTTCTGGCTCGGACGTTTCGTTATGGACGTGACGCTGCAATTGGCATTGCAGTTCCCGATATCTCCGACCCCTTCTTTGCGGCCGTAATTCACGCTGTAGAGGAGATCGCTCGGGACCGAGGTGTTGCCCTCTTCGTGACGAGCGTCGGAACCGACGGCAAGTACGAGCAGGTAGCTGTTGAGGCACTCCTCGGCCGGCAGATTGCCGGCCTGATTTCTACGCCCGTCGCAGCCGATCAGTCGTACCTGATGCGATGGCAGTCGCGTACGGCCATGGTCTTCATTGACAGAGCTCCATCCAAAATCACTGCCGACACCGTCGTCGAGGACGATCGCGGCGGAGGGTATGCCGCGACGGCCCACCTCATCGAGCACGGCCATCGCAGAATCGGATTCATCGGAGACTCGGCCTCAATTGCCACGACGGCAGGTCGGCTCGAGGGATATAGCGCCGCTCTGTTGGATGCTGGCATTGACGAGGACCGGCGATTGGTAACTCTGAGCGCAATGTCCAGCCGCGAGGCGGCCGAGGCGACTTGGGACTTGCTGGGCCGGCGCGAGGCACCTACTGCACTTTTTTCGTCCAATGCGAGGTGCTCGATCGGCGTCGTGCCAGCACTTCAGGAGAGAGGGCGCACGGATATTGCCCTGGTCGGCTACGGCGACTTCCCGCTCGCTTCAGCGCTCCGACCCGCTCTCACCGTCATTGATCAGAACCCGGATGCGCTCGGAAAGGCTGCAGCGACTCGGCTCTTCCAGCGGCTTGACGACCCAGACCGCCGTAGGAGGCGACGCATGGTTCTGCCCGTACGACTCGTGATGCGGGCTTCATGCGCCACGGCCGAGCAAGATCAACATCCGGCGATGGCGGCACATGCCACAACAAAAGGGTGCTAGCCGGTGGCCTCAGTCCATGGGCGAGCACGCTGGTGTGCCACGGCCACAAGGTCATCCAGCCGAGGACGAGCGACGGTGTCCAAGAAGCGTTGCCGGTCCATATCTCTAAGGGGAAGAGCTTCCCGCCAGATTGACCTGCCGGCGATGAACCCGGATGCTCCCCCTTCTTCGAATGCGATCTTGAGGACATCACTGAAGTGTTCGAAAGGTACGCCGGCTGATAGCACCGCCCACGGACGGTGCAGTGCGTCCGCCAGGCGGCGGCATGCGGCCGGTGACCCGGGATATTCCAGCTTGAGGAGGTCAATGTCGAGCTCGTCGAGTGCAGTGGCAGCGTCGATGATTGCATGTTCCCGCGCCTTGCCGGTGAGCCGCTCGCCAGGGAGGGCGTAGACCAGATTCTCGACAACCGAGGGCAAAGCTGCGGAATTGCAGTCGGCGATGATCTCCCGGCAGACGTCGAGGACCTCACGCACCAGATCGGGCTCATCGGCCGTCGGGACTGGCCGATCCGCGCGCAGCTGTACCAGGAACTTCAGAGCGTCCCCACCCTGTCCAGCGACCCAGCGCGCGTTGAGCTCCGGATCGCGGTGTGTGCGGGGTTCACCGTTGTAGCTGTCCCGGACGGACGGTTCGGCAGCAACGAGCAAGCCGCAGCTGGGCGCGAGAGCTCGCGTTTCAGTTGTGGCCGGAACGCCATATGTGGGGTCCAGCAGCATGCCACTTGCGGCAGGCGTGAGGGCCCGCGCGACGTCGGCCTTCACAGTACGTAGGTCTTCGTCGCTGGCGGCGATGTCAACGGCCTGGAACATGCGTCTGAGGGTGTTGCGCTGATCCATGGCGATGATCGCGAACACACCGTTGGGTGAGGCGATGTCGGCCAGTGTCTTCTCGTACTTGATCTCCGTGGTCATGCGGTAGCTCCTAACGCCCCTAGGTCGTCGATGGTAGGGCGGAGTCAACTCGTAGCTGCCTGATGATCGCGCGCACAATCTGATCGACTGAACCGACCGCATGGATAGGAATGTGCGGACCAACCGGCGGCCCGAGGTCGACCTCGTCGATAAATCGTCGCTCCGCGCGGAGCTTGCTTGCGTCCCGGTCCGCTGCGCGTCCACGCAGTCGTCGCAGTAATTCGTCACGGCTGAGATAGAGCCACACCATTGTCACGGTTCCGTCGGCTGCTCGCTGAAGTCGATCAAAGAGCATTTCCCAGGCGTGGAGGCTCTTCCGTTCCTCGCTGAACGGGGCGACAAGCAGCACGCTGTTTCCGACCCGAAGGTTGTCCTCGGCCAGGCAGGTGATGGTCTCGTACCGGGCAACCCGAGTGAGCTTGGCCAGCCGTGGATCATCGATGTCGTCGACGTGGACAAGGGACTCAACGACGCTGAGCAACTGGCCGGTCGCGACATCCTGGTCGATCAGCGTGGCACCAAGTGCCTGTGCGAGTGACGCGCCCACAGTGGTCTTGCCAGACGCCGGCGGTCCTGCCACGAGGATTGCTGCTGCCCGCGCGTCTGCTATAGCCATAAAGAAATGCTGCCATCGATGGCATCTCGCCTAGGTTCTGAACGTGGCACTTCTCGTTGGTCTTGACGTGGGGACCTCCTCGGCAAAAGCAGTCGTCTTCACCGATCAGGGCGAGGCCGTGGGCGAGGGGCGCGCCCGTACCCCCTGGATCAGCACTTCGTACGGTGTCGAACTCAGCGCCGAAGAGTTATTGAATGCCGCAATCGAAGCACTCCGGTTGGCGGTGGACGCTACACCCGGTACGGCTGGCGTTGCGGCCGTTGGCATCACCAGCATGGGTGAGTCCGGCGTCCTCGTCGACAGGGATAAGACCCCGGTTGCGCCGGTCATCGCCTGGCATGACAACCGCGACCATGAGGAAGTTGAGGCGCTACGCCGCGATATCGCTGCAGAAACGTTCGCCGCCATAACCGGCAAGCCATTGCGCGGACAGTGGGCAATCACCAAGCATCGTTGGTTGCTGCGGCACGTCCCGTCAGCGGCAGATGCGGTTCGCCGGTTCAACGTCGCCGAATGGATCGTGCGAGGGCTGGGCGGCGACGAGGTAACCGAGCTTGCGCTCGCGTGCCGCACCGGCTGGTTCGACCTGTCCCAGCGGGACTGGTGGCCCGAGGGCCTGGCCTGGTCCGGCGCAACACCCGACTTGATGCCGCCGCTCGTTGAGGCTGGCAGGCCAGTCGGCAACGTTACCCGCTCGAACACCCACCCACGTCTGCACGGCGCTGTGCTCACCGTTGTCGGTCACGACCACCAAGCCGCCGCCGTTGGCGTGGGTGCCACCGGCGAAGGCGACGAGGTCGACTCTTGTGGCTCGGCCGAGGCCATCGTCCGAACCGTCCCCGCATATCTGAAGGACGAACAAATCCGTGATCTGGCCCATGCCGGAGTTACGACTGACTGGAGCATCCAGCCTGGGCGCTGGTCGCTGCTCGCCGGCACAGAAGGTGGACTCGCCATGCAACGCGTACTCAGCGCGATCGGTGTAGACAGGGGTGGTCTCACTGCCCTGGACACGGCGGCCCTACACGCGCCTCAGGGGCGGGTCCATATCGAGGGTATTGGTACTGATGCGGTTCATCTGCGGAATCTCGTCGATGGCGTCACGCCTGGTGAAGTATGGCGGGCCGCCGTCGAGGCCACTACCGACAGGGTCACCAGACTGCACGACTCAATGACCAGCATCGTGGGGGAGCACCAAGAGATCATTGTTACGGGTGGGTGGTCGCACAGCGCCGCCCTCATGGCTGCCAAACGTCGCAGGCTCGGCACCCTTCGACTCTCGCCCGTCCAGGAGGCAGGAGCCCGAGGGGCGGCCATATACGCCGGCCGCGCCGCGGGCGTTCTTACATCAGATGGGGTCTTTCCGGATCCGATGGTGTCTGCATGATCGTGACCCTCACGCCCAATCCCAGTCTGGACCGCACGCTGTTCTTGACACGTTCACGCGTGGTGCGGTTAACCGGTGCACTGCGACGCTTGCCGAGCCGAGCGGCAAAGGCATCAATGTTGCCCCGGCGCTGCACAGCCATGGTGTGCCGGTTCTAGCGATTAGCGAGCCCGCGACGCCGTGACGGCGGATCGTCGCGTGACCAATTTACGGATCGGATTCAGCGGCTGGAGTAGCCGCCATCTATTGGCAGCGATACGCCGGTGATCATCGAGGCGTCATCGCTGAGCAAGAACACAATCGGAGCGGCGATCTCGGCCTCAGTTGCCCAACGTCCCAGCGGCATCTGCTCGAGGAATGGCCCGCCGATGTCATCGCGACCCCAGTACCACTCCGACATTGGCGTCATGACCACTGTGGGATTGACCGCGTTCACACGGATGTTGTACTTGCCCAATTCCAGGGCGGACACCCGGGTGATGCTGTCGAGGGCCGCTTTGGAGGCGCCGTAGGAAATATGGCCCGGCAGCGCCACGAGGCTCGCCTGGCTTGAGACATTGACGATTGACCCGCCCCAACCGAGCCGAATCATCGACCGGACAGCGTACTTGGTGACGAGTAAGGCACCCCGGGTGTTGATGGCGATGACCTTGTCAAAGACCGCAATGTCGGTATCCATCGGAGTGGCGATCTCGCCGCCGAAACCAGCGCAGTTGACTACGCCGTAGAGATCGAGTCCTTCCAGAGCATCGCGGACACTCTCTTCCGATGTCACGTCGAATGCCAGCGTTCGCAAACTCGCTTCATCTGCGAAGGCGCTCAACCCGTCCTCTGACTGTCCGCTCGCGATCACATCTGCACCGGCAGCGATGAGCTGTCGTACCGTCTCGCCACCGATGCCTCCCGTGGCACCAGTCACCAGCACGGGTCGGTGGTTGAAGTCGATCACCGCTCCACCCTCTCACTCGGATCGGTTGCCTCTGCGCCCTCCGTGGGGTTTGATCGCGCCGGCAAATGCATGCTGCCAATGGTGGCTGGATCTGCTACCAAGGCCCCGAGCGAACCAATGCCAAGGAGTCCTCAGGATGAGCGACATGTTTCACCTGCCCGAGCTGCCCTTCCCTAGTCACCTTCGACTCCATCCGCTTCAGCCAGCAACGCCTTGCAGATCTCCGCGACGGCTCGTAGATCGGCTTGGCCCGTAGCACTGGCGAACCAGCCAGCGCCCTCGATTCCGGAGAGACTGCTCTTCCGACAGTTTGTTGAACCAGATCTTCCGCGAGATCTCATGGGAAACGGGGGCGGCCGGTCGGGCTCCGGATCATTCCAGGCCCGCTGCGGCCAGCTCGGCAGCCCAGCGGCCCGCCGCCTCCGCTGACGGTCGCCTCCCCTCGAGGGTCGCTGCGGCGAACCGTGCAGCGAGGCGAGTTGCCCGACTAATGCCGGTTCCTTGCGCAAGGCCGTACAGGAGTCCAGCGCTGGCGGCATCGCCTGCTCCGGTCGTGCTGACGACTTGCCTCGGTTCAGCCACCGGTACCCACTCCGCTCTGGAGCTCCACGTAGACCGGACTGATGCGAGTGCGGCTCCGGCCGCAGCTAGGCGATCGGCGCCAGCGCTGACCGCGTACGCTCCTCGCCCACCTGCCGACACCACGGCGACGGCGCATCCATCGTCGACCAGACCGTGGGCACATTCCTCGACCAGATCGTCGTTCGGCGCTCGAGCTAAGGCGAGCGCCGACGTTAGGTCGTCGATACTCGGAGTGGCAATGTCGACGTACGGCATGATCCGGGCGAAGACTCGGCGCCAGTCCACCGCAGCTGCTTTGGACTGCGGATCCACCACGGCGAGGTCGAGAGATGTTGTGATCTGTCGGCTCCGGGCCTCCTTGAGGATGTTGAGGAGGGGAGCAGCGTTGTCGGCCAACAGGGCAGGCAGCAGCGGCGGATAGCCTAGATGAAGGATGTCGACTCCGTCGAGGTTGACCTGCCGGCCGGTGAACTCGGCGTTGGCGCCGGGGTGGTGCCAGAACGTCCGGTCACGACCGGACAATTGCAGCACGATCGTGTACGAGGTGGCGGCGCCTGTCATCGTCGTGACGCCCTCCAGGTCGACTCCCTGCTGGGCGAGCAAGCGAAGGACGACTTCGCCCAGCGGATCATTGCCCACCGTCGCACAAACGCGGGTCGGCACCCCGGCCGCAGCGAGCGTCATTCCGGTATTCGCGACGCAGCCGCCGAGGGTGAGGTGTGCCGAACCAATTTCGTACAGCTGGCCGGGCTCCAGTTCGGGAACACTGGTGAGCTCGGGAGTGATGTCGATGCAAAGATGCCCGGCGACGAGTAGTGAGTGCACGCCGTCATCCGCCGAGCCGTACGACTTGGCCTGTCTCGTGCGATCGGATCGCCGCGTCATAGATCGCATGCGTAACTGCGGCCTCATCCGGTGTGGCACAACCGAACCGGTCGCCTAATGCCCCCTCTCGCTCGGCTAGGAACGCGGCCAACATCTGCAAGATCGCGTCGGAAAAGCCGGACTCGAAGTTCGGGCCGGTCACCGTCTGCCACACCGACTGGCTGCCGGCGTCCAGCGAGGACCAGGCCTGCTCACGCCCACCGCCGGGTACCCCCACCATCGAGAAAACCTCCACCCGCTTCGGGTTTTTGGTCGAGAATCGCACCCCGCCGTCCATGCCAACCGCTTCGAACTCCCAGGTGTTTTTCTCTCCCGGATCGATTCGCTTCATCTCTGTCGTGAGCGGGAATGCGTAGTTCTCCCTGCTCACCCACCCGTGCAGGACTGCGTTGTCCCAGGTGTCGCACCGTTCCCGGCCTCCGTTCGGGGCCGGCCGCTCGGTCACGATGTCCTGCAGCACCCCAAAGATCCGGTCAGGGGTCCAGCCGAGTCGCAACGGCACGTGCCACACATGCAGCCCAAGATCATTCATCACGCCCGCCTCGCCGCAGTATCGCGCCTGTCGCTTCCAGTTGATCGGCTTGTCGACGTCGAGATCACTGGCGTGCAGGAACGCACAGCGCGCCTCGATGACGCGACCGAGGGCACCGGAGCGTACATAGTTGACGGCGGCCTGCGCGCCCGGGAAGAACGGCATCTCGCTCGAGCACCGTACGAATGACTGCGGGTTGGCTGCTGCTGCCGCCACGATGTCCGCTGCGGCAGACGCGTCGATGCCGAACGGTTTCTCCGCGAGCAGGCTCTTGCCCGCACGGACGGTGTCGACGTAGAGCTGTCTGTGCAGGTCGTGACGTACAGCGACATAGAGCACATCAATCGCGTCATCGTCCAGGAGGTCGGTGTACTCCGTCACCTTCCGCGTCACTGTGGATATCTGGTCGAACCAGTCCAGGGCTCCCGGATTGATGTCGCAGACTGCGGTTAGCTGTGGACGTACTGGGTGATTGATCAGCGCTGGCCACCGTTGCAGCGCCGCGGCGATCTCCCGTCCCATGAGACCGCCACCCACGATGGCCACGTTCACGATCTTGGTCATTGCTTTTCCCCCACCAGGTGCAGGGCGTCCTCTGCAGCGACGTTGTCGTGAAGCACCGCCATCAGCGCTCGAGTGATTCCGGATGGGTTCTCGTGCTGCACCACGTTCCGGCCGTACACGATGCCGCGGGCGCCTTGGGCTAGCACTGCCGCCGTACGCTCCAGCAGGGTGCGGTCGTCGACCCGGCCGCCGCCGCGTACCAGGACTGGAACATCGCCGGCGACCTCGATCACCTTGTGATAGTCCTCAACGTTGTCGGTGGGATCGGCCTTGATCAAATCGGCACCCAGCTCCCGGGCCTGTCGGACCAGAGTCATGATCTTGTCGGTGTCTCCGTCGACCATGTATCCGCCTCCGGCGGCAGCGTTGTCCTTCATCACCAGCGGTTCGATCATCAGCGGCATGGCATATCTGGTGGCTTCGGCCCGCAGTGCCATGATCGAACATATATTGGCCTCCCGAACCTCCGGCCGCCCAGGCAACTGCATGAGGTTGGCGCAGATTGCCACCGCGTCCAGGCGGACGGCCTCCTCGATCGCGTTCGGGACGTGGTGGCTGAACAGGTGCTCGTCCAGCGGGTTCCCGTACACGTTCGCAATATCACTCCTTAAGACCAGGGCAGGCTTCTGCTTTCCTGCTACGGCCTGCAGGAGGCGAGCGTGACCTAACGTCAGCTGCACGGCGTCTGGGTTCGCGGCAACTAGGGTGCGAACCACCGCGTCCATGTCCTCGATGCCAGTCAAGAAGGATCGCTCACCGAAGAAGCCGTGGTCCACAGCCACGTCGAGGGCTCGTCCGGATTGCGGGTTAAAAAGGCGGTTCAGGCGATAGACAGACATGCGTGTAGAGCCTCCTCACCCAAGTGACGCTCCAGCTTAAGGGATCGAAGCCGTCGAAAGTGGTTCTGACTAGGTCTTTCGCAATGGAGCGGGAGACGAGAATCGTTTCGCATGACCAGCGTGAAACGAAACCGATGCGGCACGGGCTGGGCGTTACATGATCGTCCTACCGCCAGGCTTGCGAACTGGCCAGCACGACCGTTGCTGTACTTTGCTGCTGTACTGGGGCGGATACCCACGGCGATATTCTCTGGCGCGATCGTTGCCATGACGATTTGGTATCGGCATTCAGCGAACCGACGTTATCCGACCGCAGTAGAAGCCAAACGTGATCATGAACGGCTGTTCTACCCGCGGTACGCCGCTCCTTCACTGACTTGTCAGAACCTGGTTGACCTATAGCTCAACCACGTTCTGACAAGTCGGTAGGCATCTAAGGCAACGCCGGCACGGCCGCCGAAGTGGTGGAGCCGACCTCGACTCCGAGGACTGGCGGTGGCAGGAACAACGCTGTCATTCGAAACCGCGGATGGATCGCTGCGGGGACCAACTCCGGGGATCGATGCGGCCGCCGTACAGGGGCAGGTCGATGACTCGATCGGCCGGGTGGAACTGTGCCCACATCCGGTTGGTTCCTGCTGTGCCGGCATCGCGAACGCGCTGGACGAGGCTGAGGTCCAGGGCGTGGATGAAGACCCCGGGTGCTTCGTCTGGACTCTCGTCGAGGACGGCACCTTCGGGGTCGACGATGATGCTGCGACCACGCCCGACGGGGCCGGCGGTGTTCACGCTGAGGGTGAAGACCTGGTTGACGATCGAGTTGGCGCGGGCGAGGACGAGCTCGTGGGGACGGTCTGCGCCGACGGTCTTCACCAGGTTGATCACAAGGTCCGCGCCCATCCAGGCGAGGTGCCTGCCGGCCTCGGGGAACCAGGCGTCGTAGCAGACCGACAGGCCGACACAGCCGATGTCCGGGATGGTGACGGCAACGAAGCGGTCTCCAGGGGTGGACCACTCGTAGGGGCGCCACGGGAAGATCTTGCGGTAGGAGCCAGCGAGCCTGCCGTCGGGGGAGAACATCAGCGCGGTGTTGAAGATCTCGCCGGAGCCGGTTCTCTCGTAGATGGATCCGGGGATCAGCCAGGCGTCGAGGCCGCGGGCGATCACGCCAAGCTGGGTGATCAGCTCGCCGTCGAGGGGCTGCGCGGCTGCCTGGAGCAGCTGGTCATGATGCTCGTCAGATCGGTCGTCGGTGCCGAACAGGTGCAGCTCGGGATACACCAGTAAGGCGGGCCCGGTGATCTGGGCCCGGACCCGCTCAGTGTCGGCACCGAACGCGTCGAGGGTGGCGCTTTGGCCGAAGACTGGTAGCCCTGTCACGGGCAGCGGCGCGGCCTGGACTGCCGCAACGGTGATCACTCCCATGGGTCATCCTCCCGATGTTGTGTTTTGATCGTCGTGAGCACAGGGGTCTCATCCTGGTTCTGCCGGGTTGAGCTAGCCGGGCCCGTCAGCCGGCCTGGGACGTGGTGACCAGGTTCATGTGGTTGAGCACAGCTGCGGTGAACTGTTCGGTGCCGGCGGTCCCGCCGAGATCGCGCGTGCGCACTCCGCTGGCCAGTGCTGATTCGAAGGAGTCGACGAGCGCCTTCGCCGCCGCGGGTTCGCCGAGGTGATCCAGCATCATTGCCGCCGCCCACATCTGGCCGACCGGGTTGGCGATACCTTGGCCAGCGATGTCGGGGGCGGAGCCGTGGACGGGTTCGAACATCGACGGATGCTTGCGGGGCGGGTTAAGGTTCGCGCTGGGCGCGATGCCGATCGAGCCGGCGACGGCCGCGGCGAGGTCGGAGAGGACGTCGCCGAACAGGTTGGAGGCCACGATGACGTCGACGCTGTGCGGCTTCAGCACCAGCCTGGCTGCTAGTGCGTCGATCAGCACACTCTCCAGCTCGATAGCGCCGCCGGCGGCGGCTTCGCGTACCACATGGTCCCAGAAGGGCATGGTGTGGATGATGCCGTTCGACTTTGTCGCTGAGACCAGGTGACGTCGACGTCCGGCGGCCTGGTCGACGGCGAACTCGGCGACCCGCTGGATGCCGCGGCGGGTGAAGACGGCCTCCTGGATCGCGATCTCCACGGGCTGCCCGCGGAACATGCGGCCGCCGATCTCGGAGTACTCTCCTTCGACGTTCTCCCGCACGACGACGATGTCGACATCAGTGATACCGGCCAGCGGTGAGGTGACCCCAGGCAGGATCCGGATCGGGCGCAGGTTCACGTACTGGTCGAACTCGCGCCTGATCGGGATGAGTAGACCCCACAATGTGACGTCGTCGGGGATGTCAGCGGCGCCGACCGCGCCCAGCAAGGTTGCGTCGCCGCTGGCGAGCTGTTCGATCCCGTCGACGGGCATCATTCGGCCGGTCCGCCGGTACCGCTCCGACCCCCAGTCGCGATGCCGCCAGGTGAGGGTGAAGTCGAAGGCTAGGGCGATCGCCTCGACACAGGCGATGCCGGCCGGCATGACTACTTGGCCGATGCCGTCACCGGCGATCACGTCGACGACGTAGGTGGTGCTCACGGTAAGGGTCTCCGCTCTGGCTGGGGTGGTGGTGGATGCGTCAGGCCGTGCCCGCTGCAGCAGCGCTGAACGCGGTGTCGACGGCGTCGGCGAAGGCGGCCATGGAGGTGAACTCCAGGTTGTAGGACCATTCCTGGGACGGCTCTGGAGTCGCGCCCCAGCCGGGCTGAGCGTGACGGCGGTTGATCCACACCGACGGCAGCCCCTCCCGCTTGGCCGGAACATGGTCATGGAACAGGCTCTGCGCCACATGCAACAGCTCGGGCCGGGCGACGCCGAGCTCGGGCAAGGTGATGTCAAGGGCGCGGAAGTGGTTAGCGGCCGGCTTGTAGGCGCCGACGTCCTCGGCGGTGATGATCGCGGCGAAGTCTCCGCGCAGCCGCTCGTTGCTGGCGGCGAACCCGGCCCGGTGCACGTTGGACAAAATGATCAGCTGGTAGTGCTGAGCGAGACGGGCTAGGGCGTCAGCGGAGTCGGGGAACGCCGGCCAGTCCGGGACCGAGTTACCGAGTCGGGCGGCCCAGGCGTCGCTGACGGGCTTACCGAGGACAGCGCCGGTCCGGCGGAACGCCTCGGCGAGGACATCGGGGTAGAGCGCGGTGGGAGTCTCCCGCTCGACCGCCGCCTCGTTGTCGGCGTAGGCAAGCAGCAGCTCCTCGATGGTCAGGGTCAAGCCCTGCTCGGCTGCCCAGTCGGTGAGAACTGCCCCGATACCGGCCTCCCAGTCGATCAGCGTCCCGTAGCAGTCGAAGCTGAGCGCCCTGAAGCTGGTCAGGTCCAACGTGGTGGTCATCGGCTTTCCCATCTGGTCGTGGTGGTCCTGGGCTGGGGAATCAGGCGTAGGTGTTGGCGACGCCGCTGTGGTGGATGCGCGGCGCCTCTGCACGCTTCTGCTATGGCCCGCCCAATTCGCCAGCCCGTTCGGGCCCGAATGCGATCTGGTCGGAATGCACCTCAAGCTTCCTGTGACGCTCGCACGGCGTCGTCCCAGATATTCAGCGCCTCGTCGATCTGCTCTGCATTGACTACCAGAGCCGGAATCATCCGCACTACCTGGTTCCAGGCGCCGCAGGTGAGTAAGAGCAGCCCTCGATCGGCTGCCGCCCGCTGCGCGGCCTGCGCCGCTGCCGGGTTCGGTTGGCCTTCCGGCGTACTGAATTCGCTGCCGCTCATCAGGCCAAGGCCGCGTACGTCGCCGATCACCGGGTTGTTTGCGGCGACCTTTCGTAGCCCGTCCTGAAGTTCGGCGCCACGCACGCGCGCGTTCTCGACAAGCCCCTCCTCCTCGATCACATCCAGAGTGGCAAGGGCTGCGGCACACGCCACGGCATTGCCGCCATATGTCCCGCCCTGGGAACCAGTCCAACCCCGGGCCATGATTTCCGAGGAGGCGGCAATGCCGGAAAGCGGAAAGCCACTGGCCAAACCCTTGGCGGTCACGATGATGTCGGGGCGGGCCCCGAAGTGTTCGTGTCCCCAAAACCGCCCGGTACGGCCGTATCCGGTCTGCACCTCGTCGATGACCAGCAGGATGCCGTACCTGTCGGCGCGTTCCCGGAGGCCGGTGAGGAATGCCGTGTTCGCGGGGACGTAGCCCCCCTCGCCCAGGACCGGCTCGACAACGAACGCCGCGGTTTCGTCCGGCGCACTCACGGTGGCGAGGAGGTAGTCCAGCTCCCGCAATGCGAACTCAGTGGCGGTCTGCTCGTCCCACCCGTAGCGGTAAGAGAATGGAAATGGCGCAACAGCCACGCCAGCCATCAGCGGGGCGAACCCGGCGCGGAACTTCGTGCCCGATGTCGTCATTGAGGCCGCGCCAACCGTGCGGCCGTGGAAGCCGCCGTGGAAGACCACAAGGTTAGGCCGGCCGGTGGCATGCCGCGCCAATCGCAACGCCGATTCGACGGCCTCGCTACCAGAGTTGACAAAGAACACAGTGTCCAGTTCAGCGGGGAGTACCTCACCCAGCCGGGCGGCCAGTGTCAGCAGCGGTCGATGCATGACAGTTGTGTACTGGCCGTGAATCAATGTGGCGACCTGTCGCTGCGCAGCCTCGACGACTCGAGGGTGACAATGCCCAGTGCTGGTGACCCCAATGCCTGCAGTGAAGTCAAGATAGCGCCGCCCATTCTCGCCATAGAGGTAGACGCCTTCGCCGCGAGCTGCCAACACCGGAGTGGCCTGTTTGAGCAGGGGCGACAATTGCGTCATTACCAGGCTCCTCGCGTAGGATTGTTGACAATCTGACTACTATACATCTTTGCCGTGGACTACGAGCGTGCGCCGCCCCGGCCGTGTCGAGAGGAAAAGGTGTCGCGATGAACGCGAACGACCATGTGAAGGGCATCGTCGAGCGACTGCCTAAAGATCTTTACGTTGGGGGTTCCTGGCGACCGGCGCAGGACGGGCGGACCTTCGATGTTGAGGATCCATCCACGGGCGAGGTGCTGTGTGCGGTGGCCGACGCGACCCCCGCAGATGGCCTCATGGCACTGGACGCTGCAGTGAAAGCACAGGATTCGTGGGCGCAACACTCACCGCGAGAGCGCGGCGAGATCTTGCGCCGCGCCTATGAGCTGATCATGGGTCGCCAAGACGAGCTAGCCATTCTCATGACGCTGGAGATGGGCAAGCCGGTGGCCGAGTCACGGGCTGAGATCGCCTACGCGGCTGACTTTTTCCGCTGGTTCGCCGAGGAAGCGGTACGGATCGAAGGCGGTTACGCGGTGGCGCCGAATGGGCTCAGCCGGTTCCTCCTCATGAAGCAGCCGGTTGGACCGAGCTTGTTGATCACTCCCTGGAACTTTCCGATGGCGATGGGGACTCGGAAAATAGGTCCGGCTGTGGCCGCAGGTTGCACGTCGGTAATCAAGCCGGCGAGGCAGACGCCGCTGTCAATGCTGGCGCTCACGGGGATTATGCAGGAGGCTGGCCTGCCAGAGGGTGTACTCAATGTGGTCACGACAACACGGTCCGGCGCGGTCATGGAGCCACTGATCCGGGACGGTCGGGCCCGCAAGCTGTCCTTCACGGGGTCCACTGAGGTGGGTCGCAGGCTGCTCGAGCAATGCGCCGACCAGGTGCTGCGCGTGTCGATGGAACTTGGCGGCAATGCACCGTTCCTCGTATTCGACGACGCAGACCTTGACGCTGCTGTGAGTGGCGCGATGCTGGCCAAGATGCGCAACATCGGCGAGGCCTGCACCGCGGCCAATCGCTTCTATGTCCATTCGGCCGTCAGCGAGGAGTTCTCGCAGCGGCTTGCGGAGCGTATGGGCGCGCTCACTATCGGCCGAGGGCTCGACGAGGGCGTGCAGGTCGGCCCGCTCATCGATGCCGCTGGGCGCGACAAGGTTTCCGCACTGGTGACTGACGCAGTCGACAAGGGTGCGCGGGTACTGGTCGGTGGCGAGACGATCGAAGGAGCTGGGTATTACTACCGACCGACGGTGTTGGCCGACGTGCCGCTCGATTCCCGGATGCAACATGAGGAGATTTTCGGTCCAGTAGCGCCGGTGACCTCCTTCGCCACCGAAGCCGACGCGATCGCCGCGGCAAACGACACCCCGTACGGCCTCGTGGCGTACGTATATACGCGCGACCTTGCCCGGGCTGTACGAGTGTGCGAGCGGTTGGACGCGGGAATGGTCGGGCTGAACCAGGGCATCGTGTCCAACCCCGCGGCACCATTCGGAGGAGTCAAGCACTCCGGCTTGGGGCGCGAGGGCGGTCGCGTCGGCATCGATGAGTTCCTTGAGATCAAATACGTCGCGATGAACGTCGCACCATGACGGGCCGCCCGCTTCGCCGACTGCAGGAGCTCGCGGCTGAGCTGCGTGGACGACTCGCTGACGTTCGCGAGGGACGAAGGAGGCGAATCGGCGGGCCGGCTGTCAGAGTGCAATGGATACCGGCTGAGGGTCAGGTGAGTTCTTTGTCCTCGGGGGAATGGGTCGCGCAGCCTCGGATCTGTGCGTTCGCCGCCCTGCGGGCAGGTGTCATGTGGTGGTCGAGGGAGGAGACTGGCCTCGCGACCGACGGCGTGGAGGCTGCAGGGAAGGCTGAATCTCGTGAGCTTCCTGCGCGTGATGCACTAGGCGGTGCAGCGCATCCTCCATATGGGCGTCGATAAGTCGGAGCAGAGGCTCCTCCTCGCCGTCACGTAGGGCCTCTACGAGCGCGGCGTGTTCCTCAACCACCTCATCCGGCCGCTGGTAAGTGCTCTCCAGAGCAGTCATGCACATGCGCGTCTCGACGATTAGGGTGCCGTGCATCCGCATCAGCCGAGGACTGCCGGATTCGGTGACGAACACCTCGTGGAACTCAAGATCGGCATCGCTAAGCGTTTGATAGTCAGACTGTGCGGCAGCATCCTGCATCTTGCGGTGGACCTCGGTGAGGCGATCCACCGCTTGCGCAGGATTTCGGCGCAGGATGAGCATCACAGCAGCTCGCTCGATCGCTGCCCGCGCGATGTAGATGTCCCGAACATCCTCGGGGGTGAGCGTAATGACAAAGAGCCCTCGGTTGCGCTCACTGCGAAGCAAGCCCTCCTGAACCAGACGCTGCATTGCCTCCCGGAGTGGACCGCGACTCACGCGGAACTGCGCGGCCAGCTCGGTCTCAGCGAGTTGGGAACCCGCCGGCAGCGAGCCATACATGATCGCTCGGCGGAGCCGCCGCGCGATGATGCTCGCGGTCGACTCGAGATGAACCGGCTCTAACGTGTACGACTCAGTCATGTGCCATGCCCTTCGGGCGACCCGGGGCTCTGAATCGGCCGCCATCCAGGTCGAAGGCTCCGGCTCGAGCCGGCATGGAAAAGCGCCCCCAGGCTGGTGTGTTCCACTGGATGCGCGGCGATCCGCAGTCCTTCCCAGACGCTGACCTGGTTGGCCGTCAACACGGGTTTGCCGAGCTTATTTTCTAAATCCTCCAGCCACGAGGCCGTATGCATCGCGGTGTCTGGTAGGAGCACCGCTTCGGCTGCGGGGTGATCGTTCTCAATAGCGAGGTCCATTACCTCGGTCCGTTCCAGCGCGCCCACCTCGATTGCGGTGACTATGCCGCGACTGGACAGCCGCACAACCTCCACGCCCCCGTGACCGAGAAACTCGGCGAAACGGGCTGCCACGTCCTCGGGATAGGTTGCCGCGACAGCGACCCGTGCAACGCCTAAGGCTCGGGTGGCGTGCACAAAGGCGAAGGATGTGCTCGAGGCTGGCACGCCGAGTGCGCCAGTGAGGACGTCGACCTGGTGCCGTGCGCCCTCCCAGCCAAAAACAAAGCTCCCGCTGGTGCAGGCCCAGATCACGGCATCGACGTCAAAGCGGCGCAGCTGCTCGGCTCCCTCCGAGAGCCGGCTACTGCTTCCGAGATCGAGCAGGGCCTCAACCCGGTGAGCGTCTTCGCCCACGGAGGTATGAACCACTCTCAGTGCGACCGTCGGCCCAAGGAGCTCATCCATTAACGAATAGTCATCTTCAGCAGCATGGCCCGGATAGAGCAACCCGACTGTCGTTCGTACAGCCATCGACACCTTCCCGACTGGAACGGATTGTTGACAATCCTACTGGCTACACTCATGTCTTCGCAGATTAAACCCCGCAAGTGTGACGAGTTGCAGTTGTAGATCAGGAGCGATCGCCACGAGCTACGAAGAGTTCTTCGGCACCTGCGTTGATCGCCCGCCCTTGTCGCAATACCGGAAGGTTTGGGGCCGCATGGGTTGGGTACGGGCCAACAGCAACGTCGGTAATGAACTCAGCCGGCGTCGTTGAGGATATGAGGATTGTTGACAATCCTACGATCTCCGGTTAGCGTCAAGTTTTGAGAGCCGCCTGCTGAATAGCGGAGGATGCAAATGGCTCAGCCGCGTCGGCCGTTGTTGCGCCTGACCTGGTCCGACCCCGAAAGCGACGCAACCGGCTTTGTGGTCGTAGATCGACTGGTTACTGGTATCGCGACCGGAGGCCTGCGGACTCGGGCCGGCTGCACGATGCAGGAAGTCGAGGACCTGGCTCGGGAGATGTCGCTGAAGACGGGGGTCTACGGATTGCCCGTGGGTGGCGCCAAGGGCGGGATCGACTATCCCGCAGACGCACCCGACGTCGACATGGTCCGCAAGCGGTTCGTCACCGCGATGCGTCCATTACTCGACACCATTTGGGTGACTGCCGGCGACCTGGGCACGCCCCAAGCGCGGCTCGATGCCGTCTTCGCCCAGGCTGGACTGGGACCATCCTCACTGCGCGCGGCGCTGTTACGCAGCGCCGAACCGAGTGCCACAGTGGCACGAGTGCAACAGCTGTTCGCCGATGGCGATCACGGATTGCGCATGCCCGACCTGATCGGCGGCTACGGCGTCGCCGAGGCATCGCTCGCGGGACTCGGAGGCCTCGGGCTTGCCACGAACGAGTCGAGGGCAGTCGTCCAGGGCTTCGGTGCCATGGGTGGCTCATCTGCGCTCTACCTGCATCTCGCTGGCGTGCGGGTCGTGGGAGTCAGCGACGCCCTCGGAGTGATCCTCAACACCAGGCGAGGCCTCGACGTACCGGCCTTGCTCGCGTCCCGCAGTCCCGGAGGGATCATCGATCGCGCGGTGCTGCGCGGTGACGACGAGCAGAGGCCGGCCGAGTCGTGGCTGGACATTGACGCCGAGCTGCTGGTGCCCGCAGCGGTGTCGTACGCGATCAGTGAGATGAACTGCGATTTGGTACGGGCGCGATTGATCACGGAAGCGGCAAACGTGCCGATCACAAACGCCGCTGAGCTGCGCCTGCTCGAGCGCGGTGTGGTGGTGATCCCGGACTTCGTCGCCAACGCGGGTGCGGCGGCTTGGGCCTGGTGGGCCATCTTTGGATTGGTATCGGATCCAGAAAGCTCCCGGTCGCTCCTATCGAGGCACGTCCGTCCGCTGGTCGACAGCTTGATCCGGGCCTGGATCACCGATGGCGTCTCTCCTCGTGACGGCGCGCGGATCACCGCCGAGGAGAGGCTGGACGAGCTCGGCGAGCAATTTGGGCGCATCACCGAGATGGTGCCGCTTTTCGAAGCGGGGTTGCAGTCCGCCGTCTCACAACACAGAACTGACGATCGTCAACGTCCTACTGCGACGATCACCTGACTCGAGAAGGAGTTAAGCAGTGACCCGTTTCATCGACATCTCGTTGGACAAGCGCGGCGTCACCTGCGTTGCCCGGCTGCTCGACGAGGTAGCACCCCGTACGTGCAATGCGGTGTGGGAGGCGTTGCCGCTCGGCTCCGACGCTTACCACGCGAAGTATGCACGCAACGAGATCTACATGCTCGTACCGGCATTCGCAGACCCTGAACCAGGCCGGGAGAACCCCACAGTGACACCGATCCCGGGGGACGTGGTCTACTTCTCGTTCGAACAGTGGCAGCTTGCGACATCCTCGCACGGTTACAGCGCAGCAGAGGAGCCGCACCAACAGGCGCAGATCGTCGACCTTGCACTCTTTTACGAGCGCAACAACCTTTTGCTCAACCCCGATTACGGCTTCGTGCCTGGGAACGTCTTCGCCTCCATCGTGGAAGGCCTAGACCAAATGGCGAACGCATCACAGGACATGTGGAAGCGCGGCGTGGAAGGCGAAACGCTGAACTTTCGCCGACACGTGGATTAGGACGCGACAGGGGGATAAGGCGTGGCTGCGTGGGTATCACATGAGCAGCAACTACGGGGGCAGCGCCGTATCGAGGCGGCATGAGTCAGTAACACATCATTACCAAGGAGGCGACTCATGGGGGCACAAGACAGCGGTACTGCCGTACCCCAAATCACGGTAGACAAAAAGACGCTCAAGCGCGCTATCACAGCCTCGGCGATGGGCAATGCCACTGAGTGGTTCGACTACGGCGTCTATGCATACGCAACCACCTACATCGCCGCCAATTTCTTTCCCAGCGAGAATCCGACGACCCAAACATTGTCTGCCCTCCTCGTGTTCGCGGTGTCCTTCCTCATCCGACCACTCGGCGGCCTCGTGTGGGGCCCGCTCGGCGATCGGCTCGGCCGGCAACGCGTGCTCGCCGCGACTATCTTGTTGATGGCGGGTGCCACCTTCTGTGTGGGCTTGCTGCCGACCTACGCAACGATCGGGGTATGGGCACCGATCCTGCTCATCGCACTCCGAGTGGTGCAGGGCTTCTCCACTGGAGGCGAATACGGCGGGGCCGCCACGTTTATGGCCGAGTACGCCCCCGACAGGAAGCGTGGCTTCTACGGCAGCTTCCTCGAATTCGGCACCATCGCCGGCTTCACCGGAGGTGCCCTCCTGGTCCTGGCGACCGAGTACGTGATCGGCGCTGAGGCCTTTGGCGACTGGGGTTGGCGCATTCCGTTCCTTGTCGCCGGACCGCTCGGCGTCATCGGTCTGTACCTTCGCACCAGGCTCGAGGACACCCCGGTGTTCCGCGAGCTTGACGAGGCCGGTTTGACCGAACACGAGACCACGACTGAGTTCAAGGACCTCTTCCACCACTGGCGCCCGATGGTGAAATTGGCGGGCCTCGTCATCGCCCTGAACGTCGTCAATTACACACTGCTTGCCTATATGCCGACCTACCTTCAGGAGCAGCTGGCGCTCAGCTCTCAGGCGGCGCTCACCCTCATCATCATCGGCCAACTCGTGATGATGGTGTTCATCCCCTTTTTCGGGGGTCTCTCCGACCGGCTCGGACGCAAGCCGCTGTGGTGGTTCTCACTCATCGGCTTGTTCGTGCTGGCTATCCCGATGTACTTGCTGATGGCTCAGAGCTTCGCGCTTGCTCTCGTCGCCTTCGCGGTCCTCGGATTGCTCTATCTGCCCCAGCTGAGCACGATTTCCGCCACCTTCCCGGCGATGTTCCCCACCCACGTCCGATACGCCGGCTTCGCGATTGCCTACAACGTTGCGACGTCCCTATTCGGTGGCACCGCTCCCGCCGTCAACGAAGCGCTCATCGGTGCGACGGGGAACAGTCTGGTTCCGGCCTTCTACATGATGGCCTCCTGCGTGATCGGCATGATCGCTTTGGCGTTCGTCCCCGAGACCGCCCGAGCGTCAATCAGGGGCCGGGGGATTCCCGGCATCGACACGAAGCCGGTGCCACTGGAGGCGGCTGCCTGATGCTTGAGCACACGCCTTTGAGTCTTGCCGACCCAAGGGCATGTACCCACCGACCAGGTCCCGGAAAATGTCAGAGCGGCGGTACGCGATCTGACCAGGTCCGAGCATCCTGGTACGCCTGGCAGACGCGCAGCACTCGCAGGTCAGCGTGTCTGGGTCCGACGACGTGCAGCCCGACCGGAAGACCGTCATCGGTGAAGCCGCACGGCACGCTGGCGGCCGGGTTCCAGGACATGTTGAACGGATAGGAGAACTCCGCCCACGACACCCAGTCCCAATCGTGGTGCGGCCAGTGGTCCGGCATCAGTTTCTCGGCCGGGAAGGCGGCGACCGACACGGCGGGGGTCAGCAGCAGGTCCCAGTCCTCGAACCAGCGATGGATCGCCGCGATATACGCGAATTTCCGCACCCGCATCGCCTGGTACTCCGACACGGTGAACTCGCGTCCCGCCT
>Ga0081455_10002304_pt1 | contig 22748 bp, 24 predicted proteins | sample TabmetS3T2R1_FD_70207 | JGI IMG/M metagenome (GOLD analysis project Ga0081455, IMG submission 70207) | Tabebuia heterophylla rhizosphere microbial communities from the University of Puerto Rico - S3T2R1 | ecosystem: Host-associated > Plants > Roots > Rhizosphere ...
TGGCATTCTACCAGCAGGTATGAAACCAGGAATTGTTAATTCCATTACTGCTAACCTCTTTACTTCAGTAGGATGTGCAGCTGCATATGAATACGCTACTTGCGTTCCTATATCATGACCAACCAGGAAAATTGTTTTAAATCCTAACTTACCAATAAGTTGATGAATATCCTCAGCTACGGTTTTACCATCATAACCAGTTGGTGGTTTTGAGGAGTCTCCAAGGCCACGTAGGTCAGGGACAATAACAGTGTAGTTCTTAGCTAAGGCTGGCATTACACGATGCCATGAATACCATGTTTCTGGCCATCCATGCAACAAGACTACAGGATCCCCTTTACCACCCATTACATAGTGCAACTGAATTCCATTTACGGTTGCCATATGATGTGAAAAGGTTACGTTATCAATCTGAAAAGATATACCGTTTAGCAGATGTTGTTGTTCACTGAATGTTAGGTTGGACTGTGGTTGTGGTTGCTGTTGCTGTGCAGTCCCAATCTGAACCTCAGTTAAACCAATTCCAATAAGAGAGATAGTTATTGTAACAATTAGAAAAATGAGAACACCATAATGACTTCTCATAGATTACAGTGGCCAATCATGTATTTAAGAATATCAGATGGCATATTGTTATATACTACTAATGTAGAGATTCGTCATTCTCACTGATATGGTATATAGATCACTTGTCTTTCCTTGAGTAACACATAGTTTGATCAATTAAAGAATGCTGATGTTTTTTAAGCAAAGGAGGTCCACCAATTTAGATTCTATGAAGATAAGATTACCTATGAACATTGTCTTGTCAAGGTAATAAGATGATACCATTAACGAGGACAGAATCACATATGATTGGTACTTGATTTATCGTCATTACAAACGATATTGTTGTTAGCCTAAAGTGCCGATATTTATTCCATCCCCTAGATAATGAATTCATTATACAGGAACTGAAAATAAACAACAAAAAGGTTCCGTGTTTTATCAAATGGATAAGTTCCTTTATTAGATACGAAGGATAAGACAGACTGGATCTTTAATCAATCAGAAGTAAAAAATAAGTCAATTAAGTCCATTCCACAGCTGTTACACAGTTCCTGGATATAACCAACGTTGCAGCAAACGATTGACAATAGGTAGTGCAAAATAGGTAAGCGAAATAACTAAAATTGCGCTGAAAATTATGGCATTGCCAAATATTGGCCACTGTCCAATGAAGGGATTAAGAATATATCGTGATGCAGAGCTAATAGCAAACGCAGCAAAGAAAATAACAATAGTCATTTTCCATCTGGGTGGAGGTGATTGACTAAGAGTTTTCAGTCCTGGTAGAGTAAACCATGTTTCCAAACCAGTGGAATGTTCGTAATGGCGTATAGAGTAATTGTTTACTTCTTCTAATAGCTTTACTGCTTCTTTTGAGTTATCCCATGTTTCCATCGACGCCTTGTCAGTAAAACGGCGGATAATATACCGCATAGATGATTTGCTACTTCCAGGGATGATTATTGTAACACCAAGGTAGCCAGGTGCTTTTCTTTGAATTGCCATAAAACGCTTTAGCCAATTGTCATACTCTCTTTCATAGCCAGGATTAATATTCCTACAAATTACGGAGGTAACTTCATTTTGATAATCGCTTGCCATTTCTATCACTTTACCTATCACCTTTTCGCATATATGATTAGCTCTAAGCTGCAATACAATTTTATGAATCAAGCTAAAAAAGCACAGCATGTGAAGTGCTAGCCTATGCACATTGTCTTGTCATGGTAATAAGATGATACCATTAATGAGGACAGAATGACATATGATTGGTACCCGATTTCATCATCATTACAAACGATATTGTTGTTTGCCTAAAGCGCCAATAATTATTCCATCCTCTAGATAATGAATTCAGTGGCAACTTAACTATAGCATATATAGGATATCGGAAGAGTTAGTTGGATAAGTGTAAAGTATTGGATCATTAAGATCCTTTGATGTGAGTCCTAATCTAATGGCTAGTGAAAATATGTTAATCACCTCTTCTGCATGAGGACCAAGAATATGTGCTCCTAGTATTCTATTTGTATCTTCCTCAATTAACACCTTAAATGCTGCGCATGTTTCACCTACTCGCCTGGACGACGCCCATCCAGACATATCTTTATGCTTAATTTTGAATCGTAGTCCCTGGTCTTTTGCTTCTTTTTCCTGCATGCCCACAGAAGCAAGAGGAGGGATGGTGAATACAACACTAGGTAAACCAGCATAGTTGGTCTTCATGCTATTACCTTTGATTATATTATTCGCTGCAATAGCTCCATCATAGCTTGCCACGGGAGTTAATGGTAAGCCTCCACTTGCTGCTGCATCACCTACCGAGTAGACAGCTTGGTTTGAAACACTTTGGAGATATTCATTTACCTTTACACCCCTGCGGGTATATTCTATACCGCCAGCGTTCATTAAATCTAGTCCTTCAATATTTGGCTCTCTGCCGGCTCCATGAACTACCAAATCAGCTTCTATCTTTAATAATCCCGTTTCACGATTATTGCGATTATATTTTTTAGAAGCATCAGATGAAGAATAATGCACTATGAGTTTGTTTCTATCATTGAGATTGGAGGTTGTTGTTGATAATGATTTCTTAACGCTTTTGACTGCCGCCTCCAACCTAACATCAATTCCTATGTCCCTACTTCTTTGTACCAACCTATTAACAAGGTCGGGATCGAAGTGCTCAAGGGGTTGTTTACCACGATGTAGAATTGTAACATTTGATCCACTGCGTGCTGCGATATGGGCGAATTCAAATGAAATATACCCACCTCCAATAAATACAATTCTATCAGGTAAGTTATCGCATCCCAACTCTAAGAACTGATCACTTGTGATAATGCCCTCTGATGCAGGAATGTTTAGGTTCATGGGTTTTGAACCTGTGGCTATTAGAATATGCTTGCTCCTCAGAATAATATCAATATTGTTACCACTCTCACCTCTTTCGACCCTAACAGCGGTTGGACCAATGAATCTTGCATGGCCATGAAATGAAACGATGCCAACATTAATGTAACCATCTTCTCTAGATTTTGGAAAAGGATCAGTAAAAGTCCGCTTAAAACGGATCAAATCAGCCCATTTAATGTGAACACCTTGTGAACCGATTATACCTTTGTTTTCATGCCTTAGATTAGAATCAATTATCTTTGCCGCCTCTACAAGAACCTTTTTCGGATCACATCCACGTAAAGCACACGTTCCACCAAACGGTAGCGAATCTATTATTGCGACGCTTAAACCAGCAGAACTGCATTCTGATGCGGTAGTAGACGCTGCGGTACCAGTTCCTATTATAACTAAATCAAATGTTTGCTCTTCTTCTTTAATCATGTTCGTTTACCTGCAAGAGACTCAGAGACAATAAACCAAAAAATTTTATATTTTCACTATTTTGCATTTCTATGGTCATGACCGATAAGCGTTTATATAAATATGTTATAGAGGTGTTTTTCATTTCAATATTTATTAGTTATAGTCAAGTTAACATATGCTATGAGCACAATCACCACTAAGGACGGCACCGAAATCTATTACAAGGACTGGGGTAAAGGTCCGGTAGTAACGTTTTCGCACGGTTGGCCTCTAAGCTCCGACGCTTGGGATGGCCAAATGCTTTTCCTCATGCAGAACGGCTTCCGTGTGATCGCGCACGACCGACGTGGACATGGCCGGTCGAGCCAGGCCTCTTCGGGGAATGACATGAACGGCTATGCTGACGATCTAGCAGACGTGATCGAGACCCTCGATCTCAAGGACGCAACGCTGGTAGGCCACTCGACCGGTGGCGGTGAAGTTGCCCGCTACATCGGGCGTCACGGGACGAAACGGGTTGCCAAAGCGGTCCTGATAGCCGCCGTGCCGCCGATCATGTTAAAAACCGCAGCCAATCCAGAGGGGTTGCCGATAGAGATCTTCGATAGTATGCGGAGTGGCATCATGAAGGACCGCTCGCAATTCTACAAGGACCTAGCAATGCAATTTTACGGTGCCAATAGGACAGGGGCTAAGGTATCCCAAGGCGTGCTGGACCAATTCTGGCTTTGGAGTATGCAGGCTGGCCTCAAGAACGCCTATGAAAGTATCAAAGCTTTTTCAGAGACCGATTTCACAGATGACCTCAAGAAGATTGATATCCCGACCCTTGTCATGCATGGCGAGGACGACCAGATTGTTCCCGTCAAGGACGCGGCGGTGAAATCAGCCAGACTCATCAAGGGAGCGAAGGAAATCTACTATCCTGGTGCACCGCACGGCCTCACAGCCACGCTTCAAGATCAGGTCAACGCTGACCTACTAGCCTTCCTTAAATCCTAGACTTTGCATACAGCTCCTTACAATCACTTGCATCAAATGTTACTGTTCCCCTTTCAGGACATTGGATTCCGGAGGAACAGCCAAAGTTTGTAGTAGACCTATTATTCAAATTCTTTGAGAGCAATACTACGAAAGTGAAATGACTATGAATCTAGCTAGTACTCTCTCATTTTCTATGCTAATTCATGTAGTAGTTTGCATTTCTTTTGAGAGAAACGTAAATCTTTCGATCAGTTAAGAACCTCCCATTTTTAGATTTCAAGTCGTCAATTTTACTTATCAGACTACAAGTACAAATAAGAACATAAAAAGTAATTTTATAACTATTACCTGTAGCGGGCAGCAAATGTGTCGGATTCTTTACTTGACAAGTCCTGAACAAATTGTTTTCTGATTAGCTCCCCGTATACAATTAAGTCACGTGCTAGCATCCTTAGACGTTTGGTCAATAAACTACTAACTATCTCTCCTGCTTCATTGAAGTCTTCTTCTCCGTTAACAGCAATACCATAAGGCAAACTCCATCCATAACACTGACGAACAGCTGTTCTCATTTGATCCATAACAGTTAGTCCTTTTTCATGTGATGCACAGATGTAACCAAAAGTTTTCCCAGCAAACTCTTGCCAATAATGATCCAAAAAATTCTTCATAGGACCAGACATTGAGCCATGGTAATCGGGCGTAGTTAGTATGAAGACATCTGCCCAGTTTACCTCCCCAGTTATTTCTTTTAATCTGTTACCAGATTGCATTGACGAATTAGGATTAAATGTCGGCATTTTCACTTTACGAAGATCGAGTAAATGGGTCTCAGCTTCTAATTTTTCCATTCTTTCTAGGACTATTTTCAATGCTTTGGTGCCATAAGACGTCTTGCGCATGCTACTGCCGACGCCAAGTACTTTCAGTTTCATGAATTATCTCTCCCTTCTTGATTTAGTACCCATTTATAATATTATTTCTTAGTCAAACAATCAGATTGATAAGTAGGTCGAGTTTGAATCAAGTAGCTGAATCTATCTTGCAAGATAAGGAGGATAGGAAGAACAAAACCTAAAAGAAACTTCACGTTTAAGTTAGTAGCAATGTTGCCAAAGTGTCATATTTGTGGGGAGTCTGGAGTATACACAGAAATGAAAGATTATTTGATTTATTCTGTTCATCCTAAATGTGAGCGAGGTCTGCTATCTCTATCATTAAGCTCTAAAGAATTCCAAATTTGTTCTTTATGCAAGAAGACCCTTTCATCATCTAAAGATGAATTCAAAACTCACTTAGTCAATTATCACAGCAAAGAAGCGTTAGCAGACTTGATTACAAATTGTATTGTCAAGATTTAGAAAGCAAATAATGTATTAACAAATATTAAATATTATCTTGGAGTTATTAATATGAAATGACAAGCAATGTTGCCGATTCATGTGCTCACATAGGCCAAGTGAATCAAAATATTGAAGGGAAAACTAAGGGATGCGAAGAATGTGAAAAAATGGGATCAACATGGGTACATTTGCGTCTTTGTCTTACGTGTGGACATGTGGGATGTTGTGATTCTTCTGTAAATAAACATGGAACAAAGCATTTTAAATCAACTAGTCATCCTATGATAAAATCTTTTGAGCCTGGTGAAAATTGGAAATGGTGTTATGTGGATGAGCTTTTTATTCAATAGCAAATAGCAATAAATTCCTGTTTGATGAAATACAAAAGTAAAGATGTACTTTGATGATAATCAAACAGTAACAATAATGTTAATAGTGCGGCAAAGCCCAAAAATTTTACCACTTACGAACGGTCCATACTATCTGATGAAATAATAAGAATAGGAAAGTAAAACTTATTGACGTTCCTCTTTACAGGAGCCTTTTTCTGTCTAGTTGGTCACTAAATATCTCCTGAGTGGTTCTTATATATCAAGTTAGAAATTACTGCCTTCCTTAAATAATTGAATTACTCAATACGCATAAGATGCAAGTTGGAATAGATAGTTTCGCAGCGGCTCATGATGATGCAAGCCTTTCCGTCGATCCATCCGAACGTTTGCTGAATTTGATCAAACAAATTGAACGCGCGGATCAGATTGGCTTGGATGTATTTGGAGTCGGGGAACATCATCGTCGAGAGTTCCTTGATTCAGCACCTGTAATCATCTTAGGAGCTGCTGCCGCGCGAACGAAACGGATTCGCCTTGCCAGTGCTGTAACTGTATTGAGCGCTGCTGATCCCGTCCGAGTGTTTCAAGAGTTCGCAACGCTCGATCTACTCTCACAAGGTCGGGCAGAGATGGTAGTTGGCCGAGGATCATTCGTTGAAGCATTTCCCCTCTTTGGCCTTCGATTGTCGGACTACGACTCACTTTTCGTAGAGAAGCTCGATTTGCTACTAAAAATTCGTGACAATGAACAAGTCCATTGGTCTGGGCAATATCGACCTTCTCTAAATGGAGAGGGAATTTACCCAAGACCATTGCAGAAGCCTTTACCGATATGGATAGGCGTTGGCGGAACTCCACAATCATTCGTGCGTGCCGGTCTGCTTGGCCTCCCTTTGATGGTTGCAATCATAGGCGGCGAGACAAGAAGGTTTAAGCCATTCATCGATCTCTATAGGGAGGCAGGTAGGAAAGCCGGTTATTTGCCCTATCAGTTGAAAATTGGTGTACATTCGCTAGGCTATGTAGCAGAAACTACGAAAGAGGCGGCAGATGACTTTTTTCCAGGCTATAGACATGCGTTCAACGAGATTGGGAAGGAACGCGGATGGAGTCCCGTAACCCGTAAGGATTTTGATGCCCAGAGAGGTCCAGATGGTGCGCTTCTTATCGGCGATTCCGATGAGGTGGTTGAGAAGATAAAGCGGCACAGCAAAATACTCGGTGGCATCTCTCGCATCACCTTTATGATGAATCCCGCCTCATTACCTCATGAAAAGCTCATGCGAGCTATAGAATTAATAGGTACGCACGTTGCGCCAGCACTTCGCAAACTATGAAGCTATCGTAAGTTATGACTAACATATCAAGACCATCTATGAAATTCTTCACCAGAATTGGAACGTAGTTCGAAATTATATATTAAAATAAATCGTTGTCTCTATGTAAGATAATGAATGACTTTGTAATCTTAAATGGTGATGAACAAGAGTTATGGGAAATAGATTATGAAAAGAAAGTTGCATTTAACATTTCAGAGCTCAAAAAAGTTGAAGATAAAATGACAAGATATGTTGGAACCATTGAAGATTATTTGAGGGGAAAAGGCTTCACCGAAGTCCATTTTCATGAAACAGGATCACTTCCTTCGCGTGCTCATTATGGTACTAAACAAAAATGTTCATTTAGATAATACAGATAACTAGTTGCATTTATGTTAAGAAAAAAACATTCTCTTCAGTTATTAACTATGGAAACGATAATTATGAACAATAAGCTCCGAGGACTCCCTGTTACCAGATCTCATATCGAACAGATATTCCCAAAACTAACGCCGGCGCAATAGGACTGAAAACTTCTTCACTAGCAGTCCGCATGCATGGTAAAACATTATTCATAACTGTTGGAGTATAGAAATTATCCCTTGCTGTCTGCCTCCTGTCAAAACTTCAGTTCCCTCTTTAACTGATTGTGCAACTAGAGATTCCATATTCTTTAGGCTATTGATGTATGATCTCTGTTGTTGGTACTGCCCTAGACCTCGCTAAGATTGCGGGTTATCCATGCCTTTACCGGCGTGATATTCCGGATCGTTGGGATGCGGAGTCAGTGGAGTAATGGTCACCTTCATCCATATGTGAAGGGGTAACGAAGCGAGGACTTCCTGAAGCTCGGCCTCGTCGGCGGCGCGGAACAGCCCAATGCTACGCCATTCCCCTGGACCGAGTGGTGGACGCCAGAGCCGTACCAAATGGCCTTTTTTGGCAAGCTCAGCTGCGCGCACTGCCTCCGCCGCGCGCAATTCATCGACTTTTGCGGGACTAGTACCCTCGGGAACCGTGGTGACCAGATCCGTGAGGTATTCCATCGGTTCCTCCTTTCACTCGCCATGATTTAGTCGTTTCTGTCATCACTTGCTGAGTGACCTCTATGATTAAGTTTTACAACAGCTTGGAAAAGAAAAAAAGCTACTTAACGCCCACGCTTAGCTGAAAACCATAATAATAAAGACATCTAATATTATCATACATATGCGTTCAGTTCAAGTTTCTAAAGCTAATGCCCCTTTTGAAATTGTGGAAAGAGATATTCCAGAACCTAGTGCTACACAAGTTCGCATAAAAGTACAAGCATGTGGTGTATGCCATAGTGATTCGTTCACTAAAGAGGGATTATTCCCAGGCATCCAATATCCAAGGGTTCCTGGCCATGAGATTGCAGGCGTCATAGATAAAGTAGGAAAAGACGTTACTGAATGGAAGCCTAAACAGAGAGTAGCTGTTGGCTGGCATGGGGGTCACTGTGGCCATTGTGAATCTTGCAGACGTGGGGATTTTGTTACTTGTAAATATGCACAGGTACCAGGCATTTCATATGATGGTGGCTATGCAGATTATATGATTGCTCCTATCGAATCTCTAGCATTAATCCCCGGACAGCTTTCAGATGTAGAAACCGCACCTCTTATGTGTGCTGGTATTACTACATACAATGCTCTTCGGAATAGTGGAGCACGTGTAGGCGACGTTGTTGCTATTTTTGGAATCGGAGGACTTGGACATCTAGGAATTCAGTTTGCTGCTAAGATGGGTTTTAATACTGTTGCCATCGGACGAGCAAGAGATAAGGAAGAGGAATTGATGAAGAAGCTGGGAGCAAGGCAATACATTGATACCCGATCAGAGAACGCAGCCAAAGAACTAAGCAAGTTGGGAGGAGCTAAAGTTATCCTTGCAACTGTCCCAAGTGGAAAGGCGATGACTGAAATCCTTGGAGGTCTTTCGGTAAATGGTAAGCTTGTCGTAATTGGAGCATCTGAAGAGCCAATTCAAGTGCCCTCAACTCTAATGATTTTAGGACGTCGATCAATGATAGGCTGGCCCGCCGGTACGTCCATCGACTCGCAAGACACACTCTCATTTAGTGTTCTCTCTGGTGTTAGATCTATGAATGAAGTCTTTCCATTAGAGCGCGCAGCAGAGGCATATGATCTTATGATGAGCGGTAAAGCTCGGTTTAGATGTGTACTTACAACTGGTAATTAGATGGAGTTAGGAAAGATTGCGTAATAGACCCAAAGTCCGGATGCTTCCTCGATTTTGCTAGTCTTATGTGTATAATTCTCCTATTCATCCATGCATAGATTGGTACATACTTAAATGTGATGTAATGTAAAATAATTTTTAATGAACAGTGTCACGAACCCCACATTCCGTTCATCACTTTGGATAATAATCACACTTTTATTAGTTGTTGTAACTAGCGTTTCTATAATTGATATTGGTTTGGATTCTCCTCGGATCACATTGGCACAGCAACAGCAACAGCAAGCAAACCTAACGTCGACTGAAAAACAACTTCTATCGGAGGGTATTTCTTTTCAGATTGATAATGTGACTTTTTCTCACCATACCGTTCCTGTAAACGGTATTCAAATTCATTATGTAATTGGAGGTCATGGTGATCCGGTAGTATTATTACACGGATGGCCAGAAACATGGTATGAATGGCGGCATGTTATGCCAGCTTTGGCTAAAAATTATACTGTTATAGTACCTGACCTCAGAGGCCTCGGAGATTCTTCAAAGCCTGTGTCAGGCTATGATGTTAAAACTACAGCAGCGGATATTTATCAATTAGTATCCCAACTAGGCTTTAAGAACATATTCCTAGTTGGACATGATTTTGGTGTGGAGGTGGCTTATTCTTATGCTGCTACTCATCCTAATGAAATTAAACGTTTGGTTATCCTTGATGTTCCTGTAGCTGGTATAGGTCCTGGCGGAAATATTACAGGTTTATGGTGGCTTCAATTTCATTCGGTGAGGGACATTCCAGAAATGCTAGTTGAAGGGCATGAGAGAGAGTATCTTACTTGGTTCTATAGACACACGTGCAATCCTGACGCAATCACAAAAGATGACATTGATGAATATGTCAGTCATTATGCTTCTCCTGGTGGAATGCGTGCTGGCTTTGAATATTACAGGTCTATCCCTGAGGATATAAAACTAAATCAAGAATATTCCAAAGTTAAACTTCCTATGCCTGTTTTAGCGCTGGGTGGAGAGTGCAGTTTTGGAAATGCGGCATTGGATTCAATGCGGTTGGTAGCTACAGATGTACGTGGTAGTGTAATTCCTAATACTGGACATTGGATACCAGAAGAGAGACCAGCTTTTCTAGTAGATCAGCTCTTTAAATTCTTCGGAAACACTACAAGTAATAGCAAATGAAGTTCAAGAAAATCAATATTGTGCAGTTTAACGGCTTCGAACATTGAGTAGGCCCGATTTATTTAAGTATAAAGATTTAGGTCGTCTTGATTTTCTGATAAAGTTTTCTAAACTCTGGATACGAATTGGAATATCTCCCATCCGATAATATGTTTTGTACGAAGGTATCTTCATAATATTGGATTAATGTAGGTTTCATGTACTCAATCATTCGTTTATCATTTATCACTTTTTTATTGATAAGAAAGCATAACCAGTCTACAGTATTAAGTATGCGAGAATATAATTCCTCTCTGGAAGAATCGTGTTGTGATCCTGAAGGTATTTTGGATAACTCTCTATCTAATTGTCGGAGATCATTAAAGATAGTTTCTGTTGTTGATATCTGGTCTAATTCTTTAGCACGCCTAAACGTTACGACAGTATAAAACAATGCTATGCCGTATATTATTGCAACTATTATCTGGATATAGTCGGAAGAGGTAAGTACCAATGACATAAGACATTTTATTCATAATAAGTTTTAACCTTTTATTTCGATCCTACAAACTTGATAAAAAATCCAATCCAAAATTCTTAATTCACTGTGCAGCTTATCGGCTTCGAATATTGAGTAGGCCTGATTTATTTTAAGTATGATTTCATTGATCGGTACTTTACTATCTGGGTATGCAATTAGCATTATCATTCAAATCATAAAATTCTTCCATTTATCTAAATTAAATTGGTAAGAAGACCCCATTTATCTGCAAGGTTCAAATCCCACCGAACCCAAATAGTTTAACGTTGATTAAAGAAAAGGTAAAGCTTGGCATTTACAATTAGGAATGATTTTAATTATCAAACTACAAGCGTTCCTAGAACCACCGGCCCCAAACCAAGATAGGTGGAGATGGTCGCTGAATTGGTTTAGGATTGCAGTATGCATTTTTAATTTGATAGTATTTACCAACAAAGGTAGCAGTGGGCTCATCAGTCCACATCTTACGTATAATCTGTATTGCTTCTTCTAGGCGATCTAGCCTCTCTCGAACGGATGGAAAAGTACTTGCAATGCCATATGCCAGTGCCTCTTCTTCATTCCATCCCGCTCCTATACCCATAAAACAGTCTTCCGTTACTAAGCACGTCTAAAGTAGCGCCAATTTTGGCTAGTATAGAAGGATGTCGATAAATTATACCTGATACTAAAGTTCCCAGTTTTATTTTGTTTGTTACTCCAATAAGTGACGATATAGTAGTCCATCCCTCAAGCATTGGTTCGCTAGGCATACCCACCATCTGAAGCTGATGGAAATGGTCCATGACCCAAAATGAATCAAAGCCTCTTTCTTCGGCCAAAGGAACAAGTTTTTTCAATGAGTGAAAGATTTGAGAAGAATCGTGATTCCTAAAGTCAAAACTGAAGCTAGGGTGTTGGAGACCGAATCGCATATTCTCGAACATGCACCGTGATATATCAATTATACTACGAAGGTACTTTGAGCTCGTCTATGTAGGTAATTTTTTGCTTAAATTTTTATCGTTATCATTATCAGTGTCTTCTTACCATTCTGCATTAGGTCTAATGCCTTCTTTGGATAAATGGTCATGTGGCAACCCTAATAAATCATAAAGTAAGATTATAGACTATGTCGAATAATAATGCGACTGACAAGCAGGGAATCATTGATGGACTGAATGAAGATCTCGCAAGGGAATACCAAGCAATAATTCAGTATGTTGTTTTTAGCTCGACTTTAAAGGGAGCTGAATATGGCGATATTGCAGAAGAACTGAAAGTACACGCCTCAGAAGAACTTGAGCACGCACTGGAGGTGGCAAAGCAAATAGATTATTTGGGGGGCGATCCTACGGTGAAAAGTAAAGAAGCAGGTTATTCCGAGGATTCAAAAACAATGCTTGAAATTGACTTGAAGTCAGAGCAGGAAACTATAAGGAATTATAGGGATAGAATACGCCAAGCTGAAAGTGCAGGAGAATACGCCCTATCAGAAAAATTAAGAGGTATTATTGCTCAAGAACAAGATCATGAAATAGATCTCAAGGATGCACTTGGGATTCGGTAACTCAGCAATATCGCTGTCCTGCCTCCGTGTCCATATCCCTATAAAGGAGAATATATCGTGCTTCACATAGACGATGCTGCCCACGGGCTGCGAGGTGTTGCTCCTAGTATGCGATATGCTTTAGCATTTCCCCAAAATCCTTGACTAAAAAGACAAGAAAAGGCAAAGCAATACTAAAACCTAGAGTCCCTATAAAATTAACCAATAATAATGGAAATAGTTGACTTTGTTTTTCTATACTTCCCAGTATGACGTAAAATTACAGTTCCATTTAAGAATTCTTGCGAAGACGTAGATGTGAATTCATGTTCCTGTTCCAATAAAATCAAAATTTACCTTAGTGTGGAAATTTTTTTAAATAGGATTTTGTTACTCTGTGAAGAAGCGGTCGGCTCATGCCTCGCATACTATAATTGAATACCATACCGCCTTAGATAGGCCTGAGGTATCAATCATTATTTAGGTTTATATTCCGATTCCGGCGTCCTAGTCCTCTATTGAAGAGGATTAATTCTTGTTATCTTTTTTGATGGTAGATCTGATTGTTTCTAACAGAGTTTCTAAATCCCATGAATCTTCATAACGTACACCATTTAAAAAGAAAGTTGGGGTGCCTTCAACACCACTTTTAATTCCGTTCCTTAGTGAATCATTTATAACAGGCGTATAAATATTCCTAGATATTTCATTCTCAAATCTCTTAATATCTAATCCTACTCTCTTTGCATATTCCAATAAATGCCGATCGTCTAATACCTCTTGGTGTTCAAATAAATAGTCATGCATTTGCCAAAATTTGTCTTGAGATCCGGCAGCTTCAGCTGCTTCTGCTGCGTGTTCTGCATGTGGATGTATCTCATTAAGGGGGAAATTACGAAATACAAAGCATATACTGTCACCTAGTATCCTTATTATTTCCTTAACAATTGGATATGCCTTACCAGTATAGGGACATTCAAAGTCACCGTATTCTACTATGGTTATTGGTGCATTAATAGGACCTTGGATATGATCGTAATTCCTTTTTACTGGTTTAGCCAATTTATAAGTGTCTTCAGACATCTTTTAGATCACAATAGCTGATGTTCTAATATTTCTCTTTTGCGTTCTATAGAGAGCTAAATATAGGGGTCTCGAAGTCAATCCATTCCGCAGCTTTTGGTTACTTTCTCTAGTAACAATCATTCTGAGAATCAATGACTGAGTAATAAAAATTAAATTCTGTATAAGAAACTCCTCCTGTCATGGATTTATTACACCCCTTCCAACAATTTTACCATCTTTTAGCATTTGCAGGGCTTCTCCAGCTTGATTTAGTTTGAACCTCTTTGAAACTACTTGTTTAATTACACCTCGTTTGGCTAATGATACAAGTTCTACCATATCCTCAAGGCTACCTGTATATGATCCGATTATCTTATATGCTCTTGTAGGCATAGTAACTAAACTTAATTTTAGTTCACCTCCAAAGAGTCCTACCAAGAGTAACTTTGCTCTTCTTCTAAGAAATTGCAAATCAGTTTCTACTGTTTTGGTTGCATTAACAAAGTCGATTACTGCATCTGCACCCAATTTACCAGTTAGCTCCATGATGGCTTTTACAGGATCGTCTTTTTTTGAATTCACAATGCTATCTGCACCTTCCTTCTTTGCAACTTCTAATTTTTTATCATCTATATCCATTGCAATTATCCTAGCGCCCGTAACTGCTTTTGCTAGTTGTATAGCCATCAATCCTAAACCTCCTGTTCCAACAATCACAACATTATCATCTGGCTTTAGATTGGCATTTTTTATTGCACCATACGATGTAAGTCCGGCACATGCTAAAGGTGCACTTATATCTGTATCCATATCGTCTCCTATTTTCACTAGATACTTGTAGTTTGGTACCAATACATATTCTGCATAACCTCCATCGCTGTAGATACCTAATGATCTGGGTTTGTCACACAGGTTTTCTTGGCCAATCTTACATGCGGGACACATTCCCTCGCCGACCCATGGATATACAAGAACTTTTTCGTTTTTACCGAATCCTTCCACTTGTTCACCTAAACTATCTACTATGCCTGCAATTTCATGTCCTGGGGTAAGAGGATATTTTACACCCCTATCTGTAGTTTTTAATTGCTGCCCGCTTATACCTTCATAGTAACCTTCCCATACGTGGACATCGCTATGACATACACCTACAGACTGAACTTTTACAAGAATCTGTGAATCTTTTGGTTTCGGTGTTTGAACGTCTTGTACTTGTAGAGGTTCATTTACATTAACAATTCTTGCAGCTTTCATTATAGTTCAACCATTCCAATCGTCTACAGGGTATATTTGATGAATAGCCTTCCTCATAATAATAATAATAGAATTTAAAGTATAAATAAATAATCAGCTGCCCGAAAACAAATATTTTGCAGCAGATTCTACTAAAGATGTGGGTTATAATAAACTAACACCAGAAGAGGAGAAAGTAATTATGCGTAAAGGAACAGAAGCACCATTCATTGGTGAATATGATAATTTCTTTGAAGAAGGTACATTTATCTGTAAAAGATGCAATGTGCCCCTCTTTTCATCTAAAAGCAAATTTGATGCTGGCTGTGGTTGGCCTGCATTTGATGATACTTTGAGCGATGCGGTCCGCCGAGTGCCCGATCCAGATGGCATTAGAACTGAAATTGAGTGTGGAAATTGTGGTGCCCACTTGGGCCATGAGTTTGTTGGAGAGCGGTTAACAGCCAAGGACACACGAGAATGCGTCAATTCGATATCAATAAGATTTATTCCCAAGAATAGGGAGTTACCGAAAGTCATACATGGCTAAAGACAATAGCACGCATATTCATTCCAAAAATGATAAGGACCTTGAAATTACAACTCTTGCCAATGGATGTTTCTGGTGCACAGAAGCGATATTTTCTAGAGTTAAGGGTATAAAGTCTATCATCCCTGGATACTCTGGCGGAAGTACAAGCAATCCTTCATATGAGCAGGTTTGCACAGGAATAACTGGACATGCAGAAGCGATTCGGATAGAATATGATCCAAAAATTATTTCTTTTGAAAAGATCCTCGATATTTTCTGGCATACGCATGACCCGACTACCCTTAACAGACAAGGCAATGACGTAGGCACACAGTACCGATCTGCGATCTTTTATCATGATGAAAATCAGAAGAACATTGCTGAAAAATCAAAAAAAGAGCTTGAAAAAGAAGGTTTTTTCAAAAATCCAATTGTTACTGAAATTATTCCGTTCTCGAATTTCTATCCAGCAGAAGATTATCACAAGGAGTATTACGAAAATAATCGAAATGCACCATATTGCAGTTTTGTAATAGATCCTAAAATACAGAAACTTCTTCAAAAATATAGTAATAAAATTAAGCAAGAATACCTGTAATTAATTGTGACATATTACGATCGTAATAAGTGAAACCAGAGATTATTTAATCCTGAAGGTAAATGATCCAAGAATTCTTCCCCTTGTGACAGAAACCCTAAAAAAAGCAATTGAAAGTACGCTCAAAGACTTACCAAACCAGTAAAAATTAGATAAATAAAAGGCTAGATAGAAGATCTAGAGAATCTACCTCTTCACAACTGTAATAAAGAAGATGGTGGATTTATTGAGCATTCAATGAGTGAATATGAAAATATGCGTACAGCTGATATTGTAGCTGAAGAATTACTTGATTGGAAAATTGATACAATTTTCGGATTACCTGGCGATGGTATAAATGGATTTATTGAAGCCTTAAGACGTAGGCAAGACAAAATTAAATTTATACTTGTAAGACACGAAGAATCTGCAGCATTTATGGCTTGCGCCTATGCAAAATATACTGGAAAGCTTGGAGCATGTGTTGCTACATCTGGCCCAGGTGCCATCCATCTATTAAATGGATTATACGATGCTAAAGCAGATAATACTCCTGTTATTGCAATTACAGGGTCTACGTACTCTGATTTAATGAATTCCAGCTATCAACAGGATGTTAACCTAATACAGCTATATTCTGATGTCACAGTTTACAATAGCATGATAGAAGTTCCAGAGCAAGCAGAAATGGCAGTTGATATTGCATGTAGAACTGCGTTAGCGCAGAGAGGAGTTAGCCATCTAACAATACCAATAGATGTACAGGAAAAGAAACTAAGTGGTGATTATTCTAGACACAATGTTCCTTATCATCATACTTCTCATGCCTACGTTTCAGAAACGATCCCACGTCATTCTTTAATAGAAGATGCAGCTAAAATTCTCAATGTTGGAAATAAAGTTGTTATACTTGTGGGACAAGGGGCACTCGGAGCTGGAGAAGAGGTTCTTACACTTGCAGAAAAGTTAGGCGCTCCAGTCGTTAAAGCGCTATTAGGTAAAGCAGTAATTCCCGATGACAGCCAATTTACTACTGGAGGTATCGGTCTACTTGGAACGACGCCGTCTAGTGATGCTATGGATGAAGCAGATACGCTACTTATGGTCGGAACATCATTTCCTTATATCGACTATCTTCCTAAACTAGGGCAGGCAAGAGGAATTCAAATTGATATAAAGCCTGAAAAGATTGGTCTTCGTTATCCTGTAGAAATTGGATTGGTAGGAGATTCAAAGCTGATATTAACTGAGTTACTTCCACTTTTGCATCAACATGATCTAGGATTTCTCAAGTCAAAGCAAGATGCTATGAAGAAGTGGAATAGGTTGATGTTAGAGCAAAGTACTAGAACTGATAAACCAATCAAACCGCAAGTTATCGCCAAAGCAGTTTCTGATGAGCTTGATGACAATGCTATAATTTCTGTTGATTGTGGGACAAATACAAGTTGGGCGGCTCGTCACATTGATATTCGAAACGGCATGAAATTTTCTGTATCTGGTACCTTATCAAGTATGGCAAATGCTTTGCCTTATGCGATAGCAGCACAGATTGCATTTCCAGAAAGACAATCAGTTGCATTTGTTGGTGATGCTGGATTGACTATGTTGATGGGTGAATTTGCTACGGCAGTACAATATAACCTCCCTATCAAGGTAATCGTTATCAAAAATGATACCTTGGGGATGATTAGGTGGGAGCAGATGGCATTCCTTGGAAACCCTGAATTTGGAGTAGAATTTTCTCCAATAGACTGGGTAAAGTTCGCTGAGGCTTGCGGTGGTAGAGGGTATGCCATCAAAGATCCAAATGAAGTAAAATCTATTATGAATCAAGCTATGAAGGAGAGAAAGCAACCAACTATAATTGAAGCACATGTAGATCCCTTTGAACCACCGATACCACCAAAAGTAGAAATGGAGTTCGTTAAAGAGTTAGCCAAATCATTTGCCAAAGGCCAGCCATATGCAAAGAGGATAGGATTGACTTTATACAGAGACCAAGTCCATAATGTTTTAAAAAATTTACACACACATAATATTGATACATAAAAACTGGAAGTTGGAAAATAAATAATAAAATGGGCTGAACAAAAATGAAAAAACAACGACAATCAAATTATACTTGTGATGTATTAGTTATAGGTGGTGGCTCTGCTGGTCTAAGAGCTGCGATCGAAGCCCATGATGCTGGTGCTAATGTTCTCATAATTAGTAAAAGTAAGAAAGGTGATCCTCATACGACACTAGCAAGAGGTGGTATCAATGCAGCTCTCGGCACTATGGACCCAGAAGATAACTGGGTGGTACATGCAGCTGATACTCTTAGAGAAGGTGAATTTCTTGCTGACTATGAAAGAGTTGAGGTACTTTGCAAAAATGCACCCGATGCTATAAATGAACTGGTAAATTGGGGTGCTAAATTTCACAGAGAGAAAGACGGTAGGCTAACACAGCGGTTTTTTGGGGCTCACACTTATAGAAGAACTGTATTTTACAAAGACTGGACTGGCCAGGAAATAATTCGTGTTTTAATGGAGCAGGTAACTCAGAGGAAAATCAAAATAATTGACAATGTTTATATCATGAAATTATTATTGTTTGAATCAGATGGTAATGATGCAAATAGAGAAAGATTATCATCATCTTCTTCAAAAGCACAGGCTGAAGAACAAGTTCCTAATGAACAGGAACAAGAACAAGAAAAAATCAAAGGAGCATTTGGAGTAGATATCGAAAAAAAAGAATTTGTTACTTTTGAATGTAACTCTTTAATTCTAGCTGCTGGTGGATATACTAGGGTATATGAAGTAAGTAGTTCTAGGATCTTTGAAAACTACGGAGAAGGCATAGCCCTTGCATATGAAGCAGGTGTTGATTTAGTTGATATGGAAATGGTGCAGTTTCATCCTACTGGAATGGTTTGGCCAGAGAAAGCAGTGGGTACTCTGGCAACAGAAGCAATACGGGGTGAAGGAGGTATTCTGCTAAACTCAAAAGGCGAGAGGTTTATGAAAAATTATGATCCGGAAAGAATGGAGCTAGGTCCACGTGATGTAGTGGCTCGTGCAAATTTTAATGAAATAATCTCTGGAAGAGGTACAGAACATGGTGGAGTTTGGTTGGATGTAACCCACTTAAGAAGAGAAATAATTCTAGATCGGCTTACTACTATGTATGAACAATTCCAAAAACTAGATGGAATTGATATATCAAAAGAGAAAATGGAAGTTGGGCCTACTGCGCATTATTCTATGGGTGGAGTTGTAGTAGATATAAACTCTCGAACAAGGGTAACCGGTTTATTCGCCGTTGGGGAAGTAATAAGTCAGATTCACGGTGCTAATCGTTTGGGTGGAAATAGCTTGCTAGACACAATAGTTTTTGGAAAAATTGCTGGTGGTGAAGCAGCAAGATTAGCAAAGCAAGCAAGGAAAGGAGAAGTACCATCACAGCTAAAATCAAAAGTAGACACACATACAAACAAATTTGATGACAATAATGATGATTGTTATGAAGGAATCTTTATAGTTAAGGAGCCAATTAAGTTTCGTAATAAAGTACAAAAATTGATGATGCAAAATGCAGGAATAGTAAGAGAACAGACAAGGCTTCAAAACGGATTGGAACAAATTTTAAAATTAAAGAATGAATTTTATTCCAATAAAGACAATACTAATTTAAAAGAGTACAATATTGGTGATAGTAATAATTCTGAAAATATTGTTCTAACTTGGCAAGTGAAATCGTCGATTATTGCTTGTGAAGCTATAATAAGAAGCGCTTTGATGCGAGAAGAGAGTAGAGGAGCTCACTATAGATCTGACTTTCCAAAGCTTGATGATGAAAGATGGAAGCTAAATATCTATTGTAGAAGGGAAGGAAACGGCGTATCAACAGCAGCAGCAGAAATGACAATGTTTAAACATAATGTTAAAGAAATCAAAGGACGACTAGCAGATTTTATTAAATCACATGTCAAAGCAGCACACCACCGTACGTTCGAATAATAATATTAATACAAGCCTTCTACTGCACCAGCAACAATAATAACAAAACAAACCATTTTTTAGAATTTTCAACTTCGAACTCCTATTTCTTTAGCATCTCCACTCCGGTTCGACATACTTCTATTTAGAAGAATTGCAAATATTATAGATGATAATGAAATTAAAGTAGCAGTAAGAAAAATCATACTATATGACTCTGGAGATGGATACGAAGTCGAAATTATATCTGAGGGATTTGTAATTACCTGATGAGCTTGCAAATAAGTACCTGCAATCACAGGCCCCACTGATGAGCCTACGAGATATATAAGTAGATTCATTCCTAATGATATTCCACTGAACTGTTTTGGGGTTGAAGTCAACACGACATTCACCGAACCAATTTGCATTAAGGCTAATCCAACAGCCACTATGACAAGAACTGCAGCAATTGAGGCTTCTGCAGGATGATGTAAGAAAAGGATGAAGAAGCCTATGGTAGTAACGATAGTTCCTACCATAGTAGGTCCCACGTTCCCAAATCTAGATACCATAAAACCGGAAGCTACTGAGAATATCAACGACACTATCATATATGGCAGCTGCACATTTGCTATACTTGATGCATCTCCTCCAAATCCAGCTGGCGGAGGGCTTCGTATCAAGATAGGAAGCGTCTGATACACCACCATTAACGCAGTGAGTCCTACAGTCATGTTAATTATATTTGCATAAAGTATGATCTTATTTTTTAAAATGCGGAAATCAATTAATGGGAAATTTGTCTTCTGTTCTATTCTTACAAATACGACTAGAGAGACAACCGATGCAATTGAAAATAACACAACTTGTATTATATCACCGAATGTGAGAGGCTTTTCGAAAAATTGAAGCGTAACTAAAAATGAGACTATCACGAACGAGAGAGCTAATGCTCCCTTTATGTCTATACTCTTGCTCTTGCCCAGTGTCATATCGTTATTACTAATACTAAGAACGGTCGTATTCTCTGTTAATAGTATATCTCGTCTTACGTGAGTAAACCTACAACAAAATTCAGAGGCCTTATTTGAGACAGATTGTTGTTCTTTTCCAACGTGCACAAATCTAGCAATTACTAAAAAGAGAATTATAGCAATAGGCGAAATTAGCAAGAAAGTTGCTCTCCATCCAAAACTACCAACGATGATTCCACCAATTATCAAACCTATTACCGCACCTCCAGATAGCGTAGAACTAAATATGCCCTGAGCTATTGCAAGCTTTGCCGGTGGAAACTTGTCCCTAAGAATACTGAAAGCTATAGGGAACATTGAAATTCCTATACCTTGTATCGACCTAGCAGTAACAAGTGTAAGAAAATTGAATGCCATCGAACCCAATAAGAGCCCTATTATATAGACTCCTAAAATTATCAATAGGATTCTCTTCTTACCATAAATATCGGACAGCTTACCCGCAATAGGAGTCATAACTGCTCCCATAACCAGTATTGAAGCTAATATCCAAGAAGAATTCTCATAGGATATATCAAGTTCATGAATAATATCTGGAATTGCTGGAAGTACCATGGTCTCTGCAACCATGGCTATAATACCAAGGCTGCTCAGGATTGCTAGAGTCAACCACGGCGAAGTTAAATATTTCTCTATTTTTTGCATTGAAAATCAGCTATGCCAGATGAATATTTTCCTCTGATATTTGATATAAATTAACTGAAGTTTATTATAAAGAAATTGGAATCTGTAATTATGACCCATCTGAAATTCCAGATCATCCCTCCGGGCCCGTTCCGATATCAATGCTTTTATGTGGGTTCCTCAAATTCCCTTCGCGTTTCTATATGCGCCTCTAAAAGGAAGACTATATGCTTCACCAAATGGTAATGCCCCTTCTTTTCATTTAAGGATGGCGCGACTTCTTTTCATTTTGACATATGTTATGTACTTAGCATGTGTCTAACTCCTAATGAAGGCGCGCCCGTAGTTTGAAGTTAAATTTGGGACAGTCTGTCAATTGCTTGATTTTGCGACAAAAAGACAGAAACACTGCAAAACTAATGACCTGAATCCCTCTATCATGTGGAACACCTAATATTTCCCCCTTTATCACGACTTTAGGCGTGTAATCTTATGTGATTTCTTCTCATTTTGACATATGCTACCTGTAATTAGGGATATGTAACGCACACAAGCCTGTAACGCCCACAAGCTGCCTCTTAATCGCGTTACTGTGATTTTTAGCTAAAAATGAGTCTGCTTTCAAATTCTTCTAGTTTGTCTTAATATGACAGAAACGCTCCAAAAGTTCATACAAAGATGCTCTATGTATGTGTGAAGTACCTCTGTACTAAAACAAGGCTGAAAATTTGTTAATGATACGCGCTATATATCAGCAGTACGCGCCTTCCATCCACACCATCTATCAAAGTATGTGCCCTCTATCAACACCATCTATCAAAGTATGTGCCCTCTATCAACACCATCTATCAAAGTATGTGCCCTCTATCAACACCATCTATCAAAGTACGCGCCTTCCCATAA
>Ga0081455_10002305_pt1 | contig 22748 bp, 25 predicted proteins | sample TabmetS3T2R1_FD_70207 | JGI IMG/M metagenome (GOLD analysis project Ga0081455, IMG submission 70207) | Tabebuia heterophylla rhizosphere microbial communities from the University of Puerto Rico - S3T2R1 | ecosystem: Host-associated > Plants > Roots > Rhizosphere ...
CGCGCCTGCCACGGCGAGCGACAAGAATGGGTCGTGGCGGTTCTCCTGCGTGCTGACGCCGGTGTAGCCCGCGGCCTCGATAGCTTGTGCCGCCGGTCCGACCTTACGCAGATCCTCCTGTGGCAGCGTGGTGAAAACTCTCATTTCGCTTCGTCACCAGATCGTTTGACGATAGCCGCACGCTATCACATGCGGCAGCATGTAGCGGTGCGTCACTCCGGCAGTCCAGCTTTCCGTAGACCCTCTTCCCATTTCGCCATGTCGGTGGGCCGCAAGGGTCCCATCAGGTTGCGGAAATTGCTGACGCGCAGCAGCGGCTCGAGCTCGCGCAGGCGCGCACAGGCTGCCTGCGCCTGCTGTACATTTCCGGCGAGCGCATGGCTGGCGGCCGCGATGCGCCACGGCGTGGCAAAATCGGGATCGGGCTGCAACGCCTTTGCCGTCCATGACAATGCCTGGTCATAACGGCCGGACAGGAAATGGCCGATCGCAATCGAGCTTTGCCATCCACGCATGAAGGGATCGAGCGGGCTCAACCGCATGGCCCATGCCGTGCGATCGATGGCACTATCCGGTTGGCCACACACAAGTGCCATCCATCCGCCGATGCCCCAGGCGAGGGCGAGGTTCGGATTGAGCTCGACCGCCCGGTCGGCGAGGGCCGCACCGTGCTCGACGTCGCGGCTGACAAAGGCAAACACGTATCCGGCCCAGGCGAGGGCGAACGCATCCTCCTTTCCCAGCTCCGCCGCTTGCTCAGCCATCCGTAGCGCATCGGCCAGCTCCTGCGCGCCATCGGCTGTCCACTGATTCACGGCGCGCCGGGTGTGATACCAGGCGGCGATGCCGTAGGCCGAGGCGAAACCGGGGTCGAGCTCGATCGCCTTGTGGGCGAGACCAAGCACCTCCTCGCTCTGTTCCTTGGTGGTTGGATAAGTGTTGGCAATGGCGCGCACATAGTAGTCGTAAGCGCCGAGGTTCACGGTCGGTTTGCGCCGGCCACGCTCGAGCTCGACTTGAGCCAGGCGCGGCTCGATCTCGCCCGCGACGCGCGCCGCGACGCGATCCTGCAGGTCGAGAACGTCCTCGAGCGCACCGTCGAAACGGTCTGCCCAGACGTGAACGCCGCTCAGCGCGTCGATGAGCTGTGCGGTGGTGCGCACGCGGTGCCTCGACCGGCGAACGCTGCCTTCGAGGACGTAGCGGACTCCGAGCTCGCGTCCGACCCGCTTGATGTCCACGGAGCGGCCCTTGTAGGCAAAGCTGGAATTGCGTGAGATGACGAACAGCGAGCGAAAGCGCGACAGGGCCGTGGTGATCTCTTCGACCATGCCGTCGGCGAAGTACTCCTGCTCCGGATCGCCGCTCATGTTCTGAAACGGCAGAACGGCGATGGAAGGCTGAGCCGGCAGCGTCAAGGTCGGCGGATCGGCGGCGCTGGCGATGACGCCCGGGGCGTCGGCACGAGCAGGACCGACGAACCGATAGCCACGTCTCGGCAGCGTCTCAATCCAGCGCTCGCCGCCGGGCTCCGTGCCAAGCACCCGGCGCAGGGCCGCGATCTGGACCACAAGGTTGCTCTCTTCGACGGAACGGCGCTGCCAGGCGGCCTCGATCAGCGCCTCCTTGGACACCGGCATGCCTGGCCGCTCGACGAGCGCGCGCAGCACCGCAACGGCGCGTTTGCCCAAGGCAACGGGCTCAGCACCGTGAAACAGCATCTCCGCCTCACCATCGAGGCGAAACGGACCAATGGCATAGGATGTGCCCATTCCCGCGTGTTTATCGCCCATTTAGAATTGATTGAGAATTTTCTCATATCGAGTTGGGACTTCCGACACGCAGCCGTGCAGGAGTTGAGACCAGGGTGTGACATCGGCACAGGCGGTATCGGATCCTGGTTGTGGGGTGACTTTGGGGGCAGGTATGGCGTTTCCGGCAACTGTTGATCTTTCGACCCTCGATGGCAGCAATGGCTTCTCGCTCAGTGGCGTCCGACTGCCGTTTCGGGCGTCCCTGGCTTGAATTATGGCGTTTACGTCGCCTCGGCCGGCGACGTGAACGGCGATGGCTTCGACGACCTGATCGTCGGCGCCTATACGGACGATCCGGCCGGCACGGCCGATGCTGGCGCCAGTTACGTGGTGTTCACGACGCTCGATGCGGTCGCCCTGGACGACGCGATCTTCACCGGACTTGTCTCCAACCTCGGCGTGCTGAGCGCATCCTCGTTCGACCTCGGCATTGCGAGACAGTCCGGTCCGGAAATCGTCTATGTCCAAGGCACGGGCGCGCTCTACTACGATAGCAATGGCGCGGCGGCCGGTGGCGCGACGAGATTTGCAACGCTGTCGGGAGGCCCCACCCTCGACAGCACGGACTTCCGGGTCGTGTAGAGGCGTCGCCGCCGGAGACGCCCCTACTCCGCTGCCTGCTTCAGCGGATCACCCTCCGGCGGATTGTTCGATGGTCGCCAGCGCAGCACCGGCTTACGCGCTGCCAGCGTCTCGTCGAGACGCCGTCGTGGCGCGAACTGCGGCGCAGCCTTGAACGCTTCGACGTCCTTACCGCTCTTGGCGCGGTCGGCCAGCGATCGGAGGGCGCCGATGAAGAGGTCGAGATCCTCCTTCGCCTGACTCTCGGTCGGCTCGATCAGCAACGCGCCATGCACCACCAACGGGAAGTACATGGTCATGGGATGATAGCCCTCGTCGATCATCGCCTTGGCGAAATCGAGCGTGCTGACGCCAGTGTCCTTGAGGAAGGAATCGTCGAACAGCGCTTCGTGCATGCAGGGTCCATGGAACGCCGGGCTCATGACGTCCTTCAGCGATGCCATGACGTAGTTGGCTGACAGCACGGCATCCTCGGCCGCCTGTTTCAGCCCGTCGGCGCCGTGGCTCATGATGTAGGCGAGCGCACGGGTGAACATGCCCATCTGGCCATGGAAGGCCTTCAGCCTCCCCAATGGCGCAGCACTGCCGACAGAAGCGCCCTCCTCGGCGATGCGCCAGGTATCGCCATCCTTCACGACCCACGGATAGGGCGCATAGGGCGCCAGGGCAGCTGAGAGCACCACCGGCCCCGCACCCGGTCCGCCGCCGCCATGCGGCGTCGAGAAGGTCTTGTGCAGGTTGATGTGCATGCAGTCGACCCCGAGGTCGCCCGGCCGCACGCGACCGACGATGGCGTTGAAATTGGCTCCGTCGCAGTAGAAGTAGGCGCCCGCCTCGTGCACGGCCTTCGAGATTTCGATGATCTCGTTTTCGAACAGGCCACACGTGTTGGGGTTGGTCAGCATGATGGCGGCCACATCCGGCCCCAGCGCCGCCTTCAGTGCCGATAGATCGACGCGGCCGCGATCGTTGGCGGGGATCGGCTTGACGGTGAAGCCGAGCGCCGCCGCTGTCGCCGGGTTGGTGCCGTGCGCCGATTCCGGCGCCAGGACGATCTTGCGTTTGGCGCGTTCGCCCTTGGCCGCCAAAGCGGCAGCGATCGCCATCATGCCGCACATCTCGCCATGTGCGCCGGCGGCAGGCGACATCGCCACGGCCGGCATGCCGGTCAGCGTCTTCAGCCAATGGGCAAGGCGGTCGATCAGCTCGAGCGCCCCCTGCACCGTCGAGACCGGCTGCAACGGATGGAGATCGCCGATTCCCGCCAAGCGGGCCACCTTCTCGTTGAGCCGGGGATTGTGCTTCATGGTGCACGAGCCCAGCGGGTAGACGCCCATATCGATGGCGTAGTTCTTCTGGCTGAGGCGCGTGTAGTGCTGCACGACCTGCGGTTCGCTCAGCCCCGGCAAGCCGATCTCGCCTGCGCGGCGAAGACCGTTCAGCCGATCCTTCGCCTTCGGCGGTTCCGGGAGATCGACACCACAGCGCCCCGGCTGACCCATCTCGAAGATCAGGGGCTCCTCGAGCTGCAGGCCGCGATTTCCAGTGAAGGTGGCAGGCGTTGCCGTCGCACCGGCAGTCACGCCACCGAGGCGGCCTTGCGAGCGGTCGAGCGACTGGACCATCACAGCACCTCCTTCAGCCCGGCCACGAGCGGAGCCACGCCGTGCTCCGTCGCCGTCTCCGTCGCGGCCAGTAGCAACAGGTTCTCCATGGCGGGATCGTCCGGGATCAGACGTGAGACCGGCACGCCGGCGAGAATGCGCCGGTCAGCCAACGCCTCGACGACAGGCGCAGCCGGTCCGGGCAACCGCACGGTGAACTCATTGAAGAAACTATCATTGACGAGCTCGATCCCAGGCACCGATGAAACCCGGTCGGCAAGCTCGCTGGCCTTGGCGTGATTCAGCTCGGCCAATCGCCTGAAACCCGCCTCGCCCAGCAGCGTGAGATGCACCGTGAAGGCCAGCGCGCAGAGCCCGGCATTGGTGCAGATGTTGGATGTCGCCTTCTCGCGGCGGATGTGCTGCTCGCGCGTGCTGAGCGTCAGCACGAAGCCACGCTTGCCCCCAGCGTCGACCGTCTCGCCAACGAGACGACCCGGCATCTGGCGCATGTACTTCTCGCGCGTGGCGAACAGCCCGACATAAGGGCCGCCGAAGCCGAGCCCATTGCCGATCGACTGACCCTCGCAGACCACGATATCCGCGCCCATCTCGCCCGGCGGCTTGATGAGGCCGAGCGCGACGACCTCAGTCACCACGACGATCAGGAGCGCGCCGACCGCATGGCAGGCCGCGGCGAGCCGAGTGAAATCGCGCACATGACCGAAGAAGCTGGGGTTCTGCACCACGACGCAGGAGGATTCCTTGTCGACCCGCGCAATCAAATCTTCGAGGCCGTCGGCATCACCCTGGCACGCCGCGGTGGAAAAACCTTCCCAGCGCGCAGCGGTCTCGATGACACGTCGATAGTGCGGATGCAGCCCGCCCGAGATCACGGCCTTGTGGCGCCGCGTGATGCGGTTGGCCATCAGCACAGCCTCGGACGTTGCCGTAGAGCCGTCGTACATCGACGCGTTGGCCACCTCCATGCCGGTGAGCAGCGTGACCTGCGTCTGGAACTCGAACAGGTACTGCAGCGTGCCTTGGGTGATCTCGGGCTGGTAGGGCGTGTAGGAGGTCAGGAACTCGCCGCGCTGGATCATATGGTCGACGGTCGCGGGCACGTGGTGGCGATAGGCGCCGGCGCCGATGAAGAACGGCGCCGTGGCCGGCGACACATTCTTCGCGGCAAAGGTCTGGAACGTACGTTCGACCTCGAGCTCCCCCTGATGATCCGGCAAGCCTGCGACCTTGCCGAGCAGGCGCGCGGAGGCTGGCACGTCCTCGAACAGCTCGTCGACAGATCTGGCACCAATCACCGCCAGCATGTCGCGGCGGTCGGCGTCGGTGAGCGGAAGATAGCGCATGGAAGGCCTCGCTCAAGCCAGGCTTTTGACGAAGGCACCGTAGGCCGCCTCGTCCATCAAGCCGTCGAGCTCGCTCTTGTCGGCGAGCTTCAGCTTGAAAAACCAGCCCTTGCCCGTCGGTTCCGCGTTGACGTCACCCGGCGCGTCGGTGAGGCCAGTGTTGGCTTCAGTGACCTCACCCGACACCGGCGCATAAATGTCAGAGGCCGCCTTCACCGATTCGACCACCGCGCACGCCTCGCCTTTGGCGACCTTGCGGCCTACCTGCGGCAGCTCGACGAACACCACATCGCCGAGCTGCTCCTGGGCATATTGCGTGATGCCGATCGTGCCGACACCGCCTTCGACGCGGATCCATTCGTGTTCCTGGGTGTATTTGACGTCAGCCATTAAAAACTCCTATCCGCGGTAGTAGGCGTGCTTGACGAAGGGCATGGGCACGATCTCGGCGGGCAAAGGCTTGCCGCGCACGATCAGCTCGACCTTGGTGCCGTTGGCCGCGTGGGCGCGCTCGACGTAGCCCATGGCCACGGCGCGGCCCAGGGTCGGCGCAAAACCACCCGACGTGACCTTGCCGATGGCCTTGCCGGCAATCGCAATTTCGCAACCTTCCCGCGCGATCGCCTTGCCTTCGGGCAACAGGCCGACGCGCTTTCTCGGTGCCCCTTCGGTGATCTGCTTCTGGATGACGGCGGCTCCGGGGAAGCCGCCCTGCGCACGACGCTCCTTGCCAATGCTCCACAGCAGCCCGGCTTCGACGGGCGTCGTCGTCATATCGATGTCGTGACCGTAGAGACAGAGGCCTGCTTCGAGTCGGAGCGAGTCGCGCGCGCCCAACCCGATCGGCTTGACCTCGGGCTGCGCCAGCAGCTTGCGGGCAATGCCTTCAGTGGCGTCGGCCGGCGTGGAAATCTCATAACCGTCGCCGCCTGTGTAGCCCGAGCGCGTCACATAGCAGCGCGCGCCATCGATCACGACAAAGGCGCCGGTCATGAACTTCATGGTCGCGACCTGCGGCACCAGCCGCGCCAGCGCCTGCGCTGCCTGCGGTCCCTGCAGGGCGAGCAGGCCACGCGAGAAGGTCGGCTCGACGTCGCAGCTCGCCGTCAGATGCTGCTGCAGGTGTGCAAGATCGGCGTCCTTGCAGGCGGCATTGATCACCAGCAACAGGTGATCGCCCGTGCTGGTCACCATAAGATCATCGAGGATGCCGCCGGTCTCGTTGGTGAATTGGGTGTAGCGCTGCTGGCCGGGCTGAAGGCCCGCAATATCACCCGGCACCAGGGCCTCGAGGGCCGTCGCGGCATTGCTTCCCGGTTTCGCGGTCAGCCGCACCTGGCCCATGTGGGAGACGTCGAACAAGCCTGCCGCAGTTCGCGTCTGCGCGTGCTCGGCGAGGATGCCGGCCGGATACTGGACCGGCATTTCATAGCCGGCGAAAGGCACCAGACGCGCACCGAGCTCGCGATGCAGGTCGTACAGCGGTGTACGCTTGAGGGGGGCGGCGGTGGTTTCGTTCAAACAAGTCTCCGTCAGAGGCGCATGTCCCGGCGCAAAATTTGCGCCGCTTGCGACCCCCTCTGTCCGGAGACCTGAAAGATTCGCCGGCGGACCGGCTTACTTCGTCGGTGGGCACCTGCCATAGGAGCAGACGCCGCTTTCCAGAGACCCATCCCCCTTGCGGTCCGTTTGCCTGAGAGTTTCCGGGGCCGGTTGCTCCTTCGGCGCCGCTCTCGAAGAGCGGTCTCTCCCACAGGGATTGTCTGGGCGAACTGACCTTAGGCGCGCAGCTTCGCCCCGTCCACGAGGAAATGTCCGAACCGAACGGCCGGGTGCCAATAGTCAAAATTTCGTCATAGAGTGTGGCATGGACAACGCTGAGCCAGCCAAAGCCGCGTTGAACGAAGACCGGTCGTGGCGGCGAGCCACCGGCTGGTTTGTCCTGTTAGGCATCTTCTTCAGCTTGAGCTACAGCCTGTCGAATTGGCTGGCCAGCCAACGAGCTCATGTCCCCGCCATTGTGTTCGGTTGGGAACACGCCGTCCCTTTCGTTACCTGGACGATCGTTCCGTACTGGAGCACGCACCTCTTCTTTGCGCTGTCCTTTTATGCCTGTCGCACACGCACGGAGCTTGACAGCCATGCCAAGCGGCTTCTGACGGCGCAGGTGATCGCCGTCACCTGCTTTATAGTCTTTCCATTGCGCATATCGTTCTCGCGGCCGCCCACCGACGGCGTTCTTGGGCCACTGTTCGAGGCCCTTCACCTGCTCGATCAACCGTTCAATCAGGCTCCGTCACTGCATGTTGCCACCATGACCATCCTCTACGACCTCTACGCCAGGGTGCTCCCGCGACGGGTGCTCCCAGCTTTCGCACTCTGGACATTGATCGTGATCGCGTCGGTCATGACCACCTACCAGCATCATTTCATCGACGTTCCGACCGGCTTCCTGCTGGGCTTGTTTTGCATCTGGCTTTGGCCACGCGACGGCGGCAACCGCCTGGGCCAGCTCGTGCGCTATCGCATCCAGTCATCGGACAGATAAAAATTACGCCGCGACGTAGACGAAGGCCTCCACCCCCGATTTCAGGCGAACGGCGATCCGCTTGTAATCGGCGACCTCGTAGGAGTCGGCAGCTGCGAGCTCGTCGTGCGTTATCCTGAAGACTGTGCCCGCGATTTCATCGGCAGGGTTGCCGGTCATGCGGACGATGGGATGATGCGTCTTGCCACTGGTTGCGACCACCTCGGGATCGGTGATCGCGAGCATCGAGGCAGCATATCCCGGCAGAATATCCGGTCGACCTTCGAGGCGACGGCCGAAGGTTGCACGCTGCACCTCTTCCTGTTGCAGCGTCCCGTAGGAAAACAGCCAGACGCCGTCTCCTTGGCCTTCACGCATCCAACTCTCAGCGCTCCCGCGCCAGCGCTGTGAACGCCTCCGCGAAGCCACCACGCGGGCCACCAAGCCCGGTCTCATTGAAGATATCGGCGGTCAGCGACTGCACCGAGGCCTCGTCGACTCGCACGCCATTGTCCTGCAGGAAGCGCCGCGCGGCGGCGACCGCTTCGTCCATTGCCCCGCCGCGCTTGTAAAGACGGTAATAGTCGGGGTGGCCACCGCGGCCCAATGCCTCGGCCAGGACATCGGTGAAGTTCACGACCTTGATCGGATAGATCGCCTCGGCACCGGCCAGCGCGCGATGGCAGGAATGGTACATCGTGACGATGGTATCGGCGCCCGCAGCGACCGCGCCTTCCACCAGACGGCGGTGAATCGCCTGCTCACGGTCCTTGAACTTGGCGGCTTGCCCGCCGCAAGCATAGGAAAAGCCGGAATCCTGCTCGATCTCCAGCACTTCGAGATTGGGCACGGCGCGCAAAAGCCTGGCAATGCTTGCGACCGTTGCGCCGATACCGAGATGCTCATGGATCACGACTCGGCGCTTCGGCTGCTCGCCGACGAAGCGTGTCCTGAGAGCGTCGATGTTGTCGGCGAGGAACTCGCTGACATGGCCAAGATCGAAGGACGGCGCTTCGACATCTTTCTCCAGCTCATCGAAATTCTTGGTGCAGGTCGGGCACCAGGTCAGGACCTTCGAAGCGCCCGATTGGCCGAACCTCTGGAAGGTGCGGTGTCCCATGCGCTCGTAGGTCGGCAGGTCGGCTTCCTGGAACTGATAGACACCGCAGCAATGGGCGGTGCCGCCGACCACGTCGAAATCGAGCCCCAACGCATCGAGAATGTCCATGACGTTGAGCACGATGTGCGGCGTGCGCAGCACGTTGCAGCCGGTATAGAACAGAACGTCGGCGGTGCGCCGCTCGGCCGGCGCCAGGATCCGCTTCAGCGTATCCGATGGCAGCTGCATGCTGGCCAGCAGGCGCACGGCCTGAGCCATATGACGAAAGCGATTGGCGGCGTTGGTGGCGCCAACCTCCCGAGACCGAGCGGCCTCGAGGGCCTTCAGCTTGGCGATGGTGATCCATTGCCGAACGTTGATTTCCTCCGGACACGCATCGCTGCAGCGCGCGCTGCCATCGCAGGCATTGAGCCAGCGTTGCAGGCCCTCGGCGGCGGTGCCGCCGCTTTGCGTCAAGGCCAGCAGCTCGCCGACACGCTGCTGTGCCGCGCTTGCGTCCAGCCCTGCTTCGCAGGCTGTTGGACAAACCTCGAAGCATTTGCCGCAGCTCGTGCAGCGATCGGCCGCTTGGGCTGCCAGGGCTTCCAATCGTTCAGCATACGTGCTCATAGCGGCAGTGGACCGTGCACCCCGACCCGCTGTCAAGCCTTCGGCCACGGGCGAACCGACGGCATGTCTGGACTCGCTAGGGTCGGGTAACCCAAGTCCAGAGGCCCGCATGACCGTTACCTGCGCCATCCGTTACGTGATCGATCCGTTCAAGCGCGACGCATTCGAGACCTATGCCCGCAACTGGCTCACCATCATTCCAGCGTGCGGCGGCGATCTCCTGGGCTATTTCATGCCCCACGAGGGCACCAACAACATCGCCCACGCGCTGATCTCGTTCGAAAGCCTGGCGGCCTACGAGGCCTATCGCGCTCGGCTGCGAACAGACAAAGCCGCGATGGAGAACTTCCGCTTCGCCGAGACGGAGCGCTTCATCCTGAGCGAGGAGCGCACCTGGTTGCGCCCAGTGCGGGATGAGATTTCGACAGCGGCCTGAGAGTTCGACAGCAAACTGAGATTTCGCGACGCTACTGCCCGGATCTGGCGCGTCGGTTGTACTCGAGCTCTTCGCGTGTCGGCTTCAACCCGATGGCGATGCGGTAGCCTCCGAGATCGCTGATCTTGCTGTAGGGCAGCCGCAGCGCCAGCTCCTCCTGCGAGGAACCGCGCGGGTTGGTGGCGCTCAAGCGAAAGTCGGCCGTGAATTCCTGACTCTGCACGACGGTGCCGCCGGCATTCAATACACGCACGAAGTACGGCACGCGCGTCTGGCCCGGATCGACCGACGGCCCGGCGGTCGCCGAGATACGCATGACGAGGGTGACATTGAGCTCGCTGCGCGTGATCTCGCAGCTCGTGCCGGAGGCCGTCAACACGGCTTCATAGGCAATGTCGCGCGGATCACGGCCCGCCCCCTCCTTGAAGTGGGTCAGCCGGTCAGCGTCCTGCACGGTCAGCGGCGGCGGACAATAGGACCTGCCGGTCTCGGCCGAGTCACCGCCGCCGCAAGCGGCAAGCGCCAACGCCAGCGCGGCGGGCGCCATGAAGACGAATTTTCGGTAGGTCATGCCAGGGTCTTGTGCGTACCGTCGCACAGCGGCTTCTTGTTGGAGTGCTTGCAGGCGCAGAGCCAGTGGTCGCCTGCCTTTTCGGCCGTGTACTTCATCGGTGTGAAGCCGCTGCCCTTATGGCTGCCATCGCAAAAGGGCTGGTTCTTGCTCTGGCCACAGGCGCACCACCAGTAGTCTTTCCCGGCCTCCAGCGTCACTTTTGCCGGCGCTTTCGCCGCGACAACCGGCTCGGTCATGTTGCTTTCCCCGTTGCGGCGGCTTTGTTACGGTGCGCGCCAATCCGTGTCGCCTGGAGTCTAGGCAATGGTCTGCAGACCCGCAAGCGAGCGGGTCGGCATTCCGCGCTGAACCTTGTCGCATGTCCGAGAAGAAAAAGCCGCTCACGATCGTGCTCGCCAGCCCACGCGGCTTCTGCGCCGGCGTTGACAGGGCGATCCAGATCGTGGAACGCGCCATCGAGCGCTACGGCCGGCCCGTCTATGTCCGCCACGAAATCGTGCATAACCGCTACGTCGTCGAGACACTCCTCGCCCAAGGGGCGATCTTCGTCGATGAGATCGATGAAGTGCCACACGGCCGGCCAGTGGTGTTCTCTGCCCATGGCGTGGCCAAGGCGGTTCCGGCCGAAGCAACCCGCCGGAACCTTCTCTATATCGATGCCACGTGTCCGCTCGTCTCCAAGGTTCATCGCGAAGCGGAGCGCCATTTCGCAGCGGGCCGCACGGTCATCCTGATCGGGCACGCCAGTCATCCCGAGGTGATCGGCACGATGGGCCAGCTTCCAGCCGGCGCGATTTTGCTGGTCGAAGACGTGGCACAGGCACGAGCACTGTCGGTGCCCGACCCGATGAAACTCGCTTATGTCACGCAGACCACCTTGTCGGTCGACGACACGACTGAGATCGTGGCTGAGCTTCGGCAGCGCTTTCCTGCACTCGAAGGCCCCAAGACGGAGGACATTTGCTACGCGACCACCAACCGCCAGGCGGCCGTAAAGGCCATCGCCCGATGCTGCGATACCATCGTCGTGCTCGGCGCCCCTAATTCGTCGAATTCCGTGCGACTTGTGGAGGTGGCCATCAGCTGCGGGTGTCGCAAGTCGCGCCTGGTGCAGCGTGCCGTCGAGATGGACTGGGCTTGGCTCGCCGGCACACGCAGGCTTGGCGTCACGGCCGGTGCATCGGCGCCCGAAGCCCTGGTCGACGAGCTGGTCACGGCTTGCCGGGACCGCTATGACGTTGCCGTCGAGGAAGTACGCACGGCCGAAGAGTGCGTCGTGTTCAAGCTGCCGCGCACGCTCGTGGCTTAGCGGTGGCCTGATGGCGGTCTATACGGAAGTCAGCGATGCGGAACTCGAAGCTTTTCTCGCCGAATACGACATCGGGCAGGCCGACTCCTTCAAAGGCGTCGCCGAAGGTGTGGAGAATTCCAACTATCTGCTGACCACGACGCAGGGCCAGTATTTCCTCACCCTGTACGAGAAGCGGGTGAATCCCAAAGACCTGCCTTTCTTCCTCGGCCTGATGGATCATCTGGCGGCGCGCGGCATCAACTGCCCGAGGCCCATCCACGGCAGGGACGGGAATGCATTGCGCACGCTGGCCGGCAAGCCGGCCGCCATCACCACCTTTCTCCATGGCCTGTGGCCTCGGCGCGTCCTGTTGCGCCACTGCGGACCTGTCGGGGAAGCGCTGGCGGCCCTACATCTCGCCGGCCGCGATTTCGTGCCGAAGCGCCCCAATGCGCTGTCGGTTTCAGGCTGGCGCCCGCTGTTCGACGCAGCGCGCCATCATATCGATGACGGTTTGGCGCGCGAGCTGCAGGGCGAGCTCGACGTCCTCGAAAAGAGTTGGCCGAAAGGTCTGCCAGCCGGCGTCATCCATGCCGATCTGTTCAACGACAACGTGCTTTTCCTGAACGAGAAGCTCTCGGGCCTCATCGATTTCTATTTCGCCTGCAACGACGCTTTCGCTTACGACGTGGCGATCTGTCTCAATGCCTGGTGCTTCGAGGCTGACAAATCGTTCAACACCACCAAGGCCCGCGCGCTCCTGCAAAGCTATGAGAAGGGGCGGATGCTCAGCAGCGAGGAGCGCGAGGTAATGCCCTTGCTTGCGCGCGGTGCCGCCTTGCGCTTTCTGCTGACACGCCTCTACGACTGGGCCCATACGCCGGCGGACGCGCTGGTCAAACGCAAGGATCCGCAGGAATACCTCGACAAGCTGCGATTCCATCGCAGCGCTCGCTCGATCACGGACTACGGCCTGTGAGCGCGCCCTCTGTCGGCGACGCCGAGGTCGAGATCTTCACGGACGGCGCGTGCAGCGGCAATCCGGGGCCGGGTGGCTGGGGTGCGATCCTGCGGCTCGGTTCCCGTGAACGTGAGATTTCGGGTGGGGATCCCGCCACCACCAACAACCGCATGGAGTTGATGGCTGCCATCAAGGGCCTGGAGGCGTTGAAGCGGCCATGTCGCGTGCGGCTGTTCACCGATAGCAACTATGTGCGCGACGGCGTCACCAAATGGATCCATGGCTGGAAGCGGAACGGCTGGCGCACGGCCGACAAGAAGCCGGTCAAGAACGTCGAGCTATGGCAACGCCTCGATGCCGCGCGTGCTCCCCATCGGGTCGACTGGATCTGGGTCAAGGGCCATAGCGGCCATCCCGAGAACGAACGCGCCGATCAGCTGGCCCGATCGGAGATCGCGAAGCTGCGGGCCGCGAATTCAGCCTCTTGACTCAACTGCGCCTGGGTTGGGTTGGAACCGGCTTCTTTTCGGCCGACTTCTCGTAGACGAGGTCGAAATTCTCCCGCGTGCCATCGCAGGGATTGTCGCCCTCTGCCAAGCGCCACACCTGGGATTTGCCGGAGCGCTTGAAGTTCAGAACTCCCGCCACCTTGCAAGTCATGCCCTTCTCGACCTTGGCCACCCGGAAGGCGACTTCACCGCGCACTTGCACGAGGCCCGACGAAATGCGCTCGACGACGCCGTCGATCGACGCCCAGTCGCCTTCGCTGCCCGGTGCCGCGCTGTCGATGCGCCCCTTTACCGTCCAGAGATTGCCCTGCCGGCTTACCGTCACCTCTCCCGGCTTGGCGCCCTTGACCTTGGCATAGCGTCCCCACACGAGCTTGTGCGCGTCGGCGAAGAGTTGCGCCTCGCCGTCCGAGACAATCTCCGTGCGGTCGACCTTGGGGGTGCTCGCCGGCAGTGGCGAGGACAGGCCGGTGACAGGGGCTCCCTGCTGAACCGTGGGCGCGCGCTCCGGCGGCGGTGCAGGATAATAAGTCGACGGCGCCTGTGACGCCGCGCCGGACGTCTGGGCGATGGCCGGCACTGTCACCAAGGCTGCAGCGACCAGGGGGATGATCGACGATGAGATCCGATTCATTGCGGTGGCTCTTACAACAGCGAAGGGTCGGGCGCTACGGCTTGCCGGTGCCGCCAGGCGTCTTCCTGGGCGCCGCTGGTTCATCCGGTCCCGGTGCCGTCGGCAGTTCGCCGCGAAGTCCAGCTTGGGCGCGGCGGGCGGCCGTCGATCCGGGGGGCACCAGCCGCAGCACAGTATTAAAGTCGTCGTTGGCCTGTCGACGGTCACCGCGCGCCAGAGACGCAAAGCCGCGCTCGAGCAAGGCCTCGGAATGATCCGGCGCGATCTTGAGGGCGCGCGCGGCATCGTCGAGCGCACGCGACGTGTCGCCCGCGTTGCGCCACGCTGCCGCCCGCAGCACCAGGATCTCGACGTTGTTGGGCCGCAGCCCCAAGGCATGGTCGAAGTCGGAAATCGCCCGTGGCCAGGCGCGCAGGGCGGCGTAGCTCAGGCCACGATCGACCCATAGGTCCGGATCGTTGTTCTTCAGCGCAAGTGCGCGGCTCTGCATGTCGGCGGCTCGATCGGCAAGGCCCGCCTCCAGAAAAGCCTGCCCGGCCTGCGCCCACAGCTCCGCCCGCAATCCCGGCCGGTCCTGGCCCATGTCGCGGGCGATCGCCTCGAACTGGGTGGCGGCCTCGCCATAGCGCCCGGCTTCGAACAGCGCCGTCGCTGCGCAATGGCGGGCGCCAAATCCGCCACCCGCAGCCTGCCACTTCTCGGCCAACGGCAAGGCCTTGAGGGGCTCGGCGCGCGCAAGCTTCATGCAGTCGTTGTAGTTCTTGAGCTGATCAGGCGAGCCACCGGGCGGAGCAAGTCCCTGCGCCGCGGCGGGACCGGCGATGAAAAGCGCAAGCAGCAGGCGCAGACGATACAACATGCTTGAAAAGAAGCGCCCTACGGCGATCCTGACAAGATGACAGAGCGTCTTTTCATCTTCGGCCTGGGCTATTGCGGCCTTGAAATTGCCAGGTTGGCCAGGGCTGCAGGTTGGCGGGTCGCCGGTACCTGCACCAGCGAGGAAAAGGCGAGCAGCTTGCGCAGTGGCGGCATCGAGGCGCACCTGTTCGACGGCACCACGTTGCCGCCATCCGAGGCGGTGACGCGTGCGACCCATATCCTCAGCACCATTGCTCCTGGCTCGGCCGGTGATCCTGTGCTCGGGACGTGCAGCAACCTCCTGATAAGGGCCCGGTGGATCGGCTATCTTTCGACGACGGGTGTCTACGGCGATCATGGTGGCGCTTGGGTCGATGAGAGGACGCCGACCAGACCCAACCAGCCCCGCAGCGTGGAGCGCCTGGCGACCGAACGGGGGTGGCAGGCGCTCGGCCTCCAGGCCGGCGCCGCCATCGACATCTTTCGCCTGCCCGGCATCTACGGGCCCGGCCGCAGCGCCATCGACCAGGTCAAGGCCGGCACTGCGCGTCGCATCGACAAGCCGGGACAGGTCTTCTCGCGCGTCCATGTCGAGGATATCGCCGGCACCTTGTTGATGGCCATCACGCAGACGCACGCCGGCAGCATCTACAACGTCGCCGACGACCTGCCGGCGTCGAGCGCGGATGTCGTGGCGTTCGCTTGCGAATTGCTGGCGAGGCCGGTGCCACGCCTGATCCCGTGGGCCGAAGCGGAAGCCGGCATGAGCGGAATGGCCCGCTCCTTCTACGCAGGAAACCGGCGCGTCAGGAACGATCGCATCAAGAACGAGCTCGGCGTCGTGTTGCGCTACCCCACCTATCGCGAAGGACTACGCGCCATCGCCGCTGCTCGGTGATCAGCGCGTCAATTCCTCGACCGTTGCGATCAAGCGTGCGATGTCGGCGGGCGTGCTGAGGCGATGGTCGCCGCCTTTGACCAGGGTGGTGACCACCTCGGGCGCCTCGACATGCGCTGCGATCTGCAATGAATGCTCCCACGGCACGTCAGGGTCGCTTTGGCCATGCAGCAGGCGGACCGGACAAGGTAGCGAGAGCTTCTTGTCGAGCAGCAGATGGTCGCGGCCCTCCTCGATCAGCTTCCAGGTGAAGACCGAAGGTTCGGGTGAGTATTGCGAGGGACGCTCGAGCCTGCCCTCGCGCTCGAGCGTCGCGCGATCCTGGGCGGACAGGCCCTTCAGCAGCATGCGCTCGGTGAAGTCGGGCGCCGCGGCAATCAGCACGAGTCCAGCCAAACGCTCAGGCCGCGCCCGCGCGACCAGAAGCGACAGCCAGCCGCCCATGCTCGACCCCACCAGCACCAGCCTGCCGGTGGCAAGGCTGTCGATCGCCGCCAGCGAATCGTCGAGCCAACGCCCGATCGTGCCGTCCTCGAACCGACCCGACGATTGCCCGTGGCCGAGATAGTCGAAGCGCAGATAGGCGTTGCCTGTCTTGCGCGCCCAGCCTTCGAGGGCGAGCGCTTTGGTCCCGGTCATGTCGGACCGAAAGCCGCCGAGAAAGACCACGGTGGGCGCACGGCCCTGCGTCCTCGCGTAGGCGATGGTGTTGCCGTCCGGCCGCGGCAGTCGCTGCACTCTACCGTCGCTGTTCATGGCGTGTTACCTGCCACAGCCACGCAGCAACTGCCAAGCTCACGTGTCGCCTCCGACCCTTCTGCAAATCGTTCCGACTCTCGCCGGTGGCGGCCTTGCCCGCGCCACGCTCGATGCCGCTCAGGCCATGATCGCGGCCGGCGGCGCGGCGATCGTGGCCTCGCCAAGCGGCTCCATGGTGCCCGATCTGCTCCGGCTGCGGGCCACTCATCTCGAGCTGCCGGAGCATCGCCATCCGCTTTGGGCACGGCTTACCCTGCCGCGAAAACTGGCGGCGAGCCTCGGCGATACGGCAGTCTCGCTCATCCAGGCGCGTTCACCGGGGACGGCATGGGTGGCGCAAGGGCTGGCGCGCCGGCTGGGCGCGAGATGGATCGCGACCTTGCATGCTCCCTTCACCGACGCAGGCCTGGCCGGACGCTTGCTGGAGCGGAGCCAGGTGCATGCTGACTCGCTGATCGCCGTGTCGAACTACGTCGCCCACGATACGCTGGAACGCTTCCCGGCGCTCGACGGGCGACTCGAGACCATCTCGCCGGGCATCAATTTCGATCGCTTCGATCCTGCTCTCGTCCGCGTCGACCGTCTGATCCGGTTGGCCCGCGACCTGCGGGTGCCCGACGGCAGTCATGTCATTCTCTGCCCGGCCCGGTTCGACGAGGACAATGGCCAGAAGATCCTGATCGACGCGATGGTGCAACTTCAGCGCGACGACGTGTTCTGCCTGCTGCTGGGGTCTGCCGGCGAGCCGACGCCCTTCGAGCGGGCGCTCGAGCGCCTGATCGAGGCCGCCCAGCTGAACGGCCGGATGCAGATCGGCCCCTATGTCGAGGATATGCCGGCAGCGTACATGCTGGCCGATGTCGTGGTCGCGACCGGCGGCGCCCGTCAAGGGTTCAGCCGTGCGCTGATCGAGGCGCAGGCGATGGGCCGCCCGGTCATCGCCGAGGGCGGAGGCGGCGCTGCCGAGGCGGTATTGCCTGACACCACAGGTTGGATCGCTCGCACCGGGGATGCGGCCGCCCTGGCATCGGCCCTGCAGGCAGCGCTTTCGCTCAACCCAGAGCGGCGGGCCGACCTGGCGCGCCGGGCCCAGGACCACGTGCGCGGTCAGTACAGTCTGGCCCAGTCCAGCCGCCGGCTGATCGAGTTCTATCAGCGCACATTGCAACGCTGACGGCCTTCGGGCCAACTTGACTCGGATCAGCCCTGCAATTATCTCCATGCCCATGGAACGCCGGTTGTCCACCGCTCCAGTCTGCACCACCGTCCGAACTTGATCCGGCCGGGCGCGCGCCTTTGTGCCGCTTCCCGGCCTTGTGCCGCCGACACTTCGTGTCGGCCGATAGGCTCTGCTCGGAATCTTCTTCTTCGGTGGCTGTCATGATCAATATTTCCTTGCCGGACGGTTCGGTCCGGTCCTTCGAAAAACCGGTGAGCGGCGGCGATATCGCTGCTTCCATCGGCCCCGGCCTTGCCAAGGCGGCACTTGCGGTGCGCGTCGATGGGACGTTGAAAGACCTGTCCGCCATGGTCGACCACGACGCCACGATCGGCATCGTGACGTCGCGCGATCCGGAAGCGCTGGAGCTCTTGCGCCACGATGCCGCCCACGTGCTGGCCCAGGCGGTCCAGGAACTCTACCCCGGCACGCAGATCACGTTCGGCCCGGCGACAGAGGACGGCTTCTACTACGACTTCGTGCGCAGTGAGCCCTTCTCGCCCGAGGACTTCGCCAAGATCGAGCAGCGCATGGCCGAGATCGTCGACCGCGACCTGCCGATCAAGCGCGAGGTGTGGGATCGCGCCCGAATCAAGGACTACTTCCAGAAGCACGGCGAAAGCTTCAAGGCCGAGTGGGCCGACGAGCTGCCCAAGGGCGAGGAGATCTCGGTCTACCGCCAGGGCGATTGGCTCGACATGTGTCTGGGCCCGCACCTGCCGTCGACGGGCAAGCTCGGCAAGGCATTCAAGCTGACGAAAGTGTCCGGGGCCTATTGGCGGGGCGACGCACGCAACGCCCAGCTGCAACGCGTCTACGGCACGGCCTTCTTCTCGGACAAGGATCTCAAGGCCTACCTCCACCGCCTGGAGGAGGCCGAGAAGCGCGATCATCGCCGACTGGGCCGTGAGATGGGCCTCTTCCACCAGCAGGAGGAGGCGGCCGGCATGGTGTTCTGGCACCCCAAGGGCTGGACGTTCTGGCGCACGCTGGAAGGCTACTTGCGACGAAAGCTCGAGGCCGGCGGCTACCTCGAGGTGAAGACACCTCAGCTCGTCGATCGCAAGCTCTGGGAGGAGTCGGGCCACTGGGAGAAGTTCCGCGAGAACATGTATCTCAGCGAGAACGAGGAAGGGCTGCGCGAGTTCATCGCCGATCCGGCCAAGCGCATTTTCGCGCTGAAGCCCATGAACTGCCCGTGCCATGTGCAGATCTTCAACCAGGGCCTGCGCAGCTACCGGGAGCTGCCGTTGCGCATGGCCGAATTCGGTTCCTGCCATCGCTTCGAGCCCTCGGGCGCGCTGCATGGTATCCTGCGCGTGCGCAATTTCACGCAGGACGACGCCCACATCTTCTGCAGCGAGGAGCAGATCGAGAGCGAGACGATCCGCTTCTGCCAGCTGCTGGGCTCGATCTACAAGGACCTGGGCTTCCCGGACTATTTCGTGAAGTTCTCCGATCGCCCACCGGTGCGAGCGGGCTCCGACGCGGTGTGGGATCAGGCCGAGAGCGCCCTGAAGTCAGCCTCCCTGGCTGCCGGTCTCGACCTCAAGCTCAACCCGGGCGAAGGCGCGTTCTACGGTCCCAAGCTGGAATTCGTGCTGCGCGATGCCATCGGACGGGACTGGCAATGCGGTACGCTGCAGGTCGATTTCGTCCTGCCCGAGCGGCTGGACGCGACGTACGTCGCCGAGGACGGCGCGCGCAAGCGGCCGGTGATGTTGCACCGCGCCATCTTCGGCAGCTTCGAGCGCATGATCGGCATTCTCATCGAGCACTATGCCGGCCGCTTCCCGCTCTGGCTGGCGCCGACGCAAGCTGTTGTGGCCACGATCGTCAATGACGCCGACGGCTATGCCGATGAGGTCGCAAGCAAGCTCAGGGCCGCGGGGCTTCGTGTCGAGACGGACCAGCGCAACGAGAAGATCAACTACAAGGTCCGCGAGCATTCGCTGGCGCACGTCCCGCTGATCCTGGCGGTCGGCCGGCGCGATATGGAAAATCACACGGTTGCGATCCGGCGGCTGGGCTCGGACAAGCAGGAGGTCCTTGAACTCGCGGCCGCCGTCACTACACTTTCTGAGGAGGCCCGCCCGCCCTTCTAGGGGCGGTTGCGGGCCTCGATTTCCGCTCCCTGATCGGCTGCAGTTTATCGGCGGTCGACAAGGGAGCTTCAACGAAGGAGAAGGAAGCCATAGCACGACCTGCTCAACAGAGCGCGCCCACCCGCGAGGGGCCGCGCGTCAACGGCGAAATCAGAGCGCCGCAAGTCCGACTGATCGACGAGAATGGCGATATGGTCGGCGTCGTCAGCACCCGCGAAGCGTTGGAGATGGCCGAGGAGGCCAGTCTCGACCTGATCGAGATCTCGCCCAATGCGGCTCCGCCGGTTGCCAAGATTTCCGATTACGGCAAGTACAAATACGAGGCGCAGAAAAAGGCGCACGAGGCGCGTAAGCACCAGAAGGTGATCGAGGTCAAAGAGATCAAGATGCGCCCCAACATCGACGACCACGATTACGAAGTGAAGATGCGCGCCATGAAGCGGTTCATCGAGGAAGGCGACAAGGTGAAGGTCACCCTGCGCTTCCGCGGCCGCGAGATGGTCCACTCCGAGCTCGGCCTGCAAGTGTTGAATCGCGTCCGCAGCGAGATGGACCCGCTCACCAAGATCGAATCGATGCCACGCATGGAAGGCCGGCAGATGATCATGGTGCTGGCGCCCAAATAGGCGCCCAGTCACCGGCACTCCTCACCGACACTCTACTTGTTGGCCTTTGGCGGTGGCTGGCGCAGCGTCACGATTCCGGCGCTGCGCAAGCTGTCGGGATCGAAGCGGCCGCCCGCCATCGTCCCATCAGGCCAGCGCACCCTGTAGACGGTCTCGCCAGCGAAGGCCATCGGACTATCGGGCTTGCCGTTCAGCCAGTAGCTGCACCGTACCGGATCGTCGGCGTCAAGCTGCTGCGCCTGGCAAACCTGGTGCAGCAGGTAGGGAATGAAACGCGCCCGGCCATCGGGTGGTGCGGTCTTGTAGTTGAGATCCAGCGATTTCCCCTGGCCTTCGCAGCGTGGCGTGGCCCGCACGGCTTGAGGGGCGCCGGTCGTGGTTCGTTTGATCCCGTCGAGCTCGCCGACCAGGGCCTCGAGGGCGCGCTGACGAGCGGCTTCGGTGAACTCCGACGACACCAGCATGGCCTCGTACCGCCCAATAGCCTGCGCCAAAGATTCGGCCGGATAACCGGCGCGAGCGAGGTCGCGCTGCCATGACAGCGTCTCCAGCGCACGCGCCGCCATCTGGCCGGTGAGGCCGGCACGCTCAGCCCAGTCGCCCAGCACGCTGGCTTCGGTCCAGCAGTATTTCAAAAGGTTGTAGCCTTCCGGCTCGATCGGCTCTGCCCGAGCATCGACCGTGCCGAGCGTTTTGCCCACCACGGTCTTGATGAGGAGATATTGGGCTGGCGGATTGTCGCGCACGATTTCGGCGCTCGATCGAACCCCGGTGGCGGCGCTTTGGGCGGAGGTGGAAGACTGCGCCGAGCATTGAACGGCTGACGCGACCCCCGCCGACAGTGCCAGCAAGGCAACCGTTGAAGTCCTCTTCTTCATTATTCGCTGCTCGCCCGAGCCATTAGAGACAACGCGTGAGCGCGCTGAGCGTTGCGTTCAGGAAGCCGCACGTCACGGCATGTAGGATCCGCCATTGACGTGCAGCACCTGGCCCGTCGTGGCGTCCGAGTCGTCTGAAGCGAGGAACACCGCCGTGCGCGCGATCTGGTCGGGGGTCAGCAGCATGCCGCCGAGCGGGATGGTGGTGCGCGCCATGTCGATCAGCTCGTCGTCGGTGTTGCCGTAGCGCGGCTGGGCGGTATCGGTAAGGCCGGGCGCGATCGCGTTGACCCGGATGTTATAAGGCGCCAGCTCCAGCGCGAGCGCCCGTGTCATGGAGACGACCCCGCCCTTGCTGGCGCTGTAATGGACGCCCCGCACAGCGCCACGGATTGCCGATGAGGCCAGGTTGACGACGGATCCCTTGGGCTTGTTGGCCGCAATCATCGCCTTGGCGAAGGCGATGGTGGCAAAACAGCCGGCCTTCAGGTTGATGTCGAGCACATGGTCCCAGTCGCTTTCACGCATCTCCAGGAGCTTCACCCGCGGATAGACACCGGCATTGTTGACCAGGATGTCAGGAGCACCCAGCACCCTCACCGTCTCGTCGGTCATCGCCTCGATATCGGGCAGGCGTGCAACATCGGCGCGGATCAAGTGCGCGCGATGTCCTGTCTGGCGCACATGGCCTGCAACCGCTTCGGCGCCAACCCGGTCGTCCAGCCAGGTGATCGCGACATCCGCCCCCTTATCCGCCAGGGCTCGCGCGATGGCCGCCCCGATGCCCTGCTGTGCGCCTGTCACCAGCGCCACCTTGCCCGTGAGCTTCATGCAAATCTCCCCTTCTGCTTCTGGCGCTGCCATTTCCGGGCCAGGTCCGGCCCGCTTGCGTGGCCTCGGGCGCGCCGCTATAAGCGCCCTTCTTCGGCGGCCTGGCCACATAGGGCATTGCCTCGGCTGCCAATCGTAACCCTTTGAAAAGGAATGAAAATGCCCAAGATGAAGACCAAGAGCGGGGCCAAGAAGCGTTTTCGCTTCACAGCCACCGGCAAGGTGAAGCATGGCGTCGTCGGCAAGCGCCACGGCATGAGCAAGCGGGGCAACCGTTTCCTGCGCCAGCAGACCGGCATGACGCTGGTGTCTGAGCCCGACACCCGTATCATCAAGCGCAACTTCTTTCCGTACGAGAGGTAGACCATGGCACGCGTCAAGCGGGGCGTGGCCGCACACGCTCGTCACAAGAAGGTCCTCAAGCTCGCCAAAGGCTATCGCGGCCGCGCCAAGGTGGCGTTCCGCGTCGGCATCGAGAAGGTCGAGAAGGGCCTGCAATACGCCTACCGCGACCGGCGCAACAAGAAGCGCACGTTCCGCGGCCTG
>Ga0081455_10002306_pt1 | contig 22741 bp, 24 predicted proteins | sample TabmetS3T2R1_FD_70207 | JGI IMG/M metagenome (GOLD analysis project Ga0081455, IMG submission 70207) | Tabebuia heterophylla rhizosphere microbial communities from the University of Puerto Rico - S3T2R1 | ecosystem: Host-associated > Plants > Roots > Rhizosphere ...
CAGCGGCAAGACACGGAGCGCCCCAACAGAAACCTTCCTGCGGGAGCCCAGCCGCCGAAGCAAACTGCCAACTTTTTCCAGCGTCTTTCGTACGGTAGAGCTTTTGCTGGAACCAGCCATACAACGCATTAGGATTAGCCGGGCTGATAATCATGGCATGAAAATCAACGGATTCCCCGCTAAGACCCAAAAAAATTCGTTCAAAGATCACACCGCCATCCTCAGATTTCATCACCCCCATGTTGCCGCCACTCTTGGGATGGCCACTAGTGTAGATGATATCGGGATTGGAAGGATGAAGCGAAAATCCCATGAAGTCATCGCGGCTTTGACCTAGCTGGAAAAGCTTTCCTTCCTTCCAGATGAAAATACCGTAGTGAGTCGCAATGAACAGCCGGTTATTTTTACTGTCGTAGCCAAGTTCGTGGATGTGGTTGTGAGACTGGTAAGAGATACTTGGCACAGGCGTTAAGATCGGAAGATCGGAGACACCAAATGTTACTGACCGGTAGATCCCGGAGAGTAACAAGACCCAACCGAAAACTGACACCCGATAGAAACGGCTTTTTGCCAGGTTAATTATCCCCATCTCTCCAAACCAAGTGATACTTGAGATCGTATTTCGTTTCACTCGTCGTCCGATATATCTCCACATAGATCTTTTACCTCAAGGCTTCGCCGAAAGACGAGGGATTTTTCTCCCATTCCCCCGAAGGAGACATTAAAGAGCATGATCGACTCCCTCGTGAAGCAACTGGATGATCATCATTATATATCCGATAGCAAGACCAATACAGAAAGTTGTACCAGCCAGAGCACGGACTGCTACATTCCCAGTTCGATTTCCACGACGTAAGTTACCCTCATACCGAACGGTCCAAATCGCCATCAGAATGATAGCTAATAAAACCAGACCATGCTTAGCCGCCATAAAGAGCACATAGCTACGACCAAACCGTATGTGAGAGAAATGCTCGAGATTCCAAAAATACGGGGGAACATCAAACGGCGTCCAGCGACTCATGTTGGCGATCCCGGACACGATCTGTAGCAAAAGAGCGGCCCATAAGATTGATAAGAACCGGGCTGCCGCTACGGGGCCAAACAAGAAAGTCGCTGCGCTACCTCCAACCCAGAGAGCAAATCCCAATAGATGAAAGAACCTCGCGCTAATATCCAGCCATGCGTCGCTTTTCGCAAGAATCTGAAAATCATTGGGCGGAGGCGTATTCGGATTAACGATCACTTGGACTCGGGGTCCTTCCGGACCAACGACACCACCAAGCGAGTGAACTGGCGTTGGCCACAGATCGGCAACTTCGTGATAGAAAAGAACCGTCGCGGTGGCTAAAGCGATAATGATAGCGAGAACAGACTGCGAGATGAGGAAAATTTTTTTGAGTTTACTTTTATCCAATTTGGTCAGCAGATGAAGTAGTGTTATTACCAAAGTGATCAGAACTACAACGACGTACAATCCCAACTTAACCGCCAAAACGATCGTATAGGTGACGCCGTAGGGAATTTTTTCCAACAAAGGAAGCAAAAGAAGGCTCGGCGTCTCTGGAATCCCGGCGCTGTATTCCATGTTGTAGTTGCCTGTGGCGAGAATCACGAGGATTAAAATCCAAGCCGAGTAAAGAATCTGGTCCAAGGACGACTTTGCGACAAGAAGGAGAGTCCCGGTCGTCAAACCAAACCAGAGCGCGAATACTATAAGATGAGTCCACTGGATTGTCAGATGAAGCCACGTAAGCCAACCCGTAAGCAATTCTGGATCTACATGCTGTGGGGATTCATGCGCGAGAACCGAAGTAGCGGGACACAATAAGCCGGCCAGCACCAACAGAATAAAGAGCTTGTAATTCAACCGTGGGACCTTTTTAAACTGGTTTCCGCGAAAGACCTACGAACAGCCGCCTCTTCGTCTTTAAGCATTCTTGCTATTAAAATCAAAATCGGAATTAAGTACATGTGCCCACTCACCCACATGATCCCGCCGCCAAGGGCCTGGTCGTCAATCGGGCTAAGATCTCGCAACCGAGGAACGGTCGCATAAAATGGGTACAGAACACGCTCCGGTATAGAAATAGCCATCCCAAGGAGCGTGTTTTGCAAGGTTGCAGCAACTAAATAGATGATGCGGTAGCCGTAGGGAATCTGCCCGTGGAGTCTGGGAGACGGATTGACGATCGGCCACCAGAAAAGAAGAGCGGTGAAGAAAAAGGAAATATGCTCTGCATCGTGGACCGCCGGTTCGCTGAGAGCTAACTGGTACAACGCCGGGGAATGCCATGCCCACAGGTTAAGCACATGAAGACACCAGGCAACCGGCATGAGCGTCAGTCCCCAAATTGTGGACCGAAAAACTGAACGGCGAGTGAAACATCGGCCAATTTGATGCCTCACTCTTCTGGGAAGTCCCCACAGAAAAGACGCAAATGGGTTGGCCAGGAGGAGTAACACGGGAGCGATCATCAAGAGAAGCAGGTGTTGGACCATGTGCATGGAAAGGAAAATTGAGGCGAGCGTATCGATTGGCGATAGCAATGCTGCGGCGATCGCAGCCAGACCGAGAAAATAAAGCGCGAGCTGCCATATTTGAGCGGCCTGGACGCTATACCTCCGTAGCCGCAACCAACCACGGAGATAGACCGTGACGAAAAAAGACAGGACAAGAGGAACATCCGGGCGCCAGTGCCAGCCAACAGAATCGATGCCCGCCGCTGACGTGTGACCCCAAAGCGGCTCAGCCAGTCCTAATAAAAAGAAACACAGAGAGAAGGTTAAGAGAGCGGCCATTTTTTCTCATAAGGCCAATATCTGGAATACTTCGCATCGATAAACTTTTTGATGTCCTCGATTTTTCTTCCTTCCTTGTACATCTTATACGCATCCAGCGTAATGTCTTGGCAAATCCTTCAGCCGACGCTGTGCCGATCAGTATAACAGTCCAGATTATTTTGGTGGCGATCGCTCACATAGCAGCCACAATAGCAGGGCATTCGTTCCAACAATTCCGGAACTTCTTGGGCAATCCGATAGACCTTCGCCACTTGGCCGGTAAATAACTCCGGCGAGAGAGTCGCAGGTCTCGGATTACGGGGAATCGCCGGCAACCCCCACGGCTCACTTCTGTGGAAGAAGACCAACGCCACAACTAGCCCCGTCCCGAGAATGACGATACCAATCGGCCAGAGCTTCGAGTGTTTTCTCCTCCTTGCGGTTGTTCTATTTGCCTTCCTATCTCTTTTGTCCTTTTTGCTCATCCTCGCCTCCATGTGAATGTTCCCGATGCTCCATTGTGTCATGCCCCGCCAAGTAAGGCGGCTGATAAATAGACTCCTGCGACCGTGACCCAAGTCGAATGTAAATCTGATCGCTGATCCAGGTATCTTCTGTAACGCCGTCAAACTTTTCGGTCGGCCCCACAAGAATGGCGATCTGGTAGACTCTTCCCAACTGCCAAAAGGAATCACCCAGACCTTCATTCCGGTACGGAAACGCGAACTCGTACTCCATCGAATTACCGACTTTTCGAAACCCCACTTCTTTCAGATTGCTTTCCTTGTCCCTGACCAGGGACGCGGCCGCCATTCAGGTGTGGACTCCCGCAAGCTTACGCGGACCTGGCTCCTTTTGGTCGGGCCGCTCAGCGAGAAAGTAATCTTCGATGCCCTTTGTACTTAACAACTTCGCATCGTTAAAATCTCCAATCATCCCGTGGTGTTCAAAATCCTTGAGTAAGAGAGCCAGCCACTTGGTGGTGTCCAGGCGCACGGCAAAGTAGATAATGCCGTCATGAATCTTCGAATACATTTCGATTTTGTATCGTACCGGCTTGTAGGCGACCGCCTGCCCGGGACCTCCTCAGCCGTACTCTGTCACTTTGTCTTTTGTCGTCCCCACATAAATAATCTGATGGGCGGCTCCCTGCCATTCGGCTTTTTCGATCCGACCGTCAATTTTGGGCGCATTTCCCTCACTGACAATGAAGTCAGTGTCAAACTGTAGGTAGGGAAGGCGTTTTTGGTTTAAGTCTGCCGGATATTCCTTTGGGTCAAATTTCATCTCCACAACACCCGATCCCAATCCGCAGCCTGGACCGTAGACGTCGCCGGTGAGCGCGGAAACATGAACGTGAGCGTGTTCCATGACGCTTTTCACCGGGCCGATGTGGACGCTGTAGGCTAAATTCGGAACATCGCCGTGATACATGTAGACGAGGTCTCCGTGATCGTAAGTAAACGCCTCAAAATTCAGGTGCCTGTATCGCTTGTACTTCGTTTGCAGATACCGCTTCGCAATCGCCTCGGCCAGCGCACTGGAAATTTTGATTTCTTTGGCCGCGACGTAGACATTTCCTGTTTTATCGAAGTGTAGCGTCACGTCGCCCGGACCTTTTTCCGTTTTGACAACAAACGGTATGGGATCGTCGGCGATTGTTGCGGTCACGCCCCCACAGGCAAGGACCGAACTCGTATAGGCAGAGAAGAAGATGAAGCTCATCGCCAAGAATATTACCCGTTGTTGCATATGCCAGTTAAACATGAGTCTCCCTCCTTTCCTCGATATTTACCTCTCCTCTAGAGGAGCTCTTCAAGTACATCGCTCGCTGATGAAAAAGCGCTGTTTGGAATTGCTTTTCGGCAACCGTGCGGGAGCCTTTACGGACCAGCCGTGCTGCCGCGGCAATCACGAATACTGCTGGCCAGTTTCCGTACCATTGATTGAAGGACATATCTTCTTCAGCGCTGATAACAGCCTCGAAGTCTCGAAAAGCTGAGCTGATCAGGACAGCAAGGATCGAGACTCGTATCGTCAGGAGCGCGACTTTCACAATTCGTCGTGTCGTGTGGGTTCATCTCGCAAACTTGAACATCTTGTTGAGCGAAAGAATACCGCCCAGAGATACGAAGATCATGGCTACGGCAAACACTTGCGCTGCTGGGATTCCTGCCGCAAAAATCGCCGGATCGCCGCGGAAAAACTCTACGACAAAGCGTGCCACGCCATAAGCCAAGAGATAGGCGAGAAAAGTGAAACCGTCGGCTTGATCTTGCTTTCTGACTTTCCACACGATGAGAAAGACTCCGAAATAGGCGACCAGCTCATAGATCTCGATCGGATGAAGTGGGATGTTTAACGGCGCGAGAGACCGCGGATCGGTGTAGGTTATCCCCCATAACAGATCGGTTGGCCGCCCATAACTGTCGCCGTTCAACAAACACGCAAACTGACCCACCGTCTGCGCGAGCGCAATCCCAGGAACAAGGATGTCCCCGAACTTCAGGAAGGAAATATTTTTCTTCCGGCAATACCAGATGGCGACAGCCGCCCCACCCAAAAGCGAGCCGATGACGCCGATCCCGCCATGCCAGATCGCCAAGATTTCCCACGGATGCGCGAGAAAATAGGCCGGCTCGGAGAAGAGGATAAAGTAGATTCGCGCACCAATGATGCCGCCCAAAAGAGCATAGAAAGCAAAGTCCTGGATTGCTTTAGGATCGAGACCTTTTCTTTCAGCCTCTTTGCTACTGACCCAAAGACCCACAAGAAAAGACAGAGCGACAATGACTCCGTAGGAGCGCAGCTCAAAATTTCCCAACTGCAACAGAACTGGGTACATAATCCTTATCGCCTTTCAGGAAGTTAATTTTTTCTGCCAGGAGAGTCTTGAGATCGCGCCGCAAGCGCACCATGGCCTCTGCTTCAATTCCGGAGTAGTAGCCGCGAATTTGCGCCTTGCGGTCTATCAAGACCAGCCGGTTGCTATGAAAAAACTCTTTTTCCTCTCCGGTTTTCTTTGCAACCTCAGCAGGGTTTGCCTCTTCTCCAATCCCTAGGTTGAAGCCCTGTTGCGCAAGTCGATACGTCGCGGCCTTATCTCCGGTGAGGAAAAGCCATAAATCAGGATCAGCACTGAAATGCTCGGCGTATTTGTTTAGGACCTCGGGCGTATCCCGCTGCGGATCAACGGTGATCGATACAAACCGGACCGCTGATCGAAACTCCGGATCGCTCAGATACTCCAGATGAAGCAGGCCCATCTGTGGCACCGTCAGAGGACAGATATCCGTACAGTGAGTGTAAAAAAACTGCGCCACCCAAACTTTGCCTTTGAGATCCGCAAGAGTTACCTTTCGTCGGCTCCGCTCAATGAGCGTGAAGTCCGGTACCGTCCCGTAATTTTTCAGGCCTTCCAATAATCTTTCTTCTTTCGCTTCCGACAGGTTGCCCCGTTGCCACTTCCAAACGACCACTCCCGCGATTGCCACTAGGATAACAGCTATCAATCCCCACAGCGTCCGTCGGAGTATCACAATCGCGTTCATTTTTGCTTCCACTCTATTGAACCGAGCGGTATTCACCCTTGCCCTCACCCGCACTCACAATCCCCCGCTTCGCTTCATCCAATTTTGCGTCGATAATTTGCGAACTAATTTCACCCACGTGCTTGTAAGTAATTCGCCCCTGTTGGTCGATAAAAAAACTTTCCGGAATACCCCAGACGCCGTAATCAACGGCAATTTTTCCATTCGCGTCGCGCCCGTTCAGATAAGTAATGCCGAATTCCTTCATAAAAGCCCGCGCATCCTCCTCCTTGTCCTGGATATCGATTCCCAGAAAAACGACGCCACGATCTTTGTAGCTCTGCCATACAGCTTCCAGCGTTTTTGCCTCGTCGCGGCACGGTACGCACCAGGAAGCCCAGAAGTTAAGAAAGACAACTTTACCGCGAAAGTCCTCGAGCCTGATCACTTTGCCGTCGAAAAGCGTCAACGTGAACGAAGGAGCTTGTTTGGCAATGAGAGCAGACCGGATATAACGCGTGTCGCGCGTAAAGCCGTACGCCAGAAGCGCGACGACTCCTCCCACGATTACAACTACAAGGGTAAGCCTGATCCAAGATTTCAAACTTAGGGCCTCCCACTTTTCTCCTCGACCGGAACGCTCTCCTTTGAGTTTTTAGTTTGATGTCGCAGCTCTGCCCCGCAGGTCTCTTAAAACTTCAAGCCATCCAACCCTTGCGCCAAAGGAAGTACTGCGACCAACCAGAGTAAAGTTTCCATGGGTTCTCTCTCCTAAACTACTGCTCGGCGATTTGGAGTTGCTCCACTCCAGTCCCGCACTATTCGCTTCCAGCAGCCGCTAACCTAGGACGAAAAGTCCTGAGCCTCAGCGAGTTCGAAACCACGGACACCGAGCTAAAGGCCATCGCGGCACCAGCAAAGATAGGGCTCATGAGAATCCCGGCCACCGGATAAAGAATCCCGGCCGCAACAGGAATGAGAACTGTGTTGTATATAAAGGCCCAGAAGAAATTCTGCTTCATGGTGCGCATGGTGCGCTTTGAGAGCGCGATCGAGGTAATTATGCCCCTCAAGTCTCCACTGATGAGAGTAATGTCCGACGCCTCTATGGCCACGTCTGTGCCCGTGCCGATCGCGATACCGACATCGGCTTGAGCCAACGCAGGCGCATCGTTGATACCGTCTCCAACCATTGCGACGCCTTTTCTTTCGGCCTGCAGACGCTTTACTTCTTCCGCCTTAGCCTGCGGCAGGACTTCGGCCATCACCCGATCTATGCCGAGCTGTTTCGCAATCGCATGAGCCGTGCGCTGGTTGTCGCCTGTGATCATAGCCACTTCCAGGCCCAAGGCGTGCAGGGCCTTTACCGCCTGTTTGGAGTTCGGCTTTAGCGTATCGGCCACGGCGATGATGCCGGCTGGCTTTCCATCCACGGCGACAAACATCGGTGTTTTACCTTTATCCGCCAATTGTTCGGCCTGTTTTTGGAGGCCGTCGAGCGCAACGCCTCGATCGGACATCAACTTTAGATTCCCGAGGAGAAGATCCCGTTCGGCAAGCTTCGCTTCTATCCCATGCCCGGGAATGGCATTGAAGGAATCGACCCCCTCAATCTCCAGCCCTTCGTCACTGGCTCGCCTAACGATTGCCTCGCCTAACGGATGCTCGGATCCCTTTTCCGCCGACGCTGCATAGTAAAAAATATCTTTTTCGTGAAAACCGTTAGCAGTAACCACATCTGTCACTGATGGCTCGCCCTTGGTCAGCGTCCCGGTTTTATCGAGCACGACCGTGGTAAGTTTAGAAGCCACCTCCAGCGCTTCCGCTCCCCGAAACAGAATGCCATGTTCCGTTCCCTTTCCGATTCCCACCATCACCGCCGTCGGGGCCGCCAAGCCTATGGCACACGGGCAGGCAATGAGAAGAACCGCCATGAAATTCGCAAGCGCAAAGATCAGTGATGGCTGCGGTCCGAAGAAATACCAAACTCCAAAGCTCAAAAGAGCAATGGCGATGACAATCGGAACGAAGATCCCAGCAATCTTATCGGCAGTTCTTTGGATCGGAGGTTTCGAGCCCTGAGCGGCCTCCACCAGCTTGATGATCTGAGCCAGGGCTGTTTCTTTACCGACTTTGGTCGCTTTGAAATGAAACGAGCCGGTTTTGTTTAGTGTGCCGCCGTAGACATCGCTTCCGGGGAGCTTCTCCACAGGTAGGCTTTCACCTGTCAGCATCGATTCATCGACCGCAGAGGAACCCTGCTCTACCACCCCGTCGACGGGAAGCTTCTCGCCGGGACGAACCACAACGACGTCACCGACCTGGACATCTTCGACAGGAATATCTATTTCCCGACCATCATGGACAATGCGCGCAGTCTTCGCCTGAAGCCCCATGAGCTTTTTGATGGCTTCGGAAGTCCGCCCTTTCGCCCGTGCCTCAAAGAAACGACCTAGGATAATCAGAGTGTGAAGTATCGCCACTGTCTCGAAGTACACGCCCGCATGAATACCTTCTCCAATGAAAAATCCGGGAGCAAAGGTCACCACCGTGCTGTAAATGTACCCGGCGTTGGTACCAAGCGAGACAAGCGTGTTCATGTCGGCCGTCTTGTGCCTGAGAGCTTTCCAGAATCCGGCATGGAACTGCCAGCCAACCCAGACATGAATGGGTGTCGCCAGTAGGAACTGAACGAAGTGATTCGTCAGCCACTCCGGCATCAAAGGCAGCCATTTGGAAACCATTCCGAGCAACAGAGGAATGCTGAGGACAGCACCGACCAATGTTTTTAAGCCCAGCTCGCGGATCTCGCGATCTCTAGCTTCTTTTTCGTAGTCAGCCGATTGATCAGCCACCTCTAAGGGTTCGTAGCCAATATCACGGATCGCCTTTCGCAAACCGGAAGGCGACTGAATCGAAGGAATAAAGCTAACCGTGGCTCTCTCGGCAGCAAAATTGACCGCGGCGCTAGTTACTCCAGGGAGTCTGCTCAGTCCAGTTTCGATTTTCTCGACGCAGGAAGCGCAGGACATCCCACGCACAGGAATTGTGATCTTTTCTGTCCTCGTCCCATAGCCGATGTTTTCGACCTCTGTCACTATCCGGTTTACGGACACGCGAGAAGGATCGTAAAGAATGGTTCCCTTTTCCGCGGCAAAATTGACCACCGCTTCTTTAACGCCTTCTAACTTGGAAAGACCTGTCTCAATCCTCTCAACACAGCTAGCGCAGCTCATGCCGCGGATAGGAAGATCAATCCGTTTTAGCTCTTCTCCTTTCAACAGTGTCTTCGGATGAGTGGAAAAATCTCTCGAATACTCTGGCGCGCCTTGCCCGTTGAGAAATTTCTCCGGATTCTCTGCAAACCGATCGCGACACCCACCCGCGCAGAAATAGTAGTTTCGGCCCTCGTACTGATAAGTAGCGGCGGCGTTCTCTTCCGCAACCGTCATGTGGCATACGGGATCTATAGAAGCCATGTCGTACCTCTTATCTGAAAATCAAGAATTCACCAATGCCAAACTTGATCATGCTGATCGAGTCAATGAAAAGATATTTTCCCATACCCATGCCTCGCTTTCTTTTTTTAAGAGTCTCACTACGACTTTCTCCCTCAGTCGATGTCGCATATCTCCCTCCTGTTATGACGGCCCGCGAAACTGTTTCGGACGGAGCACCGTATCGGAATCTTCTAACCGCTTACCAACTGAGGAAAGCTCCGCGTCGGCAAGGAGCTTGTTACCTCTCTTTTTGAACGGATTTCGACAACGGACCCGAGGTTAAGAACCGACAAAAGTCCGTCTCCCTCAAGACCGGTGAATGCATGTTCAGTAATCTCTTTAACAACACCGTCCACCTGGCCATCCCCGACGATGACCTCCAGTTTATGATGCCCTCCGTGGATCAGCGGCTCATAGAGGTGCCATTCATCGCCATAACCACGGACAGGAAAAACAGTGCAGCCACTCACACCAATGGTTTTTAATCGACGCGCCACTTCATTAACCTTGGATGACCGGACTACCGCGGATATCATCTTCACGTCGGCCTCCTTTTCTGGCGGCTAGCCCTAGTTTGGACTGCCGACCAATTGACACCAGAAACCTTGAGAGATTCTCATTCCTCTTTGAGGAATGAGACACTTCAGGGAAAATTTTGCGGCGAAAAAATCAGACGGTTAAAACCAAATTGAAGAGGTGGATAGGAACTTTCTGTAGCGGATATGTGAGAACACTCGTGTGGAAGAGATGTTGGAGGGACCCAATGTCATCGAAGCCGTCAGCAGAAACAATCCCCAGCCCAAGGTGGGCAACTTTCGAAAAAGAGAAGTCATGGGGCTGAGCGTTGGCAAAGCCGCCGGAAAGGACGTTGAAGAGATGGTCCGAGGTACAAGGGACCCCCGAATGATGGGACCTGCTGCCAGGCAAGAGTGGAATTTTCCCGGCGCATCCTACCGGCATACCTGTTTTGGCAAACCCGTGGCTGGTGAGAGAGGAGCCAGGCCTGCTCAAGGCGACACACAAAACCCCGAGGATAAACACAATCAGGATGCCCTTTGCCGTAAACCTCCTCAGCATAGATACCTTTAGGTTAACCCCTTCTCCTCTTCGACTCAAGACACGTAGTCTTTTGTTTCATTCCCCCGTAGAATGCCACCAACATTCAGCTAGACGCGCTATAAATGATTACTTTCTTGATGGTTGGTCTTGTTTCTTGTCCTTCATCATCATCCGCATCATCAGAAACATTCCTACGGGGCAGGCCAGGACTGCCACAAGACTCAGAGCCCCGCTTGCGAGCGCTCCCAGAGACAGGCCGAAAAATGAGATTGCGGCTATAAGAAGAAGCGGAGCTCCGCAGCAGATCGCCATCCCAAGCGGCCCCTTGAGCCAACCTTTCTTCTGTATCTGGCAGATCTCCCCTTGCGCGACGGGCTCGACCGCTTCTCCCGATGAAACCTCCAGAGTTTTCGTGCCCTCCTTAAGTTGAACCTGGTCTGACATAAAGCCTCCTCTTATTTTTTGTTGACAAAGAGCCATATTCATTTTTGATTCTAACGCTGTGATTTCCATTTGACTCCGCCATCCGCGCTGGTGAAGATTTTCCCATCCGCCGTCACAACGTAGACCTCGCTAGAGTTTTTGGAGTTGACCGCCACCGCCGCCAGATTCTTAAGATCGTTTCCCACATTTTTCCAGCTATTGCCGGCATCCGTGCTCTTGAAAAGTCCGTCTCGCATGGCGACGTACATAGTCTTGGGATTTGTCGAATCTACCGCGAATCCGTTTACTGTCCGATTGGTGGGCAGACCGCCCACTATATTCCACCCTCAAAAACAGTCCGGATTGCGTTGCAGTCCCTCAGCCGTGCCGGCATAGAGAAAAATTCCTCCCATCCCTGTCGGGACATTGACAGAGGTCAGAACTTTAACCTCTCCTCCCGGTCCATCGTCCACCCGAGTCCACTTCCCTCCGCCATTCGTGCTGCGGTATATTGCGTCTCCTTTGTCTCGGACCAGAGCGTGCAACTTGCCGTCGTTCGGATCGATGGCGAGGCCATGCACGTCTGGCCCTCCTAACCCAGTGTTGCTCTCCTTCCAGGTCATTCCTCCATCAGTGCTCTTGAACACGCCGGCCTCGTGTGTCGCGATAAAGATCGTCTTTGGTTCTTTCGGATCCGGTGTGACAGCCATCACGTCGAAGCTAGATTGCTTCGCGGACAGCGCCACCTTTTGCCAGGACCTCCCGCCGTCATCGCTCCGGAAAAGGCCGACGTGAGTACCCAAAAAGATAGCCCTTCCTGCCGCATCTATGGCGAGCGCGTGCACGTGCTCGAAACCTCCACCGTTCTTTTGGTCGCTCATATTCATTTGATGATCGCCCTGAGCAGCAGCGGAAACCAGAAATGGTGATTTCTCCTGGCCTAGAACTTCACGGCCGTTGATAAACCAAACCATCGTCATCAAGAGCCAAAAGTAAAATCTTCTTTTCATGGCACCTCCAAGCGTTGAATTATCTTCTCATCATGTCTTTCATCATTTCATTCATGTCCCTATTCATCATGCCGCCACCTCTTCCCATCATGCCTCTGCCGCCCATCATGCCCGCCATCGCCGCTCGCATATCGATCATCATCGCCTGGGTTTCTTCACCGACCAGACCCATCATCCCCCTCGGTTTCTCCTTAGTTGCGATGGAAAGAACGTAGAATACCAAGGCCCATTCCTGTTTTGGTGTAAGAGAATTGGAGTATGAGGGCATGGGAGTTCCGTCGAGGCCGGTGCTAAGCGTGCGGTAGAGGTCCGCTGGCTGAGGACCAGACTTAAACGGTTTTAGAGTCAAGTCGGCAGGCCGGATCGGAAAACCCCAAGAATCCTTGAGGCTCTCGGCAGAAGGCCCATCTCCCCCACCGTCCGGCCCATGGCACGACTCGCATCCCGCATCTTTATAGAGAGTTTTCCCGAGGGCGATAAACTCTCTATCCTCACGAGGCTTCTGTGAGATGGAAATAGGCTGTCCGAGCTTTTGCTTTTTGAAGCGCGGGGAAAAAGTCTTTACATATCGCGCGACCGCCCGTCTCTCCTCCTCTGAGAGCTGCAGTTGCGCCAGCATGCTCGTGCCCCTAACTCCACGAGAAATGGTTCTGAAAATATCGTCGTCCAGCGGCAAAGAACCGGAAGGAGTTGACCGAAATTTATAGATGCCTGTGGTGAAATCGCGGGGCTTGGTCTTTAGTCTGTCGGCCTGGGGTCCTTTCCCATCACCCTTCTCGCCGTGACACGCGGCGCAGTTCTCCCGATAAACCATTTCTCCAAGCGCCAGGTTTTCCTCAGCCTCTGCAACCCGCGGAATACCGTATCGCCGCTCCTCCGCGAGGAAAACGGCCACGGTGAAAATCACGCCTATGGTGAGGAGCAAAATCTTTTTCATCTCATTTGGTATCCTTCCCCGCTACTCGATATCCTTCTTGAGCCTTTCAAACTCTTCTTTTCCGATCTCACCTCTTGCGTAGCGCTTCTTCACAACATCTAAGGCGCTCTCTTTACCTCCGATAACGAAAGGTCTCTCTTGTCCCCACAGCCATTTCAACGCGGCTACAACGATCACGACAAACAAAAAGATCAGTAGCAAGCCCAAAAGAAAGCTAAAGACTCCCCAGACCATCATTCCCATGCCATTCATCATCGTCCCGCATCCCATAACGTCTAGTCGCGAGGAATCAGGGCCAGGGGCTTTTTACGCCCCCGCCCGGGCATATTTACTGCTTTTGAGTTTCCTTAGCGCCGGCCGGCTCCTTCGCCGATTCCATCATCGCAGCGCACTGTTCCATCATCTTCATCATTCCCATCATTCCGTCCATTCCCTGCATGCTTTCTCCACTGCCTTGTTTTTGCTTCATCATCTCCTGCATCATGCCCCGCATCGAGGAATCCTTCTTCTCTTCCCCAGCCTGCTGCGCCATAGTCACTCCGGAGAGCAGCAGGAAAACTACAATAAGGAACGCTGTCTTCTTCATAACTATCTCCTTCCATTCATTTGTTATCTTGTGCAAAACGCTAACAACTTGCGACTGCTGTCGACGAAACCGCATGTGCTGAACCCCATTTCCGGCTCAGCTCTTCGTCAAAAGTGCAACAGGAGAGTCTTAGATGCGAAGAACGAGGAAAGAAAAGGTCAACGGAAGTTTAAAGACAGGGTGTAAAGCTCGTTCAATTACAGGAAATAAAGGTGAGAAACCGACTTGCGTCGGACTTTCACTTTCTATCGAAAGCTGCATTGGGAGGACAGGTTGAGAAACTTCTGCCTTGGACACCGAAGGTTGGATAGACAAAATGCTGGCGCGGACAGACTTACAAACGTCCTCTTTGTGCTGGTTGCAGGGGCTGTTATTGGCCATTCCTGCATTCCCGGAGCTTTGTTCGATCATCACGCCGACGGGAGCCAAACCCGAGCAGGCGTGTGCAATCGAGACAAGAAGAAATGCAACTACTACAAATAATGCCGTTGCGGCCGAAAGCCTTTTAACCATGGACCATCTCGAACTTTACAATAGTCAAGCTAACAGAAGTTTTGATCCAGTCAAGAATCCCCACTTCGACGCTTAGATGCAACTCGGCATTAATTTTGATGGACTCAATCTCCAGTTGCCACACGCTATCCGCTAGCGGCCTACGCCCTTCGCTTTAGCTCCCACCCTCGCCAGAGCGCGTATATCGCCGGAATAACAGCAAGGGTGAGGATCGTGGAGGTGACCATACCGCCGATCATCGGCGCCGCAATACGCTTCATGACATCAGCTCCCGTACCATGGGACCACATGATCGGTAGAAGACCGGCGATGATCGCCATGACCGTCATCATCTTGGGTCGCACCCGCTGGACCGCGCCTTCAATGATCGCTTCGTTGAGATCCCTTGCGTTAGACATTGAACCCTCGCGCAGCCTTCTTTCATAAACCTCGTCCAGATAGACAATCATTACGACTCCGGTTTCCGCCGCCACGCCCGCCAGCGCAATGATCCCGACCCACACGGCGACACTCAGGTTGTAATCGAGAAAATCGAGCAGCCAGATTCCGCCAACTAAGGCAAACGGTACAGACAACAGGACGATCAAGCTCTTGGCGACGGACTGAAAGTTTAGATACAGCAGGACAAAAATGATGAGAAGGGTAAGCGGCACAACGTACAAGAGCCGCTCTTTTGCTCGCTGCAGATATTCATACTGACCGCTCCAGACCAGAGTATAACCCTGCGGCAGTTTAACCTTCTCGGCGACGACGTTCTTGGCCTCCTCAACATAACCGCCGATATCCCTGCCTGCCATGTCGACGTAGACATAACCGACCAGTTGGCCCTCTTCGTTCTTGATCATGGCTGGGCCTGTGGTCAGCCGTATGTCCGCAAGTTGACCCAAAGGAACCTGCGCGCCGTTCATCGTGGGAACAAGCACTCGTCTTAACTTCTCCACGTCGTCCCGCAGCTCGCGCGCATATCTCACGTTAATGGGATAACGCTCTCTTCCTTCAACAGTGCTGGAGATGCTTTCTCCTCCTATGGCCGATTCAATTAACATTCCAACGTCCCCGATCATGAGACCGTAGCGCGCAGCTTCCTCGCGCCGGATATCGATATCCAGGTAATAGCCGCCGGCAACGCGCTCGGCAAAAACGGTGCGGGTGCCGGATACCTGCGGTAGAACTGCTTCGATCTGCCTGCCGATCTCTTCGATCTTCTTGAGATCTGGGCCAAATATCTTGATGCCCACGGGCGTGCGAATTCCGGTGGAGAGCATATCGATTCGGTTTTTGATCGGCATCGTCCACGCGTTGGCCACTCCCGGTAGGCGCAAAGCGCGATCCATCTCCTCGACTAACTTGTCCCAAGTCATGCCTGGTCGCCACTCACTTTCGGGCTTGAGCATCACGGTCGTCTCGCCCATGCTGAAAGGCGCCGGATCGGTCGGAGTCTCAGCGCGGCCTGACTTGCCGAAGACTCTGAGCACCTCCGGAAATTTCATTAGGATTCGGTCTTGAAGCTGGAGGATCCGGCCGGCTTCGGTAACCGAGATGCCCGGCAAGGTCGTCGGCATGTAGAAAATCATCCCTTCGTTGAGCGGCGGCATGAATTCGGACCCGAGTCGCATAAAAGATGGGACAGTGAGGAGGAGCATAACGGCAGCCACAGCGATAGTGATCTTCTTGAATCGCAACACCGTTCTCACGACCGGGTAATAGAGCGCTATAAGAAAGCGGCTCACGGGATTTTTCGCCTCGGAATGAATCTTGCCGCGGATCAGAAGGACCATTAGAATCGGAGCCAAAGTAATCGATAGAAACGACGCAAAGAACATGGCAAAGGTCTTGGTGAAAGCCAGCGGACTAAACAGTCTCCCCTCCTGTGCTTCAAGAGTGAAAACAGGAAGGAAAGAAACGGTAATGATTAGCAGTGAGTAAAAGAGCGGTTTACCAACCTCTTTGGCAGCCTCGATGATCACCTGAGTGCGACTTCCTTTTCTCCCTTCAGCTTCCCACCGTTCGAGCCGCTTGTGGGCGTTCTCAACCATGACGATTGCCGCATCGACCATCGCGCCGATGGCGATGGCGATGCCCCCTAATGACATAATGTTAGAGGTGAGCTTGAGATAGTACATGCTGATGAAGGAAAGCAGGATGGCGATAGGAAGCGTTATGATTGCGACCAGGGCGCTGCGAACGTGAAAGAGAAAGATCAAACTCACAATACTGACAATGACGATTTCCTCGAGGAGTTTCTCTTTCAGCGTCGCTATGGACTTCAAGATGAGATCAGAACGGTCGTAAGTCGTTACCATTTTGACTCCCGGTGGGAGTGAAGGCGTAATCTCCTGAATCTTCGCCTTTACCCGGTCGATGACTCGCAGCGCATTTTCTCCGTAACGCATCACTACGATGCCGCCGACTACTTCTCCCTTTCCGTCCAAGTCCGCCAGTCCGCGACGCATATCAGGGCCGAGTGAGATTTGCGCAACGTCCCTAAGAAGAAGCGGTGTTCCACGCTCGCCCATTCCTAAACTGATGTTTTCTAGATCTTTGATCGAGCGCACATAGCCTCGCCCCCGCACCATGTACTCGGTGCCGCTAAGCTCGATGGATCTCCCGCCCACGTCGTTGTTACTCATGCGAATGCCATCGACGACATTCTTCACCGGGAGACGATAGGCTGCGAGCTTGTTCGGGTCGAGATTGACCTGGTACTGCTTGACAAATCCGCCGAGGCTCGCGACCTCCGCCACGCCTTCGACGCTGGCAAGTTGGTAGCGCAGGTACCAATCCTGCAAGCTACGCAGTTGAGCGAGGTCGTATTTGCCACTCTCATCCACCAGCGCATACTGAAAGACCCAACCAACACCTGTCGCGTCTGAACCAAGGACGGGTGTCACGCCTTGAGGAAGACGACCCGAGACTTGGTTGAGATACTCCAGCACGCGGCTGCGCGCCCAGTAGATGTCCGTGCCGTCCTCGAAGATGATGTAGACGTAAGAGTAACCGAAATCGGAGAAGCCTCTGACAAACTTTACCTGGGGGGCGGCCAGCATAGTAGTCGCTATAGGGTAGGTTACTTGATCTTCGATGACGCTCGGGTTCCGCCCCATCCATGTGGTGTAGACAATCACCTGGACATCGGAAAGATCGGGGATCGCATCCAGAGGGGTTTTTTTCAAAGCCCATAATCCCCAGGCGCTGAGAAACAAAATCAGGAGAAAAACGAAGAATTTGTTCTTCGCGCTCGCTTCGATAATTTTCTCGATCATAGCTTAGCTCGCTTTTGCTCTGTGATTGATGGTGTATGGCTTATCGCATATGGCCTGTTTGCCTACGGCGCGTTCTCTATGGCACGAATGCCATGCGCCATAGGCTACTGAGCGGCTACGTTGAACTTTTCCTGGGTATCTTTTTGCCCCGGACGTCGCACTACAGCCGTCACTTCCCACTCACCCGTCATTCCCAGATTAGCCTTGGACTCATAGAAGCCATCCTTTGATAATTTCGCCTCGGCTTTAGACGCAACCATGCCCGCCATGTTCATGGTGTAATTGAACGAGACCTGAGCGTCTTTGACCGGATTTCCAGCTTTATCCGTGATCTTCAGTCGAAGGATATTTTCTCCTGCTTTCGCCTTTTCAGGCTGCGTGGAGAGGGTCAACGTCAAATCTCCGACTTTTTTCTCCGTCGGTCCGGCTTTCATCGGCGTTCCCATTTTCATATCCTTCATTCCCTCCATGCCTTGCATCCCCGCCATCCCTTCCATCGACATGCCAGGCATTCCTGCCATCGCGCCCATGGCCTCTGCCAATCGGCTTTCGGAGTCCAGGAGAAATGCCGAGCTGGAAGCGATTCGCTCCCCTTCGCTCAATCCCGAGAAAACTTGGTAATAACCATCCATCCTAGAGCCTAGCCTCACTTCCTTGGGCTCAAAATGACCGTTGCCTTTGTCGATAAAGACGACCTTTCTCATGCCCGAATCCAACACCGCTTCTTGGGGCACGGCCAGATGTCTTCCGCCATCAATCTTGATCTCCGCGTTGACGTACATTTCAGGCTTGAGCTTGAAACCGGAGTTGGGGAACTCTAACCGAACTTTCGCCGTCCGCGTCTTTTCATCGACGGAGGGATAGATATACGAAACCTTGCCGTTAAACGTGGCACCCGGATCATAAGAGAGAGTCACGCTGGCCATTTGACCTGGTCGGACAAACGGGATTTCGCTCTCGTAGATATCGACGTTCACCCAAACGGTGGACAGATCAGCGATAGCATAGAGCTCTTTGTCCGGCATGATCCTCATGCCCTGATTGGCATCCTTTTTAATCACAAAGCCCGAGTGCGGTGCATAGAGCGTCAATGTCCTCTGTGCTTCTCCTTTCTCTTCAAGCTCACGAATTTGAGTCTCGGAAATATCCCACAAAGCCAGCCTTCGTTTACTCGCTTCGACCAAGGACTCGCCTCCTGACCTTACTTCGGGGATCGAACTCGTTGAAAAACGTTCCCTGGCCTTGACGGCGAGGAGATATTCCTGCTGCGTGGCCAGAAGCTCGGGGCTATAGATCGTAAACAACGGCTGGCCTTTTTCGACCAGCTTCCCCGTGTAGTTTACGTACAGCTTGTCGATCCATCCCTCGATCTTGCTGTGGATGTGAGTCACTTTTGTCTCGTCGAACCCTATAACACCCACCGTCCGCACAGATTTTATCAAGGGCTTTCTCTCGACTACTGCCGTCCTGACACCGAGGAGCTGCTGCTTTTCCGGGCTCACCATGACCATGCCGGGAGCCATTCCGCTCATGCCTTGCATGCCACTCATCCCCTCCATGCCTGCCATGTTGCCCGTTTCTTTCATGCCCTCAGGATTGCTCGACCGCACGGTAACCGGCGTTCCCTGATCCATTCCTCTCAACGCCCAAAAGTAGCCCGCCGCAAAGATTCCCACGGCCGAAAGCATTAACACGAGAACTCTCAATGTTTTTGCGATTGTCATTTTCGTCCCTCCAAAGTTTTTCGCTTTGAAACTACTGAAGTTCTTTACCCACGACGCGCTCCAGATCCGCGCGGCTCTGCTCATAGTCAACTAATGCTTTGTAGTATCCCATGCGAACATCTCTAATGGTTCTCTGCGCATCCAAAAGCGTCATGAAATTCACGCCTCCGGTTTGATAAGCAGCGACGGCAGCTTGAAACGATTGCTCCGCCTGCGGCAGTAATCCATCGCGATATATCCGGATCGATTTCATCGCCGCTTCAACTTTTGCCGACATCTCTTTCACCTCAAAGAGAGCCATGTTTTTCATGGCTGCGAGATTCGCCTTGGCCACCTGGCGCTCTGCCAGCGCCTCCTCTACCTCTAGATCGTGCCTACCTTTCGTCCAGGGAGAAAAGGGAATGGACAGACTCACCATAGGAGTGTACATGTTTTTTGGACTTTGCTCGGGCGCATACCAGTATTGCAAACCCACCATGAAGTCGGGATACTTCCTATTCTTTTCCGCCAGCTCCACCGCCCTTTCCGATTTATTGATGCTCGATTCGAGAGCCCTGACATCGGGACGCTGCTCGATGGCGAGCTTCTCCAAGTTAGAAGATTGAAGCTCGACTGGAGCCAACGTAGGCTCTGCGGGCTGACCGAGAAGGGAACCAGGAGGACGGCTCAAGAGCGTATTGAGCTTCGCCTCTGAGGTGGTTAGTTCTCTTTCCGCGGAAGTCAGCTTATTTAAAAGCTCGGTGCGCTCCAGCAGTGCTTTGATGACATCTTGCTGTGGCGCTTTGCCGACCTGGTACAATCCTTCGGCGGTCGTGCTGCTGAAACGAACTAACTCCAAAAGCTCCTTATAGATCTCCACATTCTTGCTCGCCATAAAGTAGTCTGCGTAGTACGACTTAACTTTGGCGATGATCTCTTGTTCTTTGGCCCTAAGCTCCTCTTCGACCATTCTGACTTCCTGACCAGCCATTTCGCCCTTCAATCCGAGCTTGCCAAAAAAGGGCAGCTTCTGACGCACTCCGAAGATAAGCGGGTTGACCTTTCGAAAATTGACGGGTTGATTAAGCGGCACGCCCCATGCCTCCCAATTAAGCTCAGGATCTTCCAAATAGGTAGCCTGGCCCGCTCTAGCACGAGCTGCTTCGACCTTTCTCTTTGCCGCTTGGATCTCCGGATTACTCTCCAAGGCCTGCGTAACCAACTCAGACAGGCTCAGTACTGGCTGAGGCTTTAACTCCTGAGCAATGGTAACATTCGTACGGATGACGTTCGACGTAGTTTCGCGTGTGGAGCGATTTTCCTGGGCTTCAGCTGTAAATGTGAGAACGCTTGCAAAAATAGCTACAACAAACGGCTTCAGACTCATGCCAATCTCCACTTCGTTTTCGAAGAAATCAGAAAGAAGCCAAGTACCCCTGAGGCATCGCTCAGCAGGCACGGCTCGAACGCATACAATAGGAATCGAAGGGGAGATTCTAAATGCGAAGAACTTGGCTAGATAGATGGACCGAAAGGTTGGAGACAGGATACCAAAGAAGTCCAGGTGGTCCAGTCGCCGGAAGGAAATTTATCGACAACGGAAGCTCAAAGTGTGCGGCTTGGAAGACGGCCCATACATAACGCAGCTCATCTGTCGGAGGTGACAAAGGTTGGAGAGAAAGCATTTGATAGCGAACAGACTTACAGATGTCCAACTTGTGCTTGCTGCAGGGACCTCGCTCGACTGCGGAGTGATCCATTGTTGCAGACATAAAGCCCATGGGCATGGAATTGAGCCCGGAGCAGGCGTAGACAACGGAGGTAAAGAGAAGCGAAGAGATAACCAGAATGGGGATGAGTCGTGAGCCACGCACGGTTCTTCTATCCATCGATCACGAAGGCTAACCGTAATCTCGTGTTTTGTCAACGGAGATTCCCATCCCGCTGATGTATGACTCTGTGTGTAAATTCGGTGGGGAGAGAGGGATGGAGGAAAAAATGGCTTTCACATTTGGCCGAGGACAGACGATCGGGAGTTGGTTAAGGGTAAGGCCTAGGTCATTTTTCGATTGGGAAAAGACAGAAGGGGTGCTACCTCCAGAGTTGTGCGACGAACACAAACCACAGGAGGGCACCCCAATGCTGCTCGATCAAGCAACGTCAAGGAATGTAGCGCGAGCGCTGCGCGAGATCAATGGTTTTGAGTGGGAGGGAGACTTTAAACCGATGGCGCGCCAAGCTTTAAAGGAGCTTTTGGAGAAGCGGCTGGAAGAAGAGATGGCCGAGTATCTGGGAGTCTCGCGCTATGAGCATGCCACCGATCGGCACGACTACAGAAATGGTCATTATGTCAGGCACCTATTGACGGAGATGGGAGATTTAGAGCTTTTGGTGCCGCGCAGCCGTAAGGGGAAGTTTCCCACAAAACTCTTTGAACGCTACGCGCGGCGCTGCCGTTCGGTCGATAAGGTGCTGTTGGCCTGTTTTTGTTTGGGACTGTCGACCCGCAAAGCCGCCTCGGTGCTGGCTCCGGTTTTGGGAGAGAAGGTGTCGGCTTCAACGATTTCACGCATCGCACGGGATTTGGACCACCAGGTTAGTCGTTATCACGATCGTGCGCTCGAGGATCAATACCAGTTTCTATTCTTCGATGGGGTAGTCTTAAAGAGCAAAGGAGCGCTCAAGGTACAAAAGAAGATCTTACTTTGTGCCTTCGGGGTGACGGTACAAGGCCGCCATGAGATGATTGATTTTTATCCTGCGGCCAGTGAATCGGGGGCCTGCTGGGAAGCGTTTTTACGGGATCTGTATCGAAGGGGGCTTAAGGGGAGTCCGTGTAAGTTGATGGCCACCGATGGGGGCACGGGACTCCATCAAGCCTTAGAGATCGTGTATCCCAAGACTCTGTTGCAACGCTGCTGGGCGCATAAGACCAGAAATGTCTTGGACAAAGTGAAAAAGAAAGATCAGCTTATGGTCAAGAAGGCTTTAAACCGAATCAGTCATGCTGCCAACCGCCGAGAAGCGATTGAGGCTTACTGGCGATTTTCTTCCCGCTGGAAAAAGACCTATCCCAAAGCAGTGGCTTGCTTAAAGAAAGACTTCGATCAGCTCCTGAGCTTCTTTCAGATCAAAAACTCTCAACTGTGGAGCCGGTTAAGAACCACTAACTTAATAGAAAGAGCCTTTCGAGAAGTCAGACGACGGACGAGACCCATGGGTGTCATGGCTCATACGCAGAGCCTACAGAGAATCGTTTTCGCTGTGTTTCATCACTTAAATGAAAATTGGCGTCACCAACCCCTAAAATCTACACACTAGTCTTGACGCTAGCCTACGCCTCTCTATGTCTCTCCGTCATTCCCGTTCGCTTCGCTCCCGCATTGAACGACTTGAACGATTGGAACGGTTTGAACGGCTGGAACTGTCATTT
>Ga0081455_10002307_pt1 | contig 22741 bp, 25 predicted proteins | sample TabmetS3T2R1_FD_70207 | JGI IMG/M metagenome (GOLD analysis project Ga0081455, IMG submission 70207) | Tabebuia heterophylla rhizosphere microbial communities from the University of Puerto Rico - S3T2R1 | ecosystem: Host-associated > Plants > Roots > Rhizosphere ...
GTCTACATCGCGCCCGGCACCTACCGCGAGCTCGTCACCGTCGCCATGACCTCGGCCGTGGCCGAGACCTTCGTGCTGGGCGATCCGTCTGCCTCGCAGTTCTCCGACGTGACGCCGGGCGACGTGATCCTGTCGGCCTACACGACGAACGACAAGACCGTTCCCTCCACGACCAGCCCGGTACTGGCGCTGGCGGGGCGGGACTTCCTGACCTTTCGCGACCTCGTGCTCGTCGGCGCCAACATCGCCAACGGCTGTGTAGACGCGACGACCGCGACCTCGACGAACGTGAAGCTCACGCGCTGCCTACTGATATCCAATCGCGCCTCGAACGCGCTCGCGATCACGGCGCTCGTGGACGCCGCGTCGACGTGGACGGTCGAGCAGTGCGTCATCTACACGCCGGGCACCGGGATCACGGTGACGTTGCCTACCTCCACGACGGCGGACTACGACGCAGAGGTCGTGATTCGCAACTGTCTGTTCTGTGCCTGGGCGCAAAGTGCGTCAACAGGCGTCTTCGTCTTGTCCAGCGGTGCCAACAGTTTCAAGGGTGGCGGCGTCAAGGTCTACAACTGCACGTTCATCATGGCTGGCACGGCGATGAACACGCAGGGGACGAGCATCGCGACATCGGCGGGTAACCAATGCGAGTTCTACAACTGCCTCGCCTGGGGCGAGACAACGCTGACCGCGGGCGCCTCCGGCCAGATCGTCGAGGACTACAACTACCTGCTGGGCGGGACTCCGAGGACGAACGTTTCCAGCGGGGCCTCGAGCCAGGTGGCAGGCGCCAACCGCCAACCGCCCTACGCGCTGCTCTTGCACTTCGGCCAGGAGCGGCTGTTCGGCCAGAACTTGCGGCCGTTTCTGTCGCCGATGGTGAACTCGCCCATCCTCGGCTTCGGTAACGACGGCTCCATAGGCGTGCAGACCGAAGACGCCTTCGGCGTGCCGCGGCCGGCAGGCCCGGCCCGCACCTGGGCATCGGCGCTCAAGGCGATCGGCTACTCCGAGCGCGGAGACACCGGCCAGCGCGAGTCGACCACCGTGCGCTCGGGCTCTTACGCGCTGAAGCTGCTCGGCCCCTCGGTGCAGGACGTGACGATCCCGGTGGCGGCAGCGTCCACCACCGTCACCGTCTACGGGCGCTTCGACTCGGCCTACGGCTCGGGCACAAAGCCCAGGCTCAGGGTGCTGGCCAACGCCGAGTGCGGCGTCTCCGAGGCAACGGACACGATGACGGGCTCTGCCGATGCCTGGGAGGAGCTGAGCCTCAACTTCACGCCCACTCGAGCCGGCGTCGTGACGGTGAGGTTCATGTCGGACGGCGACGGCGACGGCTCGGCGTTCTTCGACGACTTCGCGGTGGCCTAGTGGCCTTCCCGTCGATAGCGGGCCAGGCGAGCGGCACGCAGACCTCAAACGCGACCTCCTGGACGCTCAGCTACCCGTCGTCGATTGCGGCCGGCGACCTGCTGATCGCCTTTATCGGCCGCGACGGCTCGACTGGCACCGGCACCTGGCCCTCAGGCTGGGTGACTGGCCAGCAGCTCGGAAACGGTAGCGCCTGCTGTCTCGTCTACGCCAAGAAGAAGGCGACAGGCTCAGAGAGCGGCAGCTTCAGCGTCACCGGCCTGCCTTCTGAGCAGGGCTGTTGGCTGGTCATACGTATCCAGAACTGGAACGGCACCGACGACGTCTGGGACTCCGTTGCAACCGACGTCTCTGGCAACAACGGCACCAGCTCGTCGGTCTCATTTGTCGTTCTCGACCCGACCAACTGGGCAATCGAGGACACGCTGTGGCTGGCAGTGGCTGCCAACGACGGCACGCCCACCTATACCGCCAAGGACACGGACTACACCTACGTCACGGGCTCGCCGCAATCCTCCGGCGGTGCGGGCGGTGCCGGGATGGCCGTCGCCTATCGGGGAGTGGCTGAGGCGTCGCTCACTCCTGGCCCGTACACGATCTCCTCCTCGGAGGATTATGCGACGGTCACGATTGCCATTCGGCCGGGCGCGCCGCGTGGTGCCGTCGTCAGCCCGTTCACCTTCGCGAGAGTCGTAGCGGCCAAGCTCACCGCCAAGGCCCGCGTCGACGCACCCTTCACGGCGGTCAGGGTCGTCAGCGCCAAGGTCAGCGCCAAGGCTCGAGTCGACTCTCCGTTCAGCTTCGGGCGAGTCGTCTCGGGCTCCGTTGCGGAGCAGCCGACCACTCGGGCGTTCTCCTTCTACAACCGCGGCGAGCTCCACCGCGGCATGCAGGCGGCGGTCGACGGCTATGGCCTCGAGTACTGGAACCGCGCAGAGCCTCTGCAGGCCTACGGCGAAGAAGGCACCGCCGCGGTGGTGCCCACCGGCCGGGTGGACTCGCCGTTCACCTTCGGCCGGGTCGTCACAGGCAAGGTCGAGGCCAAGAGCCGGGTCGACTCTCCCTTCACGTTCGGCGAGGTCATCGCCGGGCGGGCCGTCCGCTTCGGCCAGGTCGTCTGTCCCTTCACCTTCTCCGAGGTCGTTCAGGGCAGGACGGTGCGTCTGGGCCAGGTCGTATCGCCCTTCACCTTCTCAGAAGTCGTCCAGGCGAAGCTCACCGCCAAGAGCCGGGTCGATTCTCCGTTCACGTTCGGGCGGGTCGTCGACGGCAGCGTGGCTGGCACGCAAGCGGGCGTCGTTCTCAGCCCCTTCACGTTCGGGCGAGTTGTCCAAGGCAAGCTCACAGCCAGGAGCCGGATTGACAGCCCGTTCAGCTTCGGGCGAGTTGTCCAGGCGAAGGTCACGGCCAAGAGCTCGGTCGTCCTGTCATTCGTCTTCGGCGAGGTCGTAAGCGGCAAGGTCACAGCCAAGAGCCGGGTCGATTCGCCGTTTTCGTTCAACCGCGTTGTCCAGGCCAAGCTCACGGCCAAGGGGCAGGTCGTCCTGCCCTTCACGTTCGGCATCGTCACCATCTCCCGCGGCGGTGCCGGCGTCGTCGTCAGTCCCTTCACCTTCGGGCGAGTCGTCATCGGGCGCGTTCACTCGAAGACGAACCCGGTCGTAACATCGTTCACGTTCGGGGAGACGATCTCCGGGAGACTGGGCGCACGGTCAACGGTCGTCTCCCCGTTCACCTTCAACCGGGTCGTAGCCGCCAAGGTCGGGGCGAAGTCGGCCATCGTTCTCGCCTTCAACTTCAACCGCGTCGTCCAGGCCAAGCTCACAGCCAAGAGCCGGGTGGCGCTGCCGATCACCTTCGGCGTCTTCTCACAAGCGCAGGCCGGTGCCGGCGGCATCGTCATCAGCCCGTTCACGTTCGGGCGCGTCGTCTCCGGGCAGGTGACGCTCCGGCGCGGCTCGGTCGTCAGCCCGTTCACGTTCTCAGAGACGGTCTCGGGGACGCTGTATCGGCGAGGACGTGTGACCCTACCCCTGACCCTCGACGTGGATGCGCTGGCCGTCCTGGAGGCAATGGGGCGCGTTGACGCACCTTTCGTGTGGCTTACCGTCACCGAGGGAACCTGGGATCCGTTCCTGCAGACGCTGGAGGCCGTGCTCGGCGGCAGGATCGCGCGGGGCTTCAACGGCAGCATCGACGACGCGGACGAAGGTCGTATCGCCGTAGGTGTAGGAGGTGAGATCGAGGAATGAGCCAGATCATTTCGTTCGAGGACTACGTCCCATCGGCGCGCTACGACCTGATGCCCTGGACGGAGGTGCGGATCGCGGAGGGCACGGCCTCCACGGGGCCGTTCACCGACATCGGCACGCAGGCGCTGTCGCCGGTCGACGTGGATCCGTCGCAGCCCGCCTCCCGTGATTTCACAGTCACGACCGCCTCTGACGAGGCCGACCTCTGGTATCAGCTCACGTTCTACGACGCGGCCGGCGCCTTCGCGCTGCCGACGTTCCCCGTCCAGAACACCGCCGACGAGCGGCCTGTCTACGCCTCGGTCTCCGAGCTGGCGCAGATCCTGCGCGTGAATGCCTCTCAGCGGCACGCGGCGCTGATGCGCGTCTTGAAGTCGGCGTCGGCCGAGATCGACTCCGAGATCGGCACGGCCGACGTCAACGGCACGGAGACGCCCTACTCGAACCCGCCGGAGCTCGCGCAGGAGGTCTGCCTCGAGCGCGCCGTCGAGCACTGGCAGCAGAACCAGTCGCCCTTCGGCATCATCGGCATCGCGGACACGGGCGTTGCCTACACGGCGCGTGACAGCTGGGAGCGCCACAGTCACAAGTTGGCACCGCTCAAGGGCGTCTGGGGCTTGTCGTAGTGGCGACGCTGGTGGAGATCCAGGACGCGCTGGCAGACCAGGTCTACGACGAGCTGTGCGGGACGGCTAATGCGCCTATCGCCAACCTGCAGGCGGACGGCCTGATGGTGCCGAGCCCCTCGCCGCCGGCCATCGACATCTACCAGGACGAGACGCCCAGAGAAGCGCTCGGCTTCGGCCGCGGCAACCTCATCTACATGCTCGTCGTCCGGGCACGCGTCACGACCGCCGACAACGAGGAGGGCCAGCGACTCTTGATCTCGATGATGGACGCCGCCGCCGAGACCTCGGTGCTACAGGCGATCACGGCCGACCGCACGCTGGGCGGCGTCGTGCGGCGCACGGAGGTCACGAACCAGTCGGCCATGGGCACCTGGCCCGCGACCGGCCTAGACGGTGACCTGCTCGGCTGCACTTGGACGGTGCGGGTGATCCCGTGAAAGTGCTTATGTCCACCAACGCTCCATGGGTGCCCAGTGGGTACGGGGAGCAGGCAGCGTTGCTTCTACCGCGGCTCAAGGCGCTGGGCCACGAGGTGGCGGTCGCCGCCAACTTCGGCATCCAGGGCACGATCGTCCCCTGGAACGAGATCACCGTCTACCCGGCTCACGGCGACTCCGGCAACCGCTCGATCGGCTACTACGCGGAGCACTTCGGGGCCGATGTCTGCCTCTGCCTGCACGACGCCTGGGTGATGCGGCCGTCGGCCTGGCCCGAGGACTTCCGCATGGCCATCTGGGCGCCCGTCGACCACTACCCGGTGCCGCCGATGGTGGGCGCCGTCTTGAAGAACGAGAAGGTGCGGGCGATCGCCATGTCGCAGTTCGGCCAGCGCGAGATGGAGCGCGTGAAGATCCCCGATCCGCTGTACGCGCCGCACATGGTGGACACGCGCCTCTTCTGCCCACAACCGGAGATCCGGGACGCCGTGCGCGACGACATGGGCATCCCCCGTGATGCCTTCCTGGTCGGCATGGTGGCCGCCAACCGCGGCTGGAACAAGCAGGTGTCACGCAAGGCATTCCCCCAGGCCTTCGAGGCCTTCGCGCGCTTCTCCCGCCGGCATGACGATGCCTGGTTGTACGCGCACACGGAGGCCGTACCGCGCGGCGACGGTTCCAACCTCGAGAACCTCGTGCTGGCGCTGAACGGCCTGGAGGAGAGGCCCGGCAGGCTCATCGAGCGCATTCGCTTCCCCTCGGAACGTGAGACGCTCATGGGCCTGCCGCGGCATCTCTTGGCGGCGCAGTACGTGGCCTTCGACGTGTTGCTCAATCCGTCGATGGGCGAGGGCTTCGGCGTACCGCTGATCGAGGCGGCGGCCTGCGGCGTTCCCGTCATCGCCTCAGACCACTCGGCCATGAGTGAGCTCACGCAGGCGGGCTGGCTCGTGCAGGGCGATCCCTGGTGGGACGAGTTGCAGTCGTCCTTTGCCTTCATGCCGCACATCGCCTCCATCGAGGCGGCGCTGGAGGCGGCCTACGACGCTCGAGACGACCAGGAGCTGCAAGACGCTGCCGTCGAGTTCGCGCTTGGCTACGACGCCGACGTCGTCGTCACGCAGCACTGGGAGCCGATCTTGGAGCAACTGGCGACGCCGCGGGAGGTGCCGCCGATCTCCATGAACGGCAACCGGGCGCAGCGCCGGGCGGCCAAGCGGCAAAAGGCGAAGGCGTGAATGCGCGTCGCCGTCTTGACGCTGTGCCGTGATCGGCTCGCGTATTCACGGCACTGCTTCCGGACGCTGCGAGAGAACGCGGGCTGCCCGTTCGATCACTTCGTGCTCGACCAGGGCTCAGAAGACGACACGGCCGCGTGGCTTCGGGCCGAGCAAGCCGCCGGCCGTGTCTCCCGCGTCGTGCTGTGCGCCGAGAACATCGGCTGCACGCGGGGCTGGAACTGGCTGCTGGACGTGTGCCGGCCCGAGCGCTACGACACGATCGTCACCTTCGACAACGACTGCGAGGTGCTGACGCCGTTCACGCTGGCGACGGTGGCGAGACTGGCCTCAGACTACGAGACGATCTTGGCGCCGCGGGTCGGCGGTCTCATGAACCCGCCGCCCACGATCTCGAGCTTCCGCCTGGGTACGGCCACCGTCGATGAGACCTGGATCCTGGGCAACATCTTCATGGCCATCCCTTCGGTCTTGTTTACGCGCGAGGGATTCCGCTGGGACGAGCGCTTCCAGGTCTGGGACGGCGGCGAGTCGATCACGCAGTGGCACCGTGCGCGTGGAGGCCGCTGCGGCTACGTGCAGGGCCTTCACGTCAATCACTACCTGACGACGCTGGGGCAGGTGGCGGACATTCCCCACTACTTCGCACGGCGCGTGCGGGAGGGAGGCAGGGCGCAATGAGCGTCACCTACGGGGCCGACTTCTTCTGTGGCCGACGCGAGCTCGTGCTGGCCTCGGCGCACGTCGTCGTGCCTGTCATCAAACGGCTGCTCAGGCCTCAGTCCGTCCTCGACCTCGGCTGCGGCGAAGGCGAGTGGCTGGAGGTGTTCGACCTGCCCTGCATGGTCGGCGTCGAGATCGCGCCTCAAGACCAGTTCTTCCAGCACGACCTGACCGAGCCGCTCGACCTGGGCGTCACCTTCGATCTCGTGCTCTGTCTCGAGGTCGGGGAGCACCTGCCCGAACGGGCCGCGGACACGCTCGTCGAGACCTGCACTCTGCACAGCGATGATGTCGTCTTCTCGGCGGCCGTTCCCGGCCAGGAGGGCAAGGGCCACGTCAACTGCCAGCCGCATGAGTACTGGGCCGAGAAGTTCGAGGCCCACGGCTACGAGCGCCAGGATGTGATTCGCCCGCGGATCCAGACTCGCCAGGTGTCGCCCTGGTACCGGGAGAACATCTTCCTGTTCAGACGTGCTCTGTGACTTCGATGACTTTCACGAGTACGAGCACCGACTCGACCTGTTGCAGATCCTGCGACAGGCCAACGGCAAGTTCCGCTGCACGCTGTTTGCGATCCCGGCGCTGGGCTCCGACGAGTTCTGGTCGAGCGTGCCCGGCTGGTGCGAGCTGGCCGTCCACGGCTGGCGACATCCGCACTCCCACGAGGCAGAGCACTGGACGTACGAGGAGACGATGTCGGTGCTGGCCGCCCGCCCGCCCGGATTCGTAAAGGGCTTCAAGGCACCGGGCTGGATGATCTCGGATGAGACCTACCGGGCGCTCTTGGACTCGGGCTGGTGGGTGGCAGACCACTGGCAGAACGAGCATCGCCGGCCGAAGGGATTGCGGGCGCATGTGATCTCGCACGACGCGGCCGTCGGCACCGATCCTGACCACTGGCACGGCCACATCCCCAACGTCTGTGGCAACGGCATCGAGGAGACATTCCCGGCGCTGCTCAAGCGGGTGCTGGCCGCCGAGTCGTTCGAGTGGATGAGCGAGGTCGTATGAGCGCAAAGCCCGACGTGGACACGTTCCAGAACAGTTGGGAGCTGGAGCAGTTGCTGGCCGTCGTCGACCGCCTGGCGCCCGCTTCCGTGCTCGAGGTCGGCTGCTGGCACGGAGGCACCCTGTGGCACTGGCTGCAGTTCGGCGGCACCGTTGTCGCGGTAGACGACGAGATGCGCCTGGCCGCAGACTGGAAGCAGTGGGCGAGAGAGGCTGGCGCGAAGCTGCACCTCTTGCAGGGCGTCTCACAAGACCCGGAGATCGTGGAGCAGGCGCGGGAGATCGGCCCCTACGACTTCATCTTCATCGACGCCGACCACACCTACGACGCAGTCAAGGCCGACTGGGAGAACTACCGCGACATGGCTCGGCCGGGCGGCATCTTCGCCTTCCACGACACGCAGCACATCGGCGACCCCACCTACGGCGTCGAGCAACTGTGGGGCGAGATCATCCAAGAGACGGACACGCGCTGGATGCACGTGGCGCAGACGACGCACTGTGGGATCGGGATGCTGTGGATATAAGGCTGTCGGTCGTCGTCCCGACACTGGGTCGCTCGACGCTCGAGCGGGCGCTGGCATCCGCCGCCGGCGCCGACGAGCTCGTCGTCGTGTTCGACGTCGCGGGCGGCGGGAGCGCAACCCCCTGCCAGCTCCCGCCAAACGCGATCCTCACGGAGGGCTACTTCGGCGTCACCGGCGGCCATGCGGGCAGAGCGCACGGCATTACGCTGGCGACGGGCACGCACCTCGCCTTCTTCGATGACGACGACGTGTACACGCCGCATGCGATCAGGCTGATGCGCGAGGCGGCCTGCGAGCGGCCCGTCATCTTCCGCATGGATCACTACGCCCACGGCGTGCTGTGGCGCAGGCCGGTGCTCGAGTTCGGGAACGTCTCCACGCAGATGTACGTCGTGCCGAACGAGCCGGACAAGCTCGGCTCCTGGGCTGAGCACGCGCCGGGCTTTGCAGAGCCAGGCGGCGACTACACGTTCATCTCGGAGACGGCCGAGGCATTCGGCGGCGTCGTCTGGCGCGAGGAGGTGACGTCCATCATTCGCCCCGAACGGCATGCGCCCTTGCCGACGATCGCGATCGTCACGCCCTGGTACGAGCACCCGGAGCTGGCAGCCGACTACATCGACGCGGTGGGGCCGGAGCTGCGACCGGGTGACGACGTCGTGATCGTGGACAACGGCGGCGCGCCCGATCTGCCCTTTCGCACGCACAGGGCGGCGGCCAACCTCGGCTTCGCGGCCGCCTCCAACCTTGGCCTCGGGCTGACCGACTCGTCGGCGGTGTTGTTCTTGAACAACGACGTTTCCCTCGGCAGGCGGGGCTGGCTGGAGCAGATCCGCCAGGCGCTCGCGCCGGGCATTCTCTGCGGCCCCGTTCGCCTGCAGGCGCACGCCGATGTCGACGGCACCAGCTTCCCCTACATCGACGGCTGGTGTCTGGCCGGCATGCGCGATGACCTGCTTTCGCTCGGCGGCTTCGACGCGACGCTTGCCGAGCCCGCCTACTACTCCGACAACCTCCTGTGCCTCACGGCCCGCCTGGCGGGCATGACGCTCCGTGACGTACGGGTCGCACTGCACCACAAGACGAGCGTCACCTCTGGGCCGGAGCGCAACCCGCAGGTGCAGGCGGCCTCTGCGCAAAACCGCGAGCGCTACGTGGAGCTGGCTCGATCCATCTAACCCGCAAGGGAGGAGGCAGGCAATGACAGTTGGCGCATCGACCGACTGGAAAGTCGTCGTGAACGGCACCGTGCTGAGTTCCTGGGCACACGATGTCCAGATCGAGGACACGAAGGAGAAGCTGGACGCCTCGGGCTTCTCGCCGACGGGCGCCCGCACGTACGTGCAGGGGCTCCGCGAGCAGACCGTGACCATCCAGTTCCGCAACGACATGGCTGCGGGCGGGCCGTTCCAGGTGATGAAGCCCCTGTACGAGGGCGGCTCGGCGTTCACGTTCTGGGTGCAGCGCGACTCGGACGCGGGCACCTCGACGACGAACCCGATCTACGGCGGCACCGCCTCCATCTTCACGTTCCCGCTCGGCGTGACGCTGAACGAGATCGAGGAACTGGAGGTCGAGTTCTCGCCGGCGACGAACGCCGTCTTCAACTGGGGCACCGCCACGCTGGCCTAGCACGATGGTCGGCGCGGTCAGGGTCAGGGGCTTGAGAGAACTGTCGCGCGACTTCCGCCGCATGTCAGGAGACATATCGGACGAACTGGTCGATGGTCTCAAGGCGGCGGCGGAAGACGTGCGCACGGACGCCGAGAACCTCGCCCTGACCCGCATCCGCAACATGCCGCGTAGCCCTCACTGGGCGGGCATGCGAATCGGCGTCTCGAAAGCCCAGGGGCTCGTGTTCATGGTGCCCTCGGCTCGCGGCCGTGGCGGCCGCGGCAGGGCCAACCTGGCGACGCTCTTGATGGAGCGCTCGATGGATCCGGCGCTGCAGCAGAACGCGGCCACGGTGGAGCGCAAGGTGGGAGACGTGCTCGACTCGCTGGCCGGGCGCAACGGATTCTGAGGAGGTGGAGATATGGCAGACGAGGCAGGCTTCAAGCTGCGCGGGGAGTTCTACGCGTGGCCCGAGTACTACGACATGGGAGACGCCGTCGTCATCGAGCGGGTGACGGGCATGGACATGGAGGAGTTCGCAGAAGCCGCCGCCGAGTCCGAGTACGGGCGCACGTCCATGAGCGTGATGGCGGGCATGATGGCGGCGGCCGTGCGTCACAAGCACACCGGCTGGTCGCCGAAGACGATCGCCAAGCTGGTGGCCGTCAGGATGGACGACCCCGACTCGCTGGAGATCATCGCGGCAGAGGAGGAGCCCGAGGAGCCGCAGGGGGCAGAGGTGGTGCCGCTCCCTCAAAGCGCCGACAGCGCACAGCCCTCGAGCGAATCGTCTCCGACATCAACCGATACTGCCGACCGCTCAGGCTCGGCCGAGACGCCACGGAGCAGTTCTGGCGAGTCGACCTCGGCCACTTCTTCGGCATAAAGCCCTGGGAGGTCGAGCGGCTGTGGCTCGAGCACTACCACGCGATGACGCATTCGCTCTATGAGATGGAGCGCGACCGCAAGCGGGAAGAGAGGAGGCGCTAGATGAAGACACGCATCGTGGAGTGTCAACGCTGCGGCTTCCTGCGTGAGATGCCCGTTCTGCCAGGACGGCACACGAAGGTGCTCTGTGAGCTGTGCGCGATTGCTCGTCGCCGTGAGTACGTTGCTCGTTATCGCAAGTCCGCCAGTCGTCGCGAGGTGACTGCTCGCTATCGAGAGCGCAATCGCGAGAAGCTACGTGAGGATTCACGTAACTACCAGATCGCCAGACGAGTGGCGGATCCCGAGTATGCGGAGCGGGGTCGAGAGCACATACGCCAACTCACTCGCGAGCGACCTGAGCATCTCAGCGAGATTCGTCGGCGCTCGTATGCGAAGCATGCGGAAAAACGGCGGGAGGAATCGCGCAAGCACAAGTTGATTCGACGCCGAGAAATCTGGGAGCGAGATGCTCGTCTCTGCCACATCTGTCGCCAGACAATTCTTTGGCAAGACCTAGAGATCGATCACGTCGTTCCGCGCTCGTGTGGCGGAACCAACGATCCGACGAACTTGGCTGCGAGCCATAGAGCCTGCAACCGGCGTAAGTCCGCGCAGAGTCTGGAGGAGTGCCTTGGCTAGGACGCTTCGTGTGGAGATCGTGGGAGACGCGAGCAGTTACAGTCGCGCCCTCGGTACCGCTGCCAACCAGGGATCGCGGTTCGGCTCCGCGCTGATGACGCTGGGCAAGGTGGCGGTCGGTGCCGGCGTCGCCATCAGCGCAGGCTTCGTGGCCACGCTCAAGGTCGGCTTCGAGGAACTGGCCGAGGGCCAGAAGGTGGCAGCGCAGACGGCCGCCGTCCTCGAGTCGACGGGCGGCGCCGCCAACGTCGCGGCCAAGGACGTCTCGAGTCTCGCCGAGTCGCTGTCGGAGATGTCGGGCATCGACGACGAGGTGATCCAGGGCGGCGAGAACATGCTGCTCACCTTCACCAACATCCGCAACGAGGTCGGCAAGGGCAACGACATCTTCAACCAGGCGACGAAGACGCTCTTGGATATGTCGGTTGCGCTGGGCCAGGACATGCAGAAGTCGGCCATCCAGCTCGGCAAGGCGCTGAACGACCCGATCAAGGGACTGACGGCGCTGCAGCGCGTGGGCGTCTCGTTCACGGAGTCGCAGAAGGAGACCATCAAGAAGATGGTCGAGACGGGCAACGTCATGGGTGCCCAGAAGGTGATCCTTGCCGAGTTGAACAGGGAGTTCGGCGGCTCGGCCAAGGCCTTCGGCGAGACGATGCCGGGGCAGTTAGCCAAGCTTCGCAATGCCTTCGAGGAGGTCGCGGGCAAGCTGGCCGCGAAGATGCTGCCGGCGCTGACCAACGTCGTCAAGACGATCAACCAGAACTGGCCGCAGATCGAGAAGGTGATGACGGCCGTCATGGACGGGATCGTCAGGGCTGTCAGCAGGGGCATCGAGGAGGTGCGCCAGCACTTCGACACGATCAAGACGCTCGGCAAGACGGCATTCGAGGGCCTGCGCACGGCAGCCAAGATCGCCATCGACATCTTCAAGACCGACCTCGGGCGGACGATAGGGCTGGCGATCCTCGACATCATCGCGCTGAAGGCCATCTTCGGAAAGCTCGGCATATCCATCGGCCAGATCGGGACGATTCTCAGTAACCTCAGTCGTAATCCCTTCTGGGCGCTCTTGATCCCGCTCGGCCTGCTCGTCGGCGAACTAACCAACAACTTCATCGAGGCCAAGATCGCCGCCGCAGAGCTGGACTCGATTATCAAGAGGGCTGCGGGCAACGTGCCGACCCTGGCGGACAGCTTCCAGCGCCTGAAGGAGGCCAACCTCGCCGTCAAGACCACAAGCATCCAGGTGGAAAGAGCGCAGGAGGAGGAGACAAAGGCGCTACGGGACTACAACCGGGCCGTCGACGAGCACGGGGCGAAGTCAAAGCAGGCCAAGGCTGCCAAGGAAGCGCTCAGGGACGCGACGCTGAACGCAGAGCAGGCCGACCTTGGTCACGTACGCGCACTACGTGAGCAGACCACGGCGCAGCAGGATCGCACGAACAAGATGCGCGAGGGCGTGCAGGGACTGCTCGAACTCCAGCGCGCGACAGTCAAGACCACGGGCACGTTCGCCGAGACGAAGTTCAAGGACACGTTCGTCGAGTCCGTCCGGGCAATCAGAGACGGTGCGGAGGCAGCGGGACAGAAGCTCCTCGAGCTTGGTGACACACGAATGGCCAACGCCAAGCTGAAGACGGCTGAGCTAGCTCAGGTGATCCTCGACCTGACCGCGAAGATGGGCCAGGTTCCGGAGCTCCAGGACATCGTCGCCGAGGCAAAGGTGCGGGGCCTGGAGCCGTTCCTGGCGGCGCTCGGCATCAAGATCCCCGGCGTCGTCAATACGGCGCGAGGGGCGGCGGCCAAGCCGATCGAGGCAAAGCCTGAGACGAAGAACGTCCCCAAGTTCCAGGCGGACATGCGAGAGGTCAGCGAAGGCGCGAACCGGGCGCGAGCCGGACTCATGAAGCCGATCGAGGCAGAGCCGAAGGGCAAGAACGTCGGCATCTTCCAGACGGCGATGAAGGCCGCCGAGACCGCGGCCGAGACGGCGCGCGGCAACCTGAAGCGGCCGATCGAGGCAGAGCCGAAGATCAAGAGCGCAGCGTCCTTCGCGCAGGGGATAAAGCAAGCCGAGAACCTTACAGAGACGGCCCGGCAGAACGTCAAGAAGCCCGTCGAGGCAGAGCCCAAGGCCAAGGGCGTGCCCGTGTTCACGGCGGCGATGAAGGACATCGTGACTTCGGCCAAGACGGCGCGTACGCAGGTACTGGCGCAGATCAGCCAGATAGCAGGTGGCATCGCTGCCAAGGCAGGACAGGCGGCGGCGGCGGCCACTGCCATGGGCGCGTCGATCGGTGCAGGGCTCGCAGCCGGGATGATCGCCAAGATCCCTGCCGTTGCCGCGGCGGCTGCGTCGCTGGCTGCGGCGGCCCACGTCTCCGCGGCCAAGCGCTTGGAGACGGGCTCCGACTCCAAGGTCTTCATACGGCTGGGCCACGACATCGTGGGTGGCCTGATCACCGGCATTGGCGAGAAGACGCCGGAGCTCAAGAGCAAGATGAAGGCGCTGGTCAGTCCAGACGTGCTCGCCGAGATCGGCAGGGCGACCAAGGTGCTGGGCTCGAGTGCCGTCAAGGAGATGATCGCCGGCTTCCTGGGCATGGAGCCGAGCGCCAAGGCGCAGATCATTCGCATGATGCGCGAGGCCACGAAGGAGGCGACGCTGGCGGCGGCGCAGGCGGTGAGGGAGAGCAAGCAGGCCTTCGCCGATGCCTGGAGCAGCCTGGCCGATGCCGGCATAGCGGCCATCAATGCGAAATACGAGGGCTGGCAGCCGCCCTCTGCGCTCAAGCTCGCGGCCATCGAGCTTGCAGAGACGGAGAAGGGCCTGAGGGACGCGCTGACGGCGTCCAACCAGGCGCTGGTCGACACACAGAAGGCAGCCGGTCAGGCCGCGAGCGAGCTAGCCAATCTCGATCAGGCCGCCGCTGCGCTGGCGAGCGGGGGAGTGGCTGCAGCACAGGCCGCACTCCCCGAAGACATGGCGAAGCAGCTACTGGGCCTGAGCCCGGAGGAGGCTGCCGCCAAGATCGAGGAGTGGAAGCAGGGCGCGCTGACGAAGCTGAACGAGGCCAACGCGGCCATCATCGAAGCGCAGAAAGCTCACTCCGCCGCAGTTCTCGCGCTGAGGAAGTTCGACCTCCAGCAGCTCGCGATCGAGGAGCAGAAGGCGCACGACGAGAAGGTCGCCAAGGAGACGGAGCGCTTCACGACGCGCTTGAAGCAGATCGAGACGGCTCTTGCGAACGAGCGCATCACCTGGAAGCAGGCCCACAAGAAGCTTATGGCGCTGTTCGAGGACTTCGGCATCGACTACAAGACCTGGGGCAAGAAGCTGGGCGACGAGTTCGCGGACGGTCTGAGAGATGCGATAGAGAACGTCAAGCAGGCCGCGCGGGAACTGGCCGCCGCGGCCGCGCCGCCGCTCAAGTCGAAGTCACCGCCGAAGGAGGGGCCGCTGCGCGACATCGACAAGTGGGGCGGCAAACTGGTAGACGAGTTCCTCAGCGGTTTCGATGCGGGACGTATCACGAAGGCACTTGTCGTCGCACTCGACGCAGGCATGCCCAGTATGGACGGTGGCGGTGGCGGTGACAGCAACTACAGCCGCACGTGGGCGGCGGTCGCGCGCGTCATGGCCGGCGGCTTCAGCGACCCCTACTCAGGCCACGCGACGGGCCACATCATTCCTCTCGACTGGGAAGGCGCGGGCACGGTTCACCGTGGCGGCGGCGTCAACATCCACTTCCACGGCCCGGTCGTCGGTGGCTCACAGCGCGAGATCGCCCGTGCGCTGGTGCCGGAGATCGAGTCGGCGCTGGGACGCCGGGGGACGTTCCGGCCGCTCGCCTTCCAGTAGATGGCCCGAAACTTCGACGCCACCGACGACACGATCCTGACCGGGCTCACGAGCTCGGGCACGGGCGCCCGCACGTACTCCATCTGGGCGCGGCGGACGACGACCTCCGGCACCCGGGTGATGATCAACAAGCCCGGCATCACCTCGTTCTACGACAACGGCGGCCAGTACGTCTTCGAGCGCGTCTGGTCGACGCAGACCGGCGTCTGGTCGGTGACGCGCCCGGCGGTCAACGTGTGGACGAACGTCGTCATCGTCTACAACGGCGGCGCGACCACGAACGATCCCACGATCTACTTCAACGGCGTCTCGCAGACGGTGTCGGAGTTCCAGGCGCCGATCGGGACGCTCAGCACGTCGACCGATCCCTTCTACATCGGCTCCTTCGGCGGCTCGTCCGGCTTCTGGGCAGGAGACCTGGCCGAGTTCGCGGTCTGGGACGCCGCCCTGTCAGGCGCCGAGATCACGCAGCTGGCGGCAGGCGACTGGCCGCTCCTCGTCCAGCCGGACTCGCTCGCCTCCTACGTGCCGATCCTCGGCTATCGCTCGCCGGAGCCCGACTGGGGAGAGAACACGACGGGGAATGCGACCGTCACCGGCACGACGCAGGTCACGCACCCGACCGCGGTTACGACGCCCGTCTGGTCTCCTCCGAGCGGAGCGGCCAGTCCCACGATCACGGTGGAGATCGCGCCCGACGACGGCGTCTTTGTCGTCTCTCCGACCTGGGTGGACATCACAGAAGACGTGCTCGAGCTCGACGTGACGCTGTCCGGCAGGCAGAAGGAGCTGGATCAAGTGCAGGCTGCCAGCGGCACGATGCTGCTGGACAACTCTGCCCGCACATACGACCCGACCTATACCTCCGGTTCCTACTATCCGCTCAGGCCCTGGATGCAGATGCGGGTGACGGCGCTCTACGACTCGACGACGTACACCGTCTTCCGCGGCCACATCCCCGAGTGGCGGGTCAACTGGGACGCCGGCTGGGGGCCGAACTGGGGCACGGTCGAGGCAGACCTGACCGACAGCATGGCGCTCTTGAGCAACTGGTCAGGCGGCAACAACTACGCCTCCGCCCAGACCGCGGGCGTGCGCCTGGGCGCGATCCTGGACAACATGAGCCACCCCTCGTCCATGCGCACGAGCAGTTGGTATGCGGGCCTCACCTGCCGTGCCAAGGACTACTCGACGGACACGAGCAGCGTCAAGGTGCTGGACGTGATCGCCGAGACGGTCGCCACCGGCTCTGCGGACACGCCGCTCGTCTGGACGGCCGAGGGCAAGGCCTCCTACCTGGAGGCGGCGGACACGGGCTACGTGTTCGGAGACGGCGGTGGCTCGGAGATCCCTTACACGGCGGCCGGCCTGCCCTACGGCGTCTACAACTTCTACAACTCGATATGGATCAACATCGAGGGCGGCACGGCCAACCCGGTGGCGACGGGCGGCCTCGGCGGTAACGCCGGCAACGCCTACTTCGGCCAGAGCCAGATCGTGCGAGAGACGATCCTCAGGGACAGCGCCGCGGGGATCACCGATGCGCAGACACTCGTCAGCCAGTTGCTCGCCATGTACGGCTCCTCAGGAGGGGGCGACCCGGCAGAGCCGGTGGCGAGACCTGAGGAACTGACGGTGAAGCCGGGAGGCAATCCCGACCTGTGCTGGAAGCCGGTGCTGGACATCGGCCAGGAGGACTACGTCCTGGTCAGGCGCAGGCCGCCCGGCGGCGGCAATATGTACAGCCAGATGTGCCGCGTCGTGCAGATCTCGCACACGATCCGCGGCCACATCAACGAGTGGGAGACGAAGTACAGGCTGGCCGGCACCACGCTCTAGGAGGTTCCATGCTGAGCACCAAGGAGTGTCCCTTCACGGGGCCCTACTCGAACGCCTCGACGAAGATGAAGTCCAAGGGGCCGACGGTGGAGGCGCTGAAGCGCGCCATCTCGAGGCTCGGCTTCATGACCTGGAAAGGCCAGGACTTCACGCAGGCCTGGCCTAGGGCGGGCGCCTTCGACACCGGCTTTCGCAAGTGGCAGCAGGAGAACGACATCCCCGCAGACGGCGTCTACGGTCGCCAGACCTGGAAGGAGTTGCGCAGCGCCAAGGTCACGCAGGGACAGCACAAGGGCGAGTACGCGCTCGATCGCTACGCGCAGCTCCTGATCCGCGACGAGTGGCAGGAGCTGAACGTGCCCGACGAGCAAGACGTGCGGGCGGCCATCGTCGAGTTCTGCCTCAAGGCCGAGGGTAACGAGGACGCCTGGCACTACCGTCAGGCGAGGCCGGTGGATGTCTCGGTGTCGCCGACGGCGGGCTACGTCTGGTCGGACTGCTCGGGCTACGTGATCCAGGCCTTCTACTACGCGAAAGAGAAGACGGGCGTCAACGTGCCCGATCCCGCCAAGGGAGGCGGCGCCGGAGAATGGTCGGGCTACGGCAACACCTCGACCGAGGACGACTGGCCCCGTGTCGGTGAGCCCTTCCGAGTCGGTGACCTCGCTCACTACTCGGGCCACGTCACGCTCTGCCGCAGGGGCGGCACGGCTCGCACGGCCATCTTCTCATCGCACGGCCAGGAGGCGGGGCCGATGCCGGTGTCGCTCCACTACAGATCGGACTTGCGCTACATCTGCAGGCCCCCGCTGATGGCCTAGGGAGGAGCTCATGGCCCGTCGTAACGGCGAGCGGCTCTGGGTCTGGGTCACGCGCGCCGCCGGGCTCGTCGGCATCGCCTGGGTGCTGCTGTTCGACGACGCCGACCGGCCCTATCTGCTGATCCTGTTCGGGGGCATGATCGGCGTGGGCACGATCTCCAAGCTCGCCCAGCGTGGTGATGCGAAGTGAGCTGGATACGCCGGCACGAGCTCGTGATCGTCTTCTCGGTCATGGTCTGTGTCCTGGCGGCGTCCATCTGGCTCGTCGGTCGCAACGCTCGGCTGCACACGAATCGCGTCAACGACCGGGTAACAGAACTGTGCGAAGCGTTCGCTGCCATCAAGCGGGTGGAACTGGCGCCGACTGCTCGCGAGCTGCGTACCGAACGGCGCTCGGATGTGCAGACCGCGGTCGTCAAGATCCTGGGCAGGGTCAACTGCCAAGACGGCGCGACGAATCCCTAGAGGGAGGGCATCATGCGCAAGGCCAAGTACCTCGACCTGCTCGAGCGCACCGCCTGGACGGCGGTGCAGGCATTCCTGGGCGTCTTGGTCGGCGTCTCGCTGGTCGACAAGATCGAGTGGGACACGATCCTCGTCTCGGCCGGCTTCGCGGCGCTGTTCGCGGCCGCCAAGTGCCTGCTCGCCTTCCAGGTCGGCAACTCCGAGTCGGCGGCCGTGCCGGAGACGAGGCCACCGGCGCCGGAGCCTGTCGTCGCGGAGCCGCAGAAGCCACGGAGGCGATCATGAAGCGCCGCTCCTGGTATCGCTACCGCTCTGCCATCACCGGGCTCTTCGTGAGCCTGGCCGTCTGGAAGCGCTGGCCGAAATCGACGGTGCGCGAGAAGGTGGAGAAGGACTAGTGGCACCGACCATCCATCAGCGAGCGCACCTGATCCTCTGGAACTGGCGCGATGGCCCCGGCTGGTGCCGCGATCCGGGCAGTGCCGAACTGCGTGAGCTGCACGCGGCAGGTGCTCGAGTGCTGCGCGTCCACCTGCAGGACAACGGCCAGATCCCCCGCGGACTCGTCGACGGCTGGAAGGCCCAGGGTTGGAAGGTGTGGGGCATGAATCGCCCCTCAGGCGATCCGCTGGGCGGCAAGATATGGGGGCCTGAGGAGACGGCCAACTGGTGCCTGTCCGAGCGCAACCGCCTGGGCTTGCAGGGCATGGACTTCAACTTCGAGGAGGAGGTCAGGGCAGCCGATGTGGAGACGAACGGCGCCTGGTCTCGGTCGTTCACGCGGCGCTGGCGCTCGATCCAGTGGGCGGGCTTCCCCTCGCACCTAGACACGTACTTCGGCTCCTTCGCGGGCGGTATTGAGAACGCCTACACGCCGCGGCCTGCCAACTTCCGCATGTCGGTGCAGACTTTCTGGGGCCAGCCGCCTGTCATCTGGGCCGACCCGCCGACACGCATCGTCGGCTGGATCAAGGGTGCGCAGCCTCGCATCCCGCCGGCGCTCGTGAAGCCGATCTATCTCTGCGTACGCAAGGACTCGGGCGAGATCATCGACCCCCAGATGGCGATCGAGGATCAACGGCTGTCTGGGCTCAAGGGGTTGGTGCTGTACTACATCGACGGCGGCGACGTGGGCTGGATGGCCGACTTCATTCGTCGGGCGATCGCCGCCGGTGTGACGTACTAGCGGAGCCGTAGCTCGGCTCTGACGTCCGCCTCCTGTGAGGGGCAGGGCGGGACACGTCGTCTCACAAGGAGGACGTCATTCGCGTCCTTACCGTCATCATCGCAGTGGCGGCGCTCGGCGCCGTTCTCGCCTTCGCTCCACGGACGAGCGAGGCGCTCGCGCCGTCGACGCACCAGGGTCTGACGGCCAAGCAGTGGCATCACCGGTACGCCAAGGAGCATCGCTCTCTGACGCGGCACGGGAACATGGTGCGCACCTTACGATCACAAGTTTCGCAGTACGGTCGGCAGCTCTGGCGGCTGCACAACCGCTCGGAGTATCCGGGCGCGCGCTATGCGATCAGGCTTGCCTCGAGCGTGTTCGGCGTCTCCTATTCGGAGATGATGTCGGTCGCGCTGTGCGAGACCGGGCACACGCTCAACCCGTTCGCGAAGAACCGGAGCTCGACGGCGTCGGGCTTGTTCCAATTCCTGGATGGCACCTGGTCATCGCAGGGCGTCGCTGGCTTCTCCGTCTTCGATCCCGTGGCCAACGCACTCGGCGCTGCCAGGATCGTCGCGCGGCAGGGTTGGAGGCAGTGGTCGTGCCGCCCCTAGAGAGAAACCTTTGCCCCGCCTCTGGCTTCGGCCGGGGGCGGGGCGCTTTTTCAGTTGGTCACTCGTCGTGCCACTTCACGAGGATCGGCTTCTTCGCATTCGGCTGGCGGAACACCGCCACGAAGTCCTTGTTGATGCCGACGACGTAGCCCTTGGCGTTCTTCTTCATACAGACCACGTTCGGGCCTTGGGCCCCGCAGTACAGTCCTCGGTAGTCCTTTGTCCAGGCCCACTGCGAAGCAGCAGCGACTCCTGACGTCGCCAACACGAGGCCGGCGACTAGTCCTGTCACGAACTTCCTCATCGTGACTATCCTCCTTCGGCCGGGGCGGTAGTTCTGTAGGGGACGCTGCCCCGGCAGCGTCGGCGGGGATAGTAGCGGATGCGCTCGTTGCTAGATTCAGTTGCCGATGGCCGCGGTCTGCGAGTGCCCCGTCCAGGTCTCCGTGAGCCCCAGGCGCCGGCCAGGCGGTGGCGTCTGGCCGAGCTGTGACACCTGCGGCGGCATCGTGCTGGAGGAGCGACCGTACACTGCCGTCAGGCAGTCGCCCCGGCTTGTGGCAGCGGTGGCTGATTTGCGAGATGCTCTAGCTTCCGTAGAAGCGACGTTGCAGTCTCGATCAGTTCCGCAAGATCGTCGTCAGCGAGCGTCGCTGTATCTCGTGCGCGACGACGTGTAGGACTAGCGCGCAGCATCCCTGCTCGTTCAAGGAGCAGCAGCGTTGCCTCGAAGTCCGGCTCGTGAGTTCCTGCGATCCACCGGCTGATCTTCTGAGGCGCATGGCGACCTTCTAGACCAAGTTCGTCTGCCAGCTCGGTCGGGCCGGAGGCACCGGTATGCGCAAGAGCGAGGCGCACAAGTTCGGGCGCTGTAATCCGCACGGCGCGGACGCTACTCCTGTTGTGTCAGCGTCTCCACCGTGGCGTTTTTGACATGCGGATTCCGCTATGCCATACTCCGCACCTGTGGCGACTATGACCTTCCGCCCCCGCCGCCTCGCACAGTTCAGGGCGACACGTGGCATGACACAGAACGACGTCGCCTACGAACTGCGCCGGCGTCATGGCATGAAGGCAGATCAGGCGCAGATCGCGCGATGGGAGAGCGGGCAGCACACTCCGCGAGCCGGTGTCATCCCCGCGATCGCCGACGTGCTCGGAGTTTCGATCGACCAACTCTACGGCGACGGGGAGGACGATGAAGAGGAGGCGGACGCATTGGATCTCGTCGATCGCGCCATCAAGGCGCTCGCGGATCACCGCGAATACGACCTCGCCGCCGAACTCCAGCGACGAGTCAGTGCCGAAAAGCAGATGAGAAAGGGGAATGCATGAATACGAAGGCAGAGCAACACGTCGATCGCGCTAAGGACTACGTCGCGCGTGGTGAGGCGTTTTATCGAAAAGCGGCTGCAGAGATTCGCGCCGCGCGTGATGAGGATGCAACTTGGACTGAGATTGCCAGTCGCCTTGAGCGAAGCCCGACTTGGGTAAAGGACATCGTTGCTTGGCATGAAACACCTGCAAATCGCGGACGGTACACCGGAGAACTTCCCTTCTCGGAGGGAAAGGGCGAGGTCGCCAAGCGCCACGCTCGTTCAGTTCTGCGCGATGCAGAGCCAGAGGTAGTCGCAGACCTTCTCGGAGATCCCGCGATTCGCCAGAACGTCGCCGCCGGCCAGCGCGTCCACGAACTGCGCCAGGAGGCAGAGACGGGAATCCCGCGGACGAACGCACCGCAGGGGCCGACCTTCATCGGACTCGTCCTCCGGATCAACGGCTGGCTGGACGAGCTCGTCGGCATGGTGGAGCGCGGCGAGGCCGATGTGCCACCGGAGTTCTCGGCGCAATCGCTGACAGACATCGGTGTCAAGGCCATGCGACTCAAGGAGCTCGTTGAGGAAGCGCGGGCAGGTGAGGAGGTACTCAGCCATGACTGAACTGGAGCGGGCGGTCAAGGCGCACGTCGAGTACTACCGCGAGGCAGAGGAGCGCGTCTCCCGTCGCTCCATCGTCACCGATCTTCGCAAGGACTCCCAGTACTGGGTCTTCGTAGATGAACTGGGACTGAACGCTGAGCACCCGAAGGTCGTCGAGCGCTTCGCACGACTCTCATGGGACTACGTCAGGCGCTACCTCTCCACCCGTGAAGGATGGTGGGCCAAGTCGCGCGGTCGCGGCTGCTTGTTCGTTCACCAGACCTGGGCTACGCCCGAAGAGTGGCGGGATGTTTGCAACTACAGGATCAGCCAGCGTGACGAGGATCAGGCCAAGCTCGAGCTGGCGGTCTCGCTGACGAAGAGTCGCTGCGCACTCGAGAACTACGCCTTCGATCCACAGTACGACCATGAGGGGCGGCTCGTGCGCGTTGAGGTCTGGGCCGCATGAGGCAGACGGACGCCAGCTTCATGCTGTCCGTCCTTCAGGAGGCGCCGGGCAACTGGATCGCCGGCAGCGCCATCCTGCAGCGCTCCTTCCAAGACCGGGGCGTCGGGCTCACTGTCCACAGCCGCGCCTCGACGTTGCGAGAGCGAGGGCACACGATCGAGTGCCGCGTCGAGCGCTCCGAGGAGATGCGGGCCATCTCCTACTACC
>Ga0081455_10002308_pt1 | contig 22737 bp, 17 predicted proteins | sample TabmetS3T2R1_FD_70207 | JGI IMG/M metagenome (GOLD analysis project Ga0081455, IMG submission 70207) | Tabebuia heterophylla rhizosphere microbial communities from the University of Puerto Rico - S3T2R1 | ecosystem: Host-associated > Plants > Roots > Rhizosphere ...
AGCCCTATGCGATTCCGGCCGGCGCTTCCGTGCACAAATATGGCGGGCTCGGCTATGTCGGCTTCGCCGAAGAGGTGAGGGCGCAGGAGAAGGCGCTCGGCTTTGCCTTCGACTACATCGTGGTCTGCACCGTCACCGGCTCGACCCATGCCGGCATGCTGGTCGGCTTTGCCAAGGACGGCCGCGAGCGCAAGGTGATCGGCATCGATGCCTCCTTCACGCCGCAGCAGACCAAGGCGCAGGTGCTCGACATCGCGCGCAACACCGCCAACCTTGTCGAACTCGGCCGCGAGATCGCAGACGACGATGTCGTGCTGATCGAGGACTACGCCTACCCGGCCTACGGCGTGCCGTCAGAGGAAACCAAGGAAGCGATCCGGCTCTGTGCGCGGCTCGAAGGCATGATCACCGATCCCGTCTATGAGGGGAAATCGATGCAGGGCATGATCGATCTCGTGAACAAGGGATATTTCCCAAAGGGATCGAAGATCCTCTACGCCCATCTCGGCGGTGCGCCGGCGATCAACGGCTATGCCTACGCGTTCCGCAACGGGTGACGGCGCTATGCCGGCGGTCAGCGCGCGGGCTTGGCCTTCTCGTATTCGGCCAGCGCGCGTTCGAACTTCTCATTGAACAGCCACATCGCATCCATGATTTCGCGATAGTTCGCTGACGTCCGGGCCCGGTCCGACTTGCCATAGGCGAACATGCTGTTGTTGCGCAGATATCCCATGATGGTGGGATCGGAGACGCGGTAGCCGAGCAGATTGCCCGAAGCGAGCGCCGACCTTGTCGGGCTCGGGACGATCTGTATGAGCTCGAAGAACTTCATCTGGTCGATCGGGTTCGGTAACGTTTTCGCAATTGCCGGGATTTGCGCGAACAGCTCGGCGTGGGCATTCATCAGGCCGTTGCGTACGTTGGTCCAGTGGTTGTACCGCGGGTCAACATTGCCGAGCCGCGCCTCTTCCTTGGCATCGCGCGCGATCAGTTCAGGGTCGAACGCGGCAATCGCAGGCTTGATCGCAGCCCATTTCCGGCGGCCGTTCTGGTCCTCCGATACACCGGTCTGAAAGCTGCCCTTGTACTTGTTGGAGCGGGCGTTGCCGATGTTCTGGTTGCCGTTGGTCTCGGCAAAGAACAGCGCGAGGCTGATGCGGCCTGCGGCTTCCGCATTGGCCGCATCGAGCCCCTTGGCGCGGGCAATCGCCCTGCCGAGATCGACGACGTCCTTGAATGGCGTCGGCGAATTCTGCGCATCGGCCGGCGGCGCCTGCATGAATTGGAACAGTTTTACGTATTCGTCGATCAGCGGCTCATTGTCGGCGTCGAAATATTGCGGGGGAATGCCGAACTTGTTCGGCCTGCCGACGCGTGACGGCTGCGCGTCGGTCAGGTCCTTGTAGGTGCCCATCAGGTTGTTGCGCGCGAGATAGACGGCTTGTCCCGGCAAATTCGGCAGCGGCTGTTTCGAATCGATCTGGCGCCGCCGCTCGGCGAGTATCGCCTTGAACTGGGTAAGCGCATTGTTGTAGGCGGCCAGCGCATCCTGTTGTGCCAATGCGGTGGAGGTGACCCCGGCGGCAGCCGCGAAAAGTATTCCAAGAGCCAGGACTGCGCTGCTTGCGATGGTCGTTGCTGCCTTCACCATGGTATTCCCGATGCTGATTCACTCGCGGCACCGATCGTACACAACAAGAAGGCCGCTTGGCGAGCGCGAGGCGCAAATCGCCATCGATGTCGAGATGCAATCCCGCAAGGTGCGGCCGCGGCTACCGCCTAGGGCCGGTCAGGCGAGCGTGCTATCGTCTCAGTGAGAGAAGGCTTGTTCGGAAAGAGGACGGAATGCGCGGTCGTCGGGTGCTGATGGAGTCCTTTGTGGCGCATGGCGTGCGCCATATTTTCGGCAATCCCGGAACCACGGAGACGCCGCTGCTGGACAGCCTGCCGGCCTATCCGCAGATCGACTATGTGATGGCGCTGCATGAGGGCGTGGCCGTCGGCGCCGCCAGTTTCTATGCGCAGGCAAGCGGCCGCGCCACGGTCGCCAACCTTCATGTCGCGCCCGGGCTCGGCAATGGCATCGGCGCGCTCTACGGCGCGCTCAAGGCCAACTCGCCGGTCGTGGTCACCGCCGGCCAGCAGGACACACGGATGCGGCTCGCAGGTCCCATCCTCGGCCATGATCTCGTCGCGATGGCCGCACCCGTCACCAAATGGAGCGTGCAGATCGAGCGGGCCGATGAGATCGCGCCCATCCTGCGCCGTGCCTTCAAGGTGGCGACCGATGCGCCGCAGGGTCCGGTCTTCGTTGCGCTGCCGATCGATGTGATGGAGCAGGAGACCTCGGTCGAGCCGATCGCGCCGGACCGGCTGTGGCGCGCGCCGGCTCCCGATCCCGAGGGCCTCGCGGCGCTCGCCACATTGCTCCTGAAATCCCAAAACCCCGCGATCGTCGTCGGAGATGACGTAGCGCGCGCCGGCGCCACGGACGCGCTGATTGTTCTGGTCGAGACCATCGGCGCAGCGGTCTGGTTCGAAGGGCTGCGGCATCATGCGTCCTTTCCGACCGCTCATCCGAATTACCGGGCATCGCTGCCCGGTGATGCGGCGCAGGTCCGTAAAGCACTGGAGGGCGCAGACCTCGTGCTGTTGCTCGGCGGGCCGTTCTTCGAGGATATCTGGTTTGCGAAAGGTGGGCATTTCCCCGATGGCGCGACCATCGTCCAGATCGAGCAATCGCTGGAGCGCCTCGCCTACAACCATCGCCTCGATGCTGGCCTCCTCGGCGATCTCGCAGTCAGCCTTGCTTCGCTTGCAGAGGCGGTGAGCCTCGGCGCAACGGCCGAATTCAGGCTCGCCGCACAACGCCGCAACGCTGCGCTTGCGGAAGCGCGTGCGCAAGAGAAGGAAGCGTATCGGGCAAGGCTGGAAAAGGCGTGGAATCGCGAGCCGATTTCCATGCCGCGCGTCACCGTTGAGCTCCGGCGCGGGCTGCCCGACAACGTCGTCATCGTTGACGAAAGCATCACCGCGAGTCTCGATCTCGCGCGCGCCTTCGACTACCGCGGCTTTGGCGATTATTTCGGCGGCCGTGGCGGCGGTATCGGCCAGGGGTTTTCGGGCGCGATCGGAGTGAAAGTCGCAATCCCCGACCGCCCGGTGGTCGCCATCTCCGGCGATGGGTCTGCGATGTACAGCATTCAGGCGCTGTGGACGGCGGCGCACCACAGGCTGGCGATCGTGTTCGTGGTACTGGCGAACCGGCAGTACCGTATCCTCAAACACAATGTCGACGTCTGGCGCCAGAATTTCCAGGCCGGCACCCAGCATCCCTATCAGCAGATGGATCTGACGGGACCTGAGCTCGATTTCGTGCACCTGGCTACCGGCATGGGCGTCGAAGCGGTTCGGATCGAGAACGCCGACGCCATCGCGCCGGCGCTGGCCGCCGCTATCGCCGCAAACCGGCCATATCTGGTCGAGATTGCGATCGAAGGAAAACGGTGAAACCTGCCAATGGGATGGGCGGCAACGCCTCGGCGCTGGACAGGGCCGACGGGGCGACTTACGGATAGGCGATGGGTTTTTTCCGTTTCGTCTTCACCGCCGCCTTTTTCCTGCTTGCGGCTTCGTCCTTTGCGGATCTTGTCCACGCCGGTCCGCTTGCGCCGTCGGCGTTCGACCGGCCGGCGCTGCCGATCGTTCCCGTGGCCGCCGCCGACGAGAATTACGACATCGACCTGATCGTCGCCATGTCGGGCAAATGCACGACCTTCCGCGCTGCCGGACAGAACCTGCCGTGCCGGGCGGTCAAGTATTTTCACGGCGAAAGCGGGCGCGCCTATTTCACCATTGCGGTCGATGACCCCGGCGACAAGGGCCGCATCGTCTCGTTCTCGGGCGACAAGGCCCGCCGCGAAGGCAGCGATTTCTACGAGCTCACCATCGACCAGGTGCTGCTCAATTCCAGGGAGCGGCCGCTTGCCGGCGGGGTGCGCGTACCGCGGGTCGAGCCGTCGAGCGGAACGTGCAAGCAGACCGGCGAAATCGAGAGCAGGCAGATCAAGTCGATTTCCTGTGTCGCGACCGACCAGGCGGGCCGGGCCTACGAGCTGCAATTTGCGGCCGACGACCAGCCGGCGACGGTGCAGAAGATCACCCGTGAGCCACTGGAGTCGGTTCGCCGCCGCGCCAGGCTGCGTGCATTGAAGACCTGCCGCCGCAACGCCGCGGAGGCGCAGATTTTACGGCGCGACGCCACGGCCTACATCATCAGTTGCCTTGAGCAGGGCGGCGCTTCTCCGGTAGCGGGCGATCAATAAGCAAAGACTTCGGGCCGCGCTCCGGCTTGCATACGCAATTTGCCTGACGGGAGCGCATCTGTCCCATGCGCTCCCAATGTTGTTCGCTGGTTGCCTCGCTTATTCTATCGGGTCCCAGCTTCTGATCGGGAGTGATCTACTGGCCTTCGCGGTGCTTGATCATCTCTTCGATCTTCTTCTTCAAGGCATCGAGGTTGAAGGAAGCCGGGTCCTGCATCGGCGGATACTCGACCGCCGTCTGGGCCAGTTTCCCGACATACTGCTGAACCAGGACGAAACGCCAGAACTCACGGGCAAAGAAGTCGTTGCCGTAGCCGAATGCGCCTGCGTTCGACGATTCGCCTCGAATGAACGGCGTGCGCTCGAACGGATCCTGGCGGATGTTGACCATCGAAGGCATGTCCGTGGTGGTCTTCTCGCCCGGCCAGCCCCAAGGCTGCACATAGAACTGGAACTTGAAGTTGTCGATGCGGACCGCACCCAGCTGCGCTCCGCCGAAGTAAAACACTTCATGGCGCTTGGATGGGCCTTTCCCGGTGAGCAGGTCCATCTGATTGTAGCCGTCCAGATGGTTCTTATAGGTCCGATCGCCGAGCTTCACGCCCTTCAGCAGTTGCTCGGTTATGTTGGGATTGCCCGCCGCAGCCATCAGGGTGGGAAACCAATCCAGCCCGGAGAAGATTTCGTTTTCGACGGTCCCTGGCTTGACCCGGCCCGGCCAGCGGATGATGGCCGGCGCGCGGAAGCCGCCCTCGCCGACGGTGCCCTTGGTATTCTTGAACGGCGTCATGCCGCCATCCGGCCAAGTGAACACCTCTGCGCCGTTGTCCGTGGTGAAGATCACAATGGTGTTGCCGGTCTCGCCCATGTCATCGATCTTCTTGAGAAGGGCGCCGACGCTGTCATCGAGCTGCGCCATGCCGGCTTCCTCGAGACCGTAATTGGTCTCGCTGTTCTGCATGGCGCTGTACTTCTTCGAGAGGAAGGTCCAGACGTGCATGCGAGTGGTGTTGTGCCAGACGAAGAACGGTTTGCCGTCCCGCTTGGCCTTGTCCATGAAGTCGCTGGAAGCTTTGACCAGCACCTCGTCGAAGGTCGTCATGTCGTACTTCGCCTTCAGGAACGGCAAGTCGTGCATGTTCTGTACGTTCGACATGTCGGGGAACGGCGGCAACGGACCTTCATCGACAATCCTCTGCTTGCCGACTCTGCCCCAGCGCGGCATCTCGGTCGGATCGTCGGTCTCGGTCGCGAAGCTGCGGATGAGGCTGCGCGGGCCGTTCTTGTTGTAATAGTCCTGGTTGACGGGGAATGAGTACCAGTACGGATCGGACATCGCATCGAGGTGGTACAGATAACCGAAGAACTCGTCGAAGCCGTGCAGGGTTGGGAGGTACTTGTTCAGGTCGCCGAGATGGTTCTTGCCAAACTGGCCGGTGGCATAGCCCTGCGCCTTCAGGGCGGTGGCGAGCGTGACCGCCTGTGCCGGGATGCCGACATCCGCCCCAGCCTGGCCGACGGTCGTCAGTCCAGTACGAATCGGCAACTCGCCGGTTATGAAGTTCGCCCGGCCCGCCGTGCAGCTTGCCTCGGCGTAGTAGTCCGTGAACATCATGCCTTCTGAGGCCAGCTTGTCCAGGTTCGGCGTCTTTCCTGACATCATGCCGCGATGGTACGCGCCGATGTTGAACCAACCGACATCGTCGCCCATGATGACAAGTATGTTTGGCGGCCGCTGTTGCTGCTGAGCGGTCGCGGGCAAGGTTGCGAGCGTCAAAGTGGCGGATAGCGCGACTGCGCCTGTCCAGACAAGGCTACGGATACTCATGATCCATCTTCTCCGATTGATCTCGGATCGCTCGTGCAGCGAACGATTCCAAAGATTTTCTGTTGGCAGGGATCAGTTCTTGGCTTTTGGGGCTATCGACGTCTTATTTCGGGTCGTGGATCCGGAATTTAGTCGGCATGCCGCGTGCCCGCATAGCAAGAGCCTTCACGCGGCGTCGCTTCGAAGGCTGGCAGTTCACTACCGCTTAAGTTGAGCGGCGACTGATCGATTGCATGTTGATTTAGATCAATGCAATTCCGGTCACGCCCGAAGTGGAAGATCGACCTTCCTGCTGGCGACTGTTCTACCGTTAGGCGGCCGTCTCGGTAGCTAGTTCCTTGCTGCAACGCGAAATAACCGCGTCATTTCGAACGACCGTCTCCTCTTGAATCTCCAGCCCGAGAGGCGACACTGAGAGTGCTCAGTTGAGTTGATTGCCGGAGCTTCATATGGACAGCGCACGGTCGCCGCACGATCCGTCGGCCTATCTCGAAAACCTGATGCAGGCGGGCCAGCAATCGTTCAAGCAGTTCGACGATGCCATGGCCGCGGCCATGGGCGTGGGCGAAAAGCCGGCCGAGCAGGAGATTTCGCCGTTCGTCGCCGCCGCCAATCTGCAGCGCGACGCCGTCCTGCAGTTCTGGAAGTTCTGGAACGCGACGCTAGTCAAGGCGCTCGGCGTGGAGGCGAATGTCCAGCCCGGCAAGGGCGATCGCCGCTTCAAGGACGAAGCCTGGGCCCTGACGCCGTTCTACGATCTGCTCAAGCAGTCCTATCTGCTCGGCTCCAAGCAGCTGACCGATTTCGTCGAGCAGGCGCAGGTCGACGAGAAGTCCAAGCTGCAGCTCAAATTCTACGCGCGGCAGTTCATCGATGCGATGAGCCCGTCGAATTTTCCCGCCACCAATCCGGAAGTGATCCGCACCGCGATCCAGACCCGTTCGGCGAGCCTCGCCACCGGCATGCAAAACCTGATCGAGGACCTCCAGAAGGGGCGCATCACGCGCGTCGACGAGTCCAAATTCGAGGTCGGCGGCAATCTCGCCAACACGCCGGGATCGGTGATCTACGAGAACGAGCTGATCCAGCTGATCCAGTACACGCCGGTGACGGCAGAGGTGGAGAAGACGCCGCTTTTGATCGTGCCGCCCTGCATCAACAAGTACTATCTGCTCGATCTCGGCAAGGGCAATTCGTTCGTCGAGTATGCGGTCGCGCAGGGGCACCAGGTGTTCCTGATCTCATGGCGCAGCGCCGTGCCCGAGATCGGGCGGCTGACGTGGAATGACTATCTCAATCTCGGCCCGCTGAAGTCGATCGACATCGTGCGCGAGATCGCGGGCGTCGACAAAATCCATGCGCTCGGCTTTTGCGTCGGTGGGACGATCTTGGCCTGCGCAGCCGGCGTGCTGGCTGCACGCGGCGAGGACAAGCTCACGACCATCACGCTGCTCACTACGATGATCGATTTCTCCGATACCGGCGATATCGGGCTGCTGATCGACGAGGGTCACGTCGTGCTGCGCGAGGCGACCATCGGCAATGGCGGCATTTTGCCGGGCAAGGAGCTCGCCTTCACCTTCGGCACGCTGCGCGCCAACGACCTGATCTGGCGCTATGTCGTCGACAGCTATCTCAAGGGCGCCTCGCCCGACGCGTTCGACCTGCTCTATTGGGACTCCGACAGCGTCAGCCTGCCGGGCCCGATGTATTGCTGGTACACCCGCAACACCTATCTCGAAAACAAGATCAGGGAACCCGGCAGGACCACGCAATGCGGCGAGGACATCGATCTATCGCGCGTGAAGGTGCCGCTCTACGTGCTGGCCTCGCGCGAGGACCATATCGTGCCCTGGAAGAGCGCTTATCTTTCCAAGGGCCTGATCGGCAAGGAGCCGCGCTTCGTGCTGGCAGCCTCGGGCCATGTCGCCGGCGTGATCAATCCGCCGGCCAAGAGGCGGCGCAGTCACTGGCTCAATGACGATCTCAGCGGCGATTCGATTGCATGGCTCGACAAGGCCGAAGAACATCCCGGAAGCTGGTGGGGCGATTGGGACGCCTGGCTGAAACAGCATTCCACCGGCACGGTGGCGGCACCGGCAGAGGCGGGTAACGAAACCTATCGCGTCATCGAGCCCGCGCCTGGGCGCTATGTGAAGCTGAAGTCAAATTGAAGCAATTTGGTTCGTTCAAATGCGCGGCCCCTGTTTAGCGCTTTTGCAAGTGGCGTCGGTCATCATGGTGCCCTGATCAAGGGGGCCATACGTGATTGATGACAAGGTGAGAATCCGGTGCCCGAAGTGCACCAAGATCTTTCGCGACCGCGCGCAGCGCGTACGTGACGGCTATCAGGTCAATTGTGAACATTGCTGCCGGCTGTTGACGCTCAACCGGGATTCCGAGGATCCGTTCATCCGCCGCGCGTTGAAGTCGGCGCGTGAAATCCGCGCAGCGCTCGAGGCGGTACCGGTATCGACTCGCGTCGATCCATCGGCGCGAACCGTGTGACGCGGCAGATTTGCCTGTCGCGCCCGCCGTGTCCGCGCGGCTCAGCTATATCTACTGGACGAATTTCACGCCGTAGGTCTTGCCGCGGCGCCACACCACTTCGCATTCATAGCGGCCGGAGTGTTCCGGCGTCAGCGTCAGTCCGAAGCGGTCGCGCACGTCGATCGCCGCGTCAGTGACGATCTTGGCACCGCCCGGCGAGACGTCGAGCACTGTGCATTCGCGCCGGGTCTCGGTTTCGCCGTCGTCGAGACTCATCCAGGTGGTGCGGTTGCGCAGTTGCCGTCGCGGCTCGCGCTGTACCCTGCCAGTCATGGTCGTTGCCCTTCTGAGGCCGCTCCTTGCGAGCGTTCGATCTCGCAGAATGCGACAAGACCCGTAAAGTCGGGCTTAGCCGAATGCGTGCAAATTTAGCGATTTGCTTAAGCCGCGCCGGAGGCTTGTATCCATTGCGGATTTTCCCCGGTTCAGGGAACCGAGTGCCCGATCACATCGGTTTGAGAATCGGCGCGTGGAACATTCGTCGGTCTTCCATGCTTGCCTCGGTCACAAATCACAGAAAAGGGAGCGTCCAATCATGAGGCTGAAGACTGCAAGTCTTGCCATCCTTGGCACCGTGGCCATTGGCATCTCCGTGCTCGCGAGCCCCGCGATGGCCGAGGGTAAAACGGCCAAGGGTACAATGGCAAAGGGTGCGAAGTACTCTCAGGCGCAGGCCAAAGGAGATCAAACTCTCGCCAAAGGCCAGCGGGTCCGCAACGCCAACGCCGCCTTGCCGGGCGGGAGAGCGTATCGCAGGCCTGCCGGGCCCGGAGAGGTGGCGGGCAATGTCGCGGGCGGCGCCGTCGCGACCGCGGGGGCGATCGCAACTGCCCCCTTCCGAGCCTTCGACAACAGCAATTACTATGGCTACGGCTATGGGGGCCGCGACTGGAAGACCTACGCGGCCCGCAACGGCCTAACCTGCACGCCCGGCACCAGGTTCAAGGGCCCGGACGGCAAGCAACATCTCTGCCAGTAATCCCTTTCAATACGGGAGAAGGAAAAGGCGGCCCCAGCGGCCGCCTTTTTTTGAGGCCGCGCAGGCAACGCGGGCATGGCATCGTCGCCGTCAGCCACCGAGGTTATGGTGCACGGCCTACCGCGCGTCCTGCGCCTCGAGGCTGCGGCTGTAGCGCGACATGGCAAAGCAGAAGGCGAAATAGATCAGCGCCACGAAAATATAGACCTCGACGCTGAAGGACTGCCAGGCCGGATCGATGATCGCGGTTTTCGCAGTCGTCAGCAGGTCGAAAATGCCGATGATCAGCACGAGGCTGGTATCCTTGAAGAATGCGATGAAGGTGTTGACCAGCGGCGGGATGACGTGGCGGATCGCCTGCGGCAGGATGATCAGCCCCTGCTTCTTCCAGTAGGACAGGCCGAGCGCGTCGGCGGCGTCGTGCTGTCCCCTCGGCACCGCCTGCAGGCCGCCGCGAATGACTTCGGCGAGATAGGCGCCGGCAAACAGGATGAAGGCGATCTGCGCGCGCAGCAATTTGTCGATGTTGACGCCGTCGGGCATGAACAGCGGGAACATGACGCTCGCCATGAACAACAGGCTGATCAGCGGCACGCCGCGGATCAGTTCGACATAGAGCACGCAGAGCGAATGGATCGCCGGCAGTTTCGAGCGCCGGCCGAGCGCAACAAGGATGCCCAAAGGAAATCCAAAGGCGAGCCCAAAGGTGGCGAGGATCAGCGTCACCGGCAGTCCGCCCCAGCGGTCCTGCGACACGAAGGGCAGCCCGGGAATGCCGCCCCACATCAGCAGGCCGATGGCGAGAAGCGCGCCGGCCCAGACCAGCGCCAGCTCCTTGCGCCAAGCCCAGCGCCGGCTCGACACCACGAACAGCGCGATGAAGATCAGCACTGATGCCGCCGGCCGCCATTGCTCCTGGAATGGATAGGTGCCGAACAGGATGAAGCGCAGCTTTTCCGGGATCACTGCCCAGCAGGCGCCAAGCCCGCGAACCGCGCGGCAGGCGGCGGTGTTGTTGGCGTCGGGCACGCTCCAGACCGCGTTGAGCCAGCCCCATTGCACGAGGCTCACCAGCCCTTTGCCGAGCACGAGCAGCAGCAGCAGCGTGATGAGTGTGGAGGGGATGGTGGCGAACAGGTTGGCGCGCAGCCAGGCGATGCCATGGCCTACGAGCGTCCGCTTCACGCGCGGCCGCGCCGAGGGCAGCGGGCTGTCGGGGATGTCCGTCATGACGCTCATGGCTCAGCGCTCCACCAGCGCGATACGCGCGTTGTACCAGTTCATGAAGAAGCTGATGCCGAGGCTGATGGTGAGGAAAACCATCATGATCAACGCGATCGCCTCAATCGCCTGGCCGGTCTGGTTCAGCGTCGTGTTGGCGATCGACACGATGTCCTGGTAGCCGACCGCGACCGCGAGCGAGGAATTTTTCGTCAGGTTCAGGTATTGGCTCGTCATCGGCGGAATGATGACGCGCAGCGCCTGCGGCAGCACGATATGTTGTAGAGCAAAACTGCGGCGCAAGCCCAGCGCTTTGGCGGCGTCCCACTGCCCTTTGGGGACCGACTGGATGCCGCTGCGCACGATCTCGGCGATAAAGGCCGAGGTGTAGGTGACGAGCGCGATCAGCAGCGCAAAATATTCCGGCGCCAGCGTCAGCCCGCCGACGAAATTGAAGCCGCGCAGTTCGGGAAGCATGATGCTCCAGTTCGCGCCGAGCACGAACGACACCAGCGCAGGTATGCCGACCAACAGAAACAGTGCATAGGGCCAGACGTGCCGCGGCTTTCCGTCCTGCATCTGCTGCGCGGTGAGCCGCCTGCGGATGAAGCAGGTGGCGACAAAGCCGATCGCGGCGACCAGCAGCACCCACAGGTTCGCACTTTCAAGGGGAATCGAAGGCAGCACCAGGCCGCGGTTGGAGAGATAAACACCCTCGACCGGTTTCCATGCCTGCCGCGCGGCGGGCAGTCCCTGCATCAGCACGTACCAGAACAGAAGCTGCAGCAAGAGCGGAATGTCGCGCAGCGCCTCGACATAGACGGCAGCAAGCCGCGACAGCAGCCAGTTAGCCGAGAGACGCGCAATACCGACGAGCGTGCCGAGCACGGTTGCGAGCACGATGCCGATCACAGCGACGCGCAGCGTGTTGGTGATGCCGACGATGAAGGCGCGGAGATAGGTGTCCGTAGGCGCATAGGGCAGCCAGGTGTCGGCGATCGGCATGCCGGCCTCGCGGCCGAGGAAGGCAAAGCCGGTCGAGATGCGGCGCACCGAGAGGTTATGCACCGTGTTCGACCACAGCCAGGCAATGATGGCGACCACGATCGCCACGACCAGGATCTGCCAAAAAATTCCGGAAAACTGCTTGTCCGTCAGCGAGATTCGCATCCGCCGGGACGGGGGGAGAGCGGGCTTTTCTGTCGTCACGGCGCAGGCATCCCCAAATGAGTGCGGTAATCGGCGACGCGTGGCCGAAGTATTTCATATGTTGCAATCGAGTGCAATATGTGAAACAAATGTTTCATGAGCGCCAGGCCGTCCCCCCTGACTGAACTGTGCAGCGCGCTGCCGTCGCTGCCTTCGCGGCTGCAGCAGGTCGGCCGCTTCGTCGCCGCCAATGACTACGACGCCACCACGCGCTCGATGCGGGAACTCGCCTCCGTCGCCGGCGCCGATCCGGCCGCATTCACGCGGTTGGCGAAGGCGATCGGCTATTCCGGCTGGGATGAACTGCGCGCGGCGCTGACGGAAGCGCGGCGGCCGGAGCAATCCTCGCCATTCTCCGGCCGCGCCAAGGGCCGGCGTGCCGGTCCCAATCCGGAGATGTCGCTGGTTTCGGACAAGCTGGAGGCCGAAGCCGCAGGCCTTGCGCGCATATCGCCCGGCGCGGTCGCCAATGCCGCCAAGGCGCTGCACGGGGCAAAACGGATCTGGATCGCCGGCTTTCGCAGCTGCCGCAGCGTCGCCGAGTTGCTCAACTATCAGCTTCGCCTGTTCCGTCCCGACACCGTGCAACTCGTCGGCGGCTCGGGCCCCGAAGACCTCGACCTCGGCGCGTTTCGCGCCGGTGACGCCATCGTCGTGATCGGCTTTGCGCCTTACTCCACGGCCAGCGTGCTTTCCGCGCGCGCCGCCCACGCTTCAGGCGCCACGCTGATCGCGATTGCCGACAAGATCGCCGCTCCGATGGCGGAGGGCGCCGATCATTTGCTGCAGTTCGAGGCGGCGGCGTCGCCGGGCTTCTTCCCGAGTCTCACCGGCGCGATTGCGATCGCGCAATCGCTCGCGGCTGCCACCTTCATGCTCGGCGGCGCATCCGCAAAGCGGCGGCTGGAGGAGACCGAGACGCGGCTTGCCGACACTTCCCAATACGTTGCCGAGAGAGGCTGACGACCATGAGCACACCAACCAGTCGCGTGATGCACCGGAATTTTCGCGAGACGCCGCCGAAGGCGATCGGCGGCGAGGGCGTCTGGCTGATCGCCGAGGACGGCCGCCGCGTGCTGGATTCGTCCGGCGGTGCCGCGGTCTCCTGTCTCGGCCATCAGCATCCGCGCGTGATCGAGGCGATGGCGCGGCAGGCCTCAAAGCTTGCCTATGCGCACACCGCCTTCTTCTCGTCGGAGCCGGCGGAGGAACTGGCCGAACGGCTGGTCGGCCATGAGCCGGGCGGGCTCGCTTATGCCTATTTTGTCAGTGGCGGATCGGAGGCAGTCGAGGCCTCGATCAAGATCGCGCGGCAATATTTCATCGAGCGCGGCGAAACGAAGCGGCAACGCTTCATCGCGCGCCGCCAGAGCTACCACGGCAACACGCTGGGCGCGCTTGCCGCCGGCGGCAATGCCTGGCGCCGCGAGCCCTATGCGCCGCTGCTGTCGGACGCCTTCAGCCATGTCACGCCGGCCTTCGCCTATCACGAGAAGCGCGACGATGAGACGGAATCAGATTTCGTGGCGCGGCTCGCCGCCGAGCTCGAAGCCGAATTCCAGCGCCTCGGCCCCGATACGGTGGCTGCCTTCATCGCCGAGCCCGTGGTGGGCGCGACCGCCGGATGCGTGCCGGCGCCGGAGGGTTATTTCCGCGCGGTGCGCGAGATCTGCAATCGCCACGGCGCGCTCCTGATCCTAGACGAGGTGATGTGCGGTATGGGCCGCACCGGCACGCTGCACGCCTGGGAGCAGGAGGGGATTGCGCCCGACATCCAGGCGATCGCCAAGGGCCTTGGCGGCGGCTATCAGCCGATCGGCGCTATGCTGGCGACGTCGCGCATCGTTGACACGATCCGCGAGGGCTCAGGCTCGTTCCTGCACGGCCACACCTATCTCGGGCACGCCATGGCCTGCGCGGCGGCGCTGGAAGTGCAGAAGATCATCAGCGAAGAGCATCTGCTCGACCAGGTGAAGCAACGCGGCGCGCGGCTGGAGCGTCGGCTCACCGAGCGCTTCGGCAATCACCGCCACGTCGGCGATATCAGGGGACGCGGCCTGTTCCAGGCGATCGAGCTGGTTGCCGATCGCGCGACGAAGGCGCCGTTCGATCCCAAGCTCAAGCTCAATGCGCGGATCAAGGCGAAGGCCTTCGCGCTCGGGCTTGCCTGCTATCCGGCGGGCGGCACCGTGGACGGCCGCAGCGGCGACCATGTGATGCTGGCGCCGCCCTATATCGCCAGCGAAGACGAGATTGACATGATCGTCGACCGGCTCGGCCAGGCCGTCGATGAAGCGTTGAAGAGTGTTGGTCACTGAGGAGGGAGGAGTAGCATGAAACGGATCATCATCGCGGCCGGCACGCTTGCCGCATCGCTGTCGGTCGCCGCGGCCGGAACGCTCGACACCGTCAAGCAGCGCGGCACGCTGGTGTGCGGCGTCAGCGCCGGCTTTGCCGGATTCTCCGCGCCGGATTCGCAAGGCAATTACAAGGGCCTCGATGTCGATTATTGCCGCGCGCTGGCGGCTGCCGTGCTCGGCGATCCCACCAAGGTGCGCTATGTCGCCCTGACCGCGCAGAACCGCTTCACGGCGCTGCAATCCGGCGAGATCGACGTGCTCTACCGCAACTCAACGCAGACTTATCTGCGCGGCGTTACGCTCGGCCTGCGGCAAGGCCCGGTCAATTTCTACGACGGCCAGGGTTTTGTGGTGAAGAAGGATCTCGGCGTAAAGGAGCTGAAGGACCTCAAGGGCGCCACCGTCTGCGTTGCGCAGGGCACGACGCACGAAGTCACGCTCGGCGATTACGGCCGCGCCAACGGTATCGACTGGAAGCCGCTGGTGTTCGACCGCATCGACACCATGTACCAGACCTTTTTCGGCGGCCGCTGTGATGCCATGACCCAGGATGCTTCCGCGCTTGCCGGTGCGGTCGCCACCGCCGCGCCGAACGCCGCCGACTATGTCGTGCTGCCGCAGACGATCAGCAAGGAGCCGCTCGGCCCGTTCACCCGCAATGGCGACGAGGTGTGGAGCGACATCATCGCCTGGCTGCATTCCGGTCTGATCGAGGCCGAGGAGCTCGGCGTCACCCAGGCCAATGCCGACGAGATGGCGAAGTCGCAGATACCCGCGGTGCAGCGCCTGTTAGGGGCCTCCGGCGACCTTGGCTCGCGGCTCAACCTCGACAACAAGTGGATGCTGCTGGCGATCAAGGCCGGCGGCAACTATGCCGAAATTTTCGAGCGCAACGTCGGCAAGGGCGGCCCGCTGAAGCTCGACCGCGGCCTCAATGCCACCTGGACCAAGGGCGGCATGATGTACGCGCTGCCGTTCAAGTAGACGGCGGCGCCACATCTCTGACGTCAGCGCTCGGGGCTTACCCCTCTCCCCAACCCTCCCCCGCAAGGGGGGAGGGAGCCTGACCAGCGTGCTCACTTCACGGTGACTCTTTTCTCGCAGTCGTTCCATTGCACGTGCACTCACCGACGGTGAACATCGTGAGGGATACACTGACGGAAGGGTTCCCTCCCCCCTTGCGGGGGAGGGTTAGGGAGAGGGGTACCGCTTGCTCCGCTGCGCGAGAGAAAGCGAAAACGCGGCTCTCGGCTTTGATGGTCTCGTCAAATTAGCTGGGCTAACCACCCAACGATTCCGTCACGTTGCGCCGGTGGCCCGCACCAGTGCGATCAGCTCCTCGCCATAATGCTCGAGCTTCTTGTCGCCGATCCCCGCGATGCCGCGCAGGGCTGTGAGCGTTGCCGGACGCGCAGCCGCGATGCCGTCGATGGTGGAATCATGCAGCACCACATAGGCCGGCACGCCACGCTGCTTCGCGATTCCCGAGCGCCATGCCTTCAGCGCGGCATGCAGCGCAGGATCGCTCTTGCCGCTGCCATTCGGCTGCGCCGCGAGCACCCCGCGCCGGGAACTGCCTCTGATCGCGCGGTTGCGCGTGCTTGCCGCCTGCTCGCGCAGCCACACCTCGATCTCGCCGCGCAGCACGCCGCGCGAGGACTCCGTCAGCTTCAAGGCGCCAAACGCCTCGCTGTCGGCGCGCAGATGGCCCATCGCCACCAGCTGGCGCAGCGCGGCGCGCCACTGCTTCTCGTTGAGCTCGCGGCCGACGCCGAACACCGACAATTTGTCGTGCCCGAACTGCGTGACTTTTTCGGTCAACCGGCCGACCAGCACGTCGATCAGGTGCATGGCGCCGAAACGCTGCCCCGTGCGATAGACGCAGCTCAGTATCTTCTGTGCGATGACCTTGCCGTCGTGCACCTTCGGCGGCGCGATGCAATTATCGCAATTGCCGCAACGTTCATCGTGCAGCGCCTCGCCGAAATAAGCGAGCAGGCGGCGCCGCCGGCAATGCGCGGTCTCGGCCAGCGCCACCAGCGCATCCAGTTTTCCAATGGAAACCCGCTTGAAGGCGTCGGAGCCGGTCGATTCATCGATCATGCGGCGCTGCTGCACGATGTCGGAGAGGCCATAGGCCATCCAGGCGCTGGAGGGTTTGCCGTCGCGCCCCGCGCGCCCGGTCTCCTGATAGTAGGCCTCGACGCTTTTGGGCAGATCGAGATGCGCGACGAAGCGCACGTCCGGCTTGTCGATGCCCATGCCGAAGGCGATGGTCGCGACGATGACGACACCATCCTCGTTGATGAAGCGGTCCTGATGCCGCGCGCGCGTCTCGCCATCGAGGCCGGCGTGATAGGGTAGCGCAGCAATGCCGGCCTCGCGCAAGGAGCCAGCGACATCCTCGACCTTGGCGCGGGAGAGGCAATAGACGATGCCGGCCTCGCCAAAATGCCGCTCGGCGATGAAGGCTTTCAACTGGTTGAGCGAGTTCTGCTTGTCGATAATCTCGTAGCGGATGTTCGGCCGGTCGAAACTCGCGACGAAGCAGGGCGCATCTGACAGCTGCAGCCGCTCGGCGATCTCCTTGCGCGTCAGCGCATCGGCGGTAGCAGTCAGCGCGATCCGCGGCACGTCGGGAAAGCGCTCGGCGAGCACGGACAGCCCAATATATTCCGGGCGGAAATCATGCCCCCATTGCGAGACGCAATGCGCCTCGTCGATGGCAAACAGCGCGATGTTTGCCTGCTCCAGCAGGGAGAGGCAGCGCGGCATCAACAGCCGCTCGGGGGCGACATAGAGCAGATCGAGGTCGCCCGCGATCAGCCGCCGCTCGACTTCGTTCGCTTCTTGCGGCGACAGGGTCGAATTGAGCACCGCCGCATTGACACCAGCCTCGAGCAGGCCCGCCACCTGGTCGCGCATCAGCGCGATCAGCGGCGAGACCACGATACCGCAGCCATCCCGCAGCAGCGAAGGCAGCTGGTAGCACAGCGACTTGCCGCCCCCAGTCGGCATCAGCACCAGGCAATTTCCGCCATCTGTGACATGGCGCACGATCTTTTCCTGCTCGCCGCGATAGGCTGTCAGGCCAAAGACCGAATTGAGCAGGGACAAAGCTGATGGGGCGGTGGACATGGAACCCGGCGGCTTGCAAGTTAACGTTTATGGCAGGCATACCCGGGATTCGGAAGGGGCGGGCCAGCAGAGGTTGATGCAACGTCGGCCGGCTGCCTGCCGGTGTGTTTGCAGGGCTGATCCGGGGTTTTGCGGATAGATTGTCCGCGTTTCCTCGGCTTGATATTGTTGAGCATTGCTTTTTCGGGGCTTGCCGTGCGATCCGCATTTTTGATCGTTTTAGGTTTGCTGCTTTGTCTTTCCGCCGATCCCGCATTGGCCGAAAAGCGCGTCGCCCTTGTGATCGGCATATCCGACTATCAGCAGGCGCCGCGCCTGACCAATCCGGCGCGCGACGCCGAGGCGATGACCGCCTTGTTCAGGAGCGCCGGTTTCGACGTCGTGCAAAGCAAGCGCGATCTCGGCGTCGCCGAGCTCAGGCGCACGGTCCGGGAATTCTCCGAGGCTTCGCGGGATGCCGATATCTCGGTGGTGTACTACGCAGGCCACGGCATCGAGGTGGACGGCACCAATTACCTGGTGCCCGCCGACGCCAAGCTCGTCAGCGATTTCGATATCGAGGATGAGACCATTTCGCTCGACCGCGTGCTGAAGGCGCTCGATCCGGCGAAGCGGCTGAAGCTCGTGATCCTCGATGCCTGCCGCGACAATCCGTTCGCCCGGACCATGAAGCGAACCGTCGCCAGCCGCGCGATCGGGCGTGGGCTAGCCAAGATCGAGCCCACCATGTCGGACACGCTGGTTGCCTACGCCGCGAAGGCCGGCGCGGTGGCGGCCGACGGCGAGGGGAAGAACAGCCCGTTTGCGATCGCGCTGCTGAAGCACATCGCCGAACCCGGGTTGGACTTGCGCATCGCGTTCGGCCGCGTTCGCGATGACGTCTTGAAGGCGACCAGCAACCGCCAGGAGCCGTTCGTCTATGGATCGCTCGGCGGCAACACCACCTCGCTGGTGCCGCCGGTGGTCAAGCCGGTCGACCCCGAGGCCGAGGCGCGGGTCGATTATGAGCTCGCCGCGCAGGTCGGCACCAAGGAGGCGTGGGATTCGTTCCTGGTCAAGCATCCCAACGGCTTCTTTGCCAATCTTGCCCGCGGGCAGAACGCCAAGCTGATCGCGGCGCAGCAGGGCCGCGCCAAGGCCGATGATGCAAGGCGTCAGGCCGAGGAGCAGGCCGCACAGAAGGCCGCGGATTTCCGCAAGCAGCTGGAAGAGCAGGCCGCGCGCCAGGCTGCGGATGCGAAGCAAAAGCTTTCCGAGCAGGCCAAGCGCGATCTCGAGGAAGCCCGCCAGCAGATCGCCGAGCACGCCAAGAAGGAGCTCGATGACGCGAGGCGCCAACTCGAACTGGCGCAGAAGCAGGCGGAGGCCGCGCGGCAGCAGGTCGAGGAAGCGAAGCGCCAGGCGGCCGCCGATGCGCAGGCCCAGGTCGAGCAGGCCAAGCGCGACGGCAAGGAACAATCCGCCAAAGTTGCGGCGCTGACGCCGGACAAGCCGGTGACGCCAGCCGCGCCGGCGTCAGCGCCGGCGATGGATCCCGCCGATCTTGCGCGCCTGTTGCAGGCGCATCTCAAGCGCGTCGGCTGCGATCCCGGCAGTTCCGACGGCAAATGGGACGACGCCTCGAAGAAGGCGCTGGAGCTGTTCAACAAGAGCGCGCAGACCAAATTCGACATCAAGCTTGCCAGCCTCGATGCGCTGGACGGCGTCCGCGGCAAGACCGATCGCGTCTGCCCGCTGGTCTGCGCCAGGGGTCAGAAGGCCGAAGGCGACCGTTGCGTGCAGATCGGATGTTCCGCCGGCTACTTCCTCAATTCCAGCGGCGCCTGCGAGAAAAAGCCGGAGCCCGCGCCGAAGCCGAAGACCGCGACGCGCGAAACGCCCGCCGCACCGGCTGCACCGCGCGCCGCGCCGGCCGCGCCCGCACCTCGCGGTGGCGGCGGAAAGTGCTTCTCGTTCAACGGCAAGACTTATTGTGAATGAGGAAGCGCTATTTGGCCTGACGGCAGCGTGATGCCGGGGAATCGCAAGTCTGTCGGTCTGGCTTACTCGCAATACTGCTTGCCGTTGAAGACGAAGCATTTCGCCGAGACTGATGCCACCGGTGCAGCGGCGCGGCGGACGACGCGGGCGCGGTGTACCACTCTCCTCCGCGGAGGCTCGGCGTAGGTGAGCGGCGCCACGCAGCGGTCGCCAAGCTCCCTGTCGGCAACGACCTTCCAGACCATGCGGCCGCTGTCAGAGGTGCAGCTCTGCATCAGCGACTTCTGCACGCAGATGTAGGCCCCTTCGCTGTAGCTTCGGCTCTGGTACAGGCAGGTCGAATCGGCGGCGTGCGCGGCGCCGACGGTCAATAGCGTCATGGCGCAGGCAAACAGCAAAGGCACCGCATGGCGTTGGTTCATGGCGAAGGTCTCCTTCAGAAATCGATTTTTCGGTCACACCCGTTCAGAACGCCTGGCAGGCGGTACGCACGATTTTTGGCTTCTCGCAATAGGCAGTGCCGCCGTTGCCGACGAAGGCGTATTCACGTTTTCCCGGCTTCAGCACGTTACGCACGGTGATCGTGCATTCCTTCCCCGACACCTGCATATCGATGATCATCTGGTGGTTGGGATACTCGCGTATCGCCCGCAGGCTGCTTCTGCCGGTGACGCGAAGCGATGCGGACCCGCCCGCTACCGCCGCGGTCTCGCCGAGTTTGGTCCTGTAGCGCGTTCTGCCGAGGGAGCCGCCGTCGACGTCCACCCGCGCCGATCCGTCGGGTTTGAGAATCCCGGTTCCCTCGACATGGATCGGAACGTCCTTGACCGCCGGCTTCTGGCAGGTCGCCAGCACGTCGACGGCGAACTGGGCGCGCGCCTGGGCAAGGGCAGCCTCGGTGATGCACGCCGCCCAAAGAAACGAACTGGCTGCGAGACTGGCCCGCACGATGAAATTCACTGTATCGTCCCCAAAGCCTTATCGAAATGTTGAACATTCATCCCGGCAAGCGAAACACCATGATGAACATCACTGACAAATTGTAGCGCGATACTCCGCCAATCGCCAAGGATGGTTCGGCCTGGTCGATCCTGCATGCCCTGGCGCGGCGTTGAATCGCGGCCGGCGCTCTGCCGCCTGGGGTGGAGACATGCCGTTGTGAGTGTGCGCCAAGACGATAGACTGACCTCGAATCGGGCGGGAGGGCTTTTGGGATGGCAAGGCTGAACAGGGGCGCATGGGTGATGCTGGCGTTGGCAGCGACGGTGGCCGGGACGGCTCATGCTGCTCCCGAGCAAATGCTGAACAAATCCGTGACGGTGTCGTTTTCGATGACGATTCCCGCGCGCGGCTCGGACGGATCGACCCAGGCCAACCCGCGTGCGATCACGCGGACGTTCTATATCTCCAGCCAGGGCCGTGTGTTCACGAGAGCCGATCGCCGCGTCGGCGGGCGCAGCGAGACGACCGAAAGGGGCCCGGGAGAGGGCAACATACGGATTGCGGGCAACAGCCTGGTCGGGGTCATGGTCCTTCCCAGCGGCGCGAGCCAGATCACCGTCAATTTCGATCCGTCGTTCTCAAGCTGCACGGCGCAGGTGGTGATGGGTGCCGAAAGGGGCAAGCCGATCGTCTACAAGGGGCTGGACGGCAAGACCTACACGCAGACCGGGCCGGTGCAGACTTCCGGCGTGTCGTGCTCGGTCCGCGCGGGGAATGCTTTCGCGAGCTGACCGATCGCGGCGGTTGCCGCCTATTGATACGTCGCCACGATATCCGACACCGCGCGCTCGAGCTGCTTTGCGGTGGCGCATTGGCGAACCACGCTGCAGAAGGTCGCATAGCGCGGCATTTCCGAGTCGCCAAAGCCCCAGGCCATGCGGCCTTCGGGGTTGAGCCACACCAACCGCTTGGAGCGTTCGCTGATGCGACGCAAAATGTCGGCGCGCGGGTCGAGATTGTTGCTGCGGGCGTCGCCCAGCACGATCACGGTGGTTTGCGGCGTGATCGCGTTCATCCACTCGTCCTCGAAATCGGCGAGCGAGCTGCCGTAGTCGGAAGAGCCAAAGCCGACCTTTGACATGATCTCGGCCATCGCCGCCTCCGGCGATTTCTTCTCCAGGATATCGCTGACCTCGATGAGGTGACCCGAGAAGGCGAAGGAGCGCACGTCGTCCACCACCTCGTGCAGGCTGTGGATCAAGAGCAGGAAGAAATCCGACACCCGCGCCACCGAGCCCGAAACGTCGCACAGCGCCACGATTTTCGGGCGGTCGCGATGCTTGCGCTTCCAGGCGGTGAGGAAGGGGATGCTGCCCCAGGCGGCGTTGCGGCGCAGCGTGCGGCGCACGTCGAGATGGCCGCGGCGCTGCCGCTTGCGCGGCTTGGAGTAGCGCTCGCGCAGGCGGCGCGCGATCCTGCGGATCAGTGCGCGCATCTCGTCGACCTGCCGCGGCTCGATCCGCGCCAGCGGCGCATTGCGCAAAATCTCGTTGCGCAAGTTCTCGGCTTCCTCGCGGCCATAGAGCATCAGCGCCTGCGCCACTGTCTCGCGCACGGCGTCGCGCAGGCCGTTGGTCGCAGCCTGCAGCCGCTCGGCCACCGATGGGTTGGTTGCAATGAGATTGTCGAGGTCGTCGCGCAGCCGCGCGATGCCCATCTGCTCCAGAATGCGGCCGGAGAAAATGCCGCGCTGGGTGAAGTATCTGATGTTCGACAGCGACGCCGCATTGGCCGCATTGGCAATCGCAGCCGCGATCTGGTTGCGGTCCTGACCTAGCAGCATCTGGGCGAGGGGGCCGAGGCCTTCCGTCGGCTGGCCGCCGCCCGCGCTCTGCGCCTGCTGCTGCCCCGCGGGCTCCGAGCCCTCGGATGACTCGCCGCCTCCGCTCGCTTCGCCGCGCTCGTCGCTCTCATTCGAATTGTCATTGTCCGGCGCCGAGGGCGGTGGCTCCGGCTGGCTGAAGAACAGGTCGAAGCAGTCGCCGAGCGCACGCTTCTCGTCCTGCGTCTTCGCCAGCGTCACCAGAAAGGTGTCGCGCAGGATTTCCCGGTCGGTGAAACCGATCTTTGAGACCGCGCGCATCGCATCGATGCTTTCGGCGGGCGAGACCCTGACCCCGGCTCCCCGCGCCGCCCGAAAGAAGC
>Ga0081455_10002309_pt1 | contig 22736 bp, 12 predicted proteins | sample TabmetS3T2R1_FD_70207 | JGI IMG/M metagenome (GOLD analysis project Ga0081455, IMG submission 70207) | Tabebuia heterophylla rhizosphere microbial communities from the University of Puerto Rico - S3T2R1 | ecosystem: Host-associated > Plants > Roots > Rhizosphere ...
TCAGGCTCGCCGCTGCGAGCCGATCGCGCTTGGCAGGCCGAACTTTGGCGCCGACTTCGCAATGAGCTTGGTGTTCCGAGCCCGGCTGAACGCGTGCAAGCCGGAGTAGCCAAGTTACGGAGCACGCCGGAGAGCAGCGATCTCCCAGAACGGCTATCGATCTTCGGCGCCACCCGGCTGGATCCCGACCACCTGCTCGTCGTCTCCGCGCTCGCCGCCCATCGCGACGTTCACCTCTGGCTGGCGCATCCCTCCCCCGCTCTCTGGGCGAGCGTAAAGGCGGACACCGAGCGCACTGGAATCAGCACAATGTCTGTGCCGCGTCGCGCGGATGATTCCACCGAAGCGTTGGTTCGCCATCGGTTGCTCGCCTATCTGGGCCGTGACGTACGCGAACTCCAGGTCGCACTACGCACGACGGGCGCGGATGCGGTCGATCTGCACGATGAACCGCGTGATGCCACCACCCCCACATCCTTGCTCGGTTGGCTGCAGGCCGACATCGCCGCCAACCGGGCATCGTCCCCGGAACAGGAACGACCGCTCCTCAGCGAGGATGACAAGAGTGTTCAGTTCCATGCTTGCCACGGGCCCGACCGTCAGGTGGAGGTGCTGCGCGAAGTGCTTGTCGGCCTGCTCGCTGACGACGCCACACTCGAGCCACGCGACATCGTCGTTATGTGTCCCGATATCGAGAACTTCGCTCCGCTGATCGCTGCGTCGTTCGGGCTCGACACTGCAGAGGCTCAAGCCGAGCATCCTGGCCATCGGCTCCGGGTGAGGCTTGCGGACCGCTCGCTGCGGCAGCTCAACCCGCTTCTTGGGCTCGTCAGCCGGCTGGTTGCGCTCGCCGAGTCACGTGTTGAGGCCAGTGCCTTGCTGGACCTGTGCGCGGCACCTCCGGTGGCTCGAAAGTTCCGCTTCAGTCAGGACGACCTGGAGCGGTTGCATGATCTTGTGCTGCGAGCGGGTGTTCGCTGGGGCTTCGACGCTGATCATCGCCGTCGGTTTCAGATGGAGGAGTTTCGCCAGAACACCTGGGCCGCCGGCCTGGAGCGGCTACTGCTGGGGGTGACGATGGATGAGACTGATCAGCACTTCATCGGCACCACGCTGCCCCTCGACGACGTCGACGCCGGTGATGTTGATCTGGTAGGGCGACTCGCCGAATTGGTGGCACGGGTCAACCTGCTGACTGAGGGCTGCAATGCCATCCAGCCGCTCGATGCCTGGGTCGAGCTCTTCAAGCGCGCGATCGAGCTGCTGGCCGCTGTTCCGCCGGCCGAGAGTTGGCAGTTGAGCCATGCGTATCACGAACTGGCTGAGTTGGCTTTGGCGACCGATCAGGCGGCTGACGTCGCGCTGAACCTCGCTGAGGTGTCCGCGTTGATCGGCGACGCATTCCGCGGTCGTGCCAGCAGGGCAAACTTCCGTACCGGCACCTTGACGGTCTGCACGATGCTGCCCATGCGATCGGTGCCGCATCGCGTTGTTTGCCTACTCGGAGTCGACGATGGGGTCTTCCCCAGAAAGCCACTGCCAGACGGCGACAACATCATCAGCGTCGACGAGCGGATCGGTGATCATGACGTACGAAGCGAAGATCGCCAACTGCTGCTGGACGCGATCATGTCGGCTCAGGAACGCCTGGTGGTGATCTTTTCTGGTTGCGATCCCCGCTCCGGAGCCGAGATCCCCCCTGCGGTTCCGATCGGTGAGCTGCTGGATGCGCTGGACACAACGGCCCGGACATCGGATGGATGCGCAATTCGGAACAAGATCATCACGCGCCACCCACTGCAGCCGTTCGACGCATCCAACTTCATTCCCGGAGGCCTCGGCTACCGGACCGGATTCAGCTTCGATCGCGCCGGACTTCGGGCGGTACGCGCCGCCACACGGGAGCGCCGCGCTGCCCCACCAGTCTTCGGCTCGGAGCCCTTACCCGACCGACATCGCGATGACCTCGTCAACGTGAGCGACCTGGTGCGCTTCTACAGCCATCCGATCAGAGCGCTGATCTATGACCGTGCCGGACTGTGGATCACCAAACCCGACGAGACGCCGGACGAGCAGATCCCGGTCAGTCTCAGCGGACTGGATGCCTGGCGCATCGGGGAGCGACTCCTGCGGCTGCGGCTGTCGGGTCATGAACTCGAGTCACTGATCGCTGCCGAGTGGCGGCGCGGCTACCTCCCTCCTCGCGCCCTGGGCCAGAAGTCGATCAAGGACATCGGCCAACAGGTCGAGGAACTGGTGCAGACAGCACAGCCGTTCCTGACCAACCGAGCGGTTCCACAGGAAGTCCTGGCCGATCTTGGAAACGTCCGGTTGACCGGGACAGTGAGCGGCGTCATCGGTGACACGGTGGTCCACGTCGGCTATTCCAAGCTGGCAGCGAAGCACCGACTGCAGGCCTGGATCGAATTACTGGCACTGACCGTTCACGACCCGAGCCGACCTTGGCTGACCGTCACCATCGGCCGCGGCGCCTGGTCGCGCCTGCGAACGGTGGACGGCACGTGGGCCAGCAAGGTCTTGGTCGACTTGATCGATTTGCGTGCCACTGGCCTACGAGAGCCGATCCCGTTCAGCCCAAGAACCTCAGCGGAGTACGCCGCCTTGCGCGACCGCGACCGAGAACCCGCCCGCTATCGACGGCAGCTCGACAAGCTCTGGACGCAGGACCGTGACGAGGCGTACGAACGGTACTTCGGAACCAGCTTCGACGCCCTGCTGGCACAGCCGTCGATCTCGTGCGAAGAACGCGGCAATCTGGCCGAGCCGAGCCGGTTCGGCACTCTGGCACGACGGGTCTTTCAACCTCTGCTGTCCGTCGAGGATCTGCGATGATCAGCGATCACCCACCATTCGATCTATGCGACGAGCTGCCGTCGGGCACCACCGTCTTGGAGGCAAGCGCCGGCACCGGGAAGACCTACACAATCGCCGCGCTCACCGCTCGCGCCATCGCTGAGGGAGCCGCTGAGCTAAGTCAACTGCTGCTGGTCACCTTCGGACGGATGGCGACCAATGAGCTTCGACTGCGAGTACGGGAGCGGCTGGTTTCCGTCGAGAACTGCCTGGCGGATGCGGTGGCACAGCGGGTTCCTACCCGGCCGCTGAGTCCGCTCGAGGTGAAGTTGACGACCGGTCCTCCAGCGGAGCTGGCATGTCGCCGCCAGCGGGTGTCCCGTGCACTCGCGGAATTCGACGCCGCGACCATCGCAACGACGCACGAGTTCTGCCTTCAGATGCTCGACGGCCTTGGGGTGCTGGGCGACCGTGAGCCTCACGCCACAGTTGTGGAGCACATCAGCGACCTGACGCGCGAGGTGACAACCGACCTCTACCTGCGCCGTTACGCAAGCAACGGCACACCCCCCATGAGCTACGACCAAGCTCTGGAAATCGCCAAACAGGCCGTCGAAGCCGTTCATGCGCGGCTGGTCCCAGCCGGGCTTACCCCCGACGATCCGTCCGGCGGTGGCGAGCGCGTGGAGTTTGCGACCGCTGTGCGGCGAGAGGTGGAACGCCGCAAGCGGGCTAGCAAGCTGTTCACTTACGACGACATGCTGACCCGGCTACGGGACGCCTTGGCTGACCCGGAGCACGGGACGGCCGCCGCCAAACGTCTCCGGCAGCGCTACCGGATCGTCATGGTGGACGAGTTTCAAGACACCGATCCCATCCAGTGGGAAATCCTGCGCCGTGCGTTCCACAGGCACACCACGTTGATCTTGATCGGCGACCCCAAGCAGGCGATTTACGCCTTCCGTGGCGCAGATGTCTTCAGCTATCTCGACGCCGTCCAGCAGGCCGACCAGGTGATGAGTCTCGCCGTCAATCGCCGCAGTGACCAGGCACTGGTCGCAGCCCTTGACCTGTTGCTCGGTGGCACTGCTCTCGGCGATGAGCGAATTGCGGTGCGCCCAGTCACGGCTGATCATCAGCAGCGGCGGCTCAGCGCGCCAGCGGGCAATGAGGAGGTTGTGACGCCCATTCGAGTGCGGGTGATGGTGCACAAGGCTGATGTGGAGAAGTTGCCAAGTGTTGGGACTATTCGGCCTCTCATCACCGACGACCTGGTTGCTGACATCACCGCATTGCTCGGGTCGGGTGCACAGCTGCTCGACGGTAGCCGCTGGCGTCCGGTCGAGCCATCCGACATCGCAGTCCTGGTGCGTAGGAACGAACGCGGCGAAGCGATCCGCGATCGGCTGATTGCGGCCGGGGTGCCAGCCGTGATGCATGGTGCGAGCTCGGTATTCGCGTCCCCTATGGCGAGGGACTGGCTGACTCTGTTGCTGGCCCTTGACCAGACCCGACAGCAGTCGGTCCGGCAGGCTGCCTTGACCTGCTTCTTCGGCTGGACCTTTGCCGATCTTGCCGCTGCCGACGAGGAGTCGCTGATTGATCTCACTCAGCGTGTCCGGTGGTGGGGGAAGGTGCTCCAGACTCGAGGAGTCGCCGCCTTGTTGGAGACCGCGACCACCGATGAAGGGATTCCTGAGCGGCTGTTGAACCTACGCGGCGGGGAACGGATGCTGACCGATCTCCGCCATCTCGGTCAGAGCCTGCATGCGGCGATGACCTCCGCCCAGCTCGGCGTTGGTGCACTCGTCGAGTGGCTCCGGGCGCGGATCGCTGACGCCCATGAGACCGGCATCTCCGAAGCCACCCGCCGGCTGGAGACTGACGCAGAGGCGGTCACGATCTTGACCGTGCACCGCAGCAAGGGTCTGGAGTTCCCCATTGCCTATCTGCCGGAGGCCTGGGATCGGCATGTCAATGGCTTCGACGACGGTCAGATCCTCAGGTTGCACGAGCCGACGGTGACAAGCAGCGGCGAATGCGCACTCGACGTCGGAGGTCGTCATGGTCCGGGCAGGCCTGAACGCCTCTCGCGGAGTCGCGACGAAGAGTCCGGCGAAGACCTGCGACTGCTCTATGTCGCGCTAACTCGAGCCAAGTGCCAGGTGGTGACCTGGTGGGCGCCCTCATTCAACACCCCGAGTTCGCCGCTGCAACGATTTGCATCGCGCGATCCAGGTGCTGCTGCGATACCCAGAGCGTCCTACCCGCTGAATGGCGATCCCTTCAGTGGCCGTGACCTCGGTCCAGAATTCAGCATTGAGGAGATGACCCGGCGGGAACCGACGCGATGGCAACAAGTCGCCGAGCCTCCGCCGGTATTACGAGTCCGCAGCTTTGACCGCGAGCTCGACCTGGCCTGGCGCCGTACCTCCTACTCCGCGCTCACCGCCGCCGCGCATGGAGCGGAGGCACCAGTGCCAGCTGTCGCAAGTGAGCCTGACCTGGAAAGGGAAGATGACGAGTCGGTTCGTGCCACATTGACGATGATGCCCACCGAGATCGGAGCCAACCCAGCGGGGAGCGGATTTGATCAACCGTCGCCGATGCACCTGCTGCCGTCTGGTGTCGAGTTCGGAACCGCCGTGCATGCGGTATTCGAACGTGTGGATCCGACGGCAGCTGACTTGCCGGCGGCCCTCCGTCAGGCGTGCGCGATCACACTCGCGCAAGGTCCAGCAGCAGAGATGACAGTTGACGAGCTGGTCAGTGCCATGCTGCCGGCATTCCATACGCCGCTTGGATCTCTGGCACACGAATTGCGGCTCTGCGATATTCCCCGTAGTGACCGGTTGGCCGAGCTCAGCTTCGAGTACCCGTTGGCCGGTGGCGACACGACCACCGCCGACATCACGTTGCGCATGGTGGCGCCGCTACTGGCCCGCTACCTCCCCGCATCCGACCCGCTGGTGGGCTATCCGGCTTTGCTGGACGATCAGGTCCTGAGCAGTCAGGCGCTACGCGGCTATCTGACCGGCAGCATCGATGCCGTGCTCCGGATTCGGCGCGCCGACGAACCACCGCACTACCTCGTTGTCGACTACAAGACGAACTGGCTGGGCGGCTTCGATGGCGAAGTGCTGAAGCTGGGTGATTACGTGCCAGCGCGGATGGCAGAGGCCATGATGAGCGCGCACTACCCGCTCCAGGCGCTGCTCTACACAGTTGCCTTGCACCGACTGCTGCGCTGGCGGCAACCGGGCTACGATCCGGCCGTCCATCTGGGCGGAGTTCTCTACCTCTTCGTCCGCGGAATGGCCGGTCCGGACACACCGCGCGTGAATGGAACTCCCTGCGGTGTGTTCGGCTGGCGCCCGTCGCCCGCACTTGTCACCGAACTCTCCGAGCTTCTGGATGGGGTGTTGTTATGACCACTCGCGTGCAGCCCGAGTCTGTCGATCAGCCTGGCTCTGTCGACCTGCGTCCCGAGTCTGTCGTTCTGTACCCGGAGCCGATCGACTTTCACCCTGAGCCTGCCCAGATGCGACCTGAGCTTGTCGAAGGGCTCAGCACAGCGCCAGGCGAGGGGCGTGCGACGAAACGCGCAGCAGGCTCTTCCTCCGGACTCGCTGGTGCCGCCGACCGCACCCTGATCGTGCAGCGAGCATCCGGTCTGCTCGCGATCTTCAACCAGGCCGGTGTTCTCAATCCTGCTGATGTACACACCGCGGCTGTGGTGTGTCGGATAGCCCAGGAAGTCGACGAGCAGGTCCGGCTCGCACTGGCCCTGACCGTTCGTGCACTTCGCACTGGATCGGTCTGCATCGACCTTCGCGTGATGCACAGCACAGCGTTTGACGAGGTGGAAGCGGCGATCGACATCGCCGACCTGCCGTGGCCCGAGCCCGACCAGTGGATCGCCGCCTGCAAAGCGAGCCCGCTGGTGGCCGACGGCACTGATCAGCTCAATGGTCGGCCACTGCGCCTGGCCGGCGGTCTGCTCTATCTGGAGCGCTACTGGCAGCAAGAAGAGCTGGTTCGCATTCAGCTGCAGCGCCGCTTCGCCGCTTCACCGCCCGAGATCGATCAGTCCCGACTGTCGATTGCGCTGTCGAGAGTGTTCGATCACGAAGGCCTGGAGCCGGGCGAAGCAGACCTCCAGCAATTGGCAGCCGCTGTCAGCGCGCTTGGCAGGGTGAGCGTGCTCGCCGGTGGACCGGGCACTGGCAAGACGACGACCGTTGCCCGGCTGTTGGCCCTCCTCCGTGATCAGCCCGGACCTGCTCCACGCATCGCATTGGCTGCACCGACCGGCAAGGCTGCGGCCCGTCTCGAGGAGGCGGTACGGGCTGCCGCCACCGAACTCGATCCGGAAGATCAGCACCGGCTGGGCGACCTCACGGCCTCGACGCTGCACCGGCTGCTGGGTTCGCTGCCCTCGAACCGGAGCCGCTTCCGGCACAACGCGACCAATCAGCTACCGCACGATGTGGTGATCGTGGATGAGATGTCGATGGTCTCGCTCACGATGATGGCGCGGCTGCTTGAGGCGGTGCGTCCCAGCGCCCGCCTGGTGCTGGTCGGTGATCCCGATCAGCTGGCGTCGGTTGAGGCCGGCGCCGTGCTAGCCGATATTGCGCGAGCGCCAGGCGCGCCCGACATTGCCCTGGGACGGCGGCTGGTCGAGCTCGGACTGATCGCCGACCCCGATGAGGCACCGGTGCATGGTGTCGTTCAGCTGATGCACACCTGGCGGTTCGGCGGCGCCATCGACGCCCTTGCTCGGGCCATCCGGGCTGCCGATGCCGACACCGCGGTTGACGTGCTCCGCTCCGGCGCGAGTGATGTGCGGTTCAGCGAGATTGACCTCGAATCTGCACCAACCGAGGCGTCGGCACGGGTGCTTGCACGGATGGCAGAACACGTTCGCGCGGCAGGTTTCGCGATGCTCGAAGCAGCGAGGTCCGGCGCTGTGGCGGAGGCGCTAGCCGCTCTGGATCGACACCGTCTGCTGTGCGCCCACCGGCGGGGACCGTACGGGGTCATCCGCTGGGGCATGGAGGTGGAGCGCTGGCTGGCTGAGGCCATTCCGGGATACGCCGAGGATGGCGAATGGTACGTGGGACGGCCATTGTTGGTCACCACCAATGACTATGAGATGTCGCTCTACAACGGCGATACCGGGGTCATCGTCGAGACCCCGGCAGGCATCCGTGCTGCCTTCGCTCGGGGCGCTGCCCCGGTACTCCACCCGCCGGTACGGCTGGACGCGATCCAGACGGTGCACGCGATGACCGTGCACCGGGCGCAGGGCAGCCAGTTCGACACAGTGTCGTTTGTTCTGCCACCTCCTGACTCTCCATTGCTGACGCGGGAGTTGCTGTACACCGCGGTCACCCGAGCCCGCAAACAGGTCAACCTCATCGGCTCAGAGGATGCGATCAGACGCGCGATAGACCGGCCAGCCAATCGGGCAAGCGGGCTGCGGCACCGACTGGACGACTAAGCCTAAAGGGGCGCTTGGCCTTCGCGCCAAGCCTCGATCATCCGAAGGGCGATGGAACTGCGCCCGGGCAACGCGAGCTCGCCGGAGTCCAGCTTGGCGCTCAGCAGCTCGCGGGTGTACCACTCGGCGTGGGCAATTTCTCGCGCATCGATGTTGATCGTGGTCCCCGCTGCACGCCCGAAGAACGCGACCATGAGCGACCGCGGGAACGGCCATGGCTGGCTGCCGAAGTAGTGCAGGTCGGAGAGGCTGATGTCGACCTCTTCACCGATTTCGCGGTGGATTGCCTGCTCGAGCGACTCGCCACTTTCCACGAAGCCAGCCAACACCGACACCCGATTTCCCCACGTGGGTTGGCCGCCGAGCAGCAGGCGATCATCGGCATCGATGACTGCCACGATCACCGCAGGATCAGTACGAGGGAAGTGGTCCTGGCCGCATGCTGCGCAGTGCCGAGCAAATCCGCCGTTGGTGACCACCGTCGCGCCGCCGCACCTCGGGCACTGCGACTCCATCCGGTGCCAATGCGTCAGGGCCGCAGCCGTTGCTGCAATGTCGCGCTCATTGTCGGTGAGCTGAAACCCAACCTCGCGGAAATCGTGCACCTCACCTTCGGTTAGCGTCTCCACCGCGAAGATCGGCGATCCATTGAGCAGCCCGAGCAGTCGGTGCCGCTGGCTGTCGTAGGCCACGAAGGGCTTCGTCATGCGCAGCTTGCTACCGCCGGCATTGGTGGTGAATCGGGACTCGGCGTCCAGCTTGAGCAGTTTTGCGTCCTCAGCACGCCACAGCTCGGCCACCCATTCCCCGGACGCGCGGTGATGATCGACGCGGTCGAGGTCACTCGCGATCGCCCAATTGATCATGAGATCAGGGTAACTGCTCAACCTAGGAGCTCAGGATGGATTCGATGGCGGGACGGTCCGGCAGCGCCGCCGGTCGGACGATCTCGTCGGTGCGAACGTGGAAGAAGATCGCATCGACTTCCTCGACCGGAAGCCCGTACGCCTCTGCCCAGGCCAGCCGGTAAATGGCCAGCTGCAGCGGATCTGCGGTGTCGCTCCGACCCGTCTTCCAGTCCACTACCTGGAAGCGTGCCGCTCGCTCCGCGGACGGTCCTGACTGCTGGTAAACCGCGTCGATCCTTCCTCGAATCAGCCGACCTGCCATCCAGATGCTGAACGGCGCCTCGATGGCGTACGGCATCGTGCTGCCAAACCGTCCGGCCGCGAAGGCTTCGCAGAGTTCGCGTAGCTCCTGCTCGTCGTCGGTCCCGCTGTCGGCTCGGTCGGGCAGCTCGTCAAGATCAATGAGATGCTGCTGACCCAAACCACCGCTGGGCAGTCGCCCGCTGAAGTAGTGCTCGACCCAATGGTGGAAGCGCGTGCCGAAGCGAGCACTGCGCGAAGGCCGGCGGGGCATTGGCCGCGCCAGTTCCGCGGCAAAGCCGTCCGGATCGGCGTTCAGCCGGAGTACCGCGGTGGTCGACAGCTGGGCAGGCAGCTCGACGAGCTGGTCGCCCGACCGGGACAGGATCGCCTCTGCAAGCAGGCGATCGATGTCGGCATCCCAACCTGCGACCATTTCATGATCATCGAGCAACATCGGCTCGCTTTCGGGGTTCTGGTAGCTACCAAGATCAGCGAATCGCTGCCGCGCCCGTTGCACGTCCAGCGCGGCATCGTGTCTTCTTGCCTGCGCCTCGGGATCCAAAGGCACGGGCCAGGGTTGCGGAGGCACCTCGGCGACCAGGGGATTATCCACTCCTGGCGGCGCAGCCTCGGCGAGCAGCTGATTGTGGCGGACCGCCGCCTCGATGATCGCCCGCAGATAGCTGGAGGCGGCTCGCGCATTGCTCAGGTCGGATCGCCACGAATGGCCGGTGCCGACCAGCAGGCGCTTGGCGCGCGTGACGGCGACGTACGCCAGCCTGTCCTCGGCCAGCAGTTGCTGCCGCCGGAGCTGCTCCTTGTAGTCGATCATGCCGGCGTATGTCGTCTCGCTGAGTTGCGGGATCGATGCAGCATCGCCACGCAAGTCGGCCGGCAGCACCGCCGGATTCATCACCCAGTTGTCGGTGACTCGATCGCTGGGAAACACGCCCTTCATCAGCGCCGGCAAAAAGACTGCCTCCCACTCCAGGCCTTTTGCCTTGTGCACCGTCAGCAGTTTCACGGCTTCCCGATCCGAGGGGACGGCCTGCTCCAGCCCAGCACCCTGCTCGCCCTCGGCCTGCAAATAGCCAAGTAGGCCGGCGAGCGACGCATCGCCGTCGACATCGACGTAGGCAGCGACGGCATCCAAAAACGCTCCGAGCTGGTCGCGTCGGGAGTTTCGAGCGAACTCTGGCGTGGCCATCAATTCGACATCCAAGCCGATCGTGCTGATCACCCGACGGGTCAAATCGATCACCGGCTCGTCGGAGTGGCGCCGCATCCATGCCAGCTCAGCCGAAAGCCGAGCGAACCGCTCCCGCGCCGCCGGCGAGTAAGCCGCCTCTCCCGGACTGTCCAGAGCGTCCAGCAAGCTGACGACTTCAGTCGGGTCCACCTCAGCGACGGCCCGCTCCAATGACGCCAGGACACCTGCGCTGCTGGGCTCGTCTCCGGCGTCATCGGTTGACATGTGGGCAACTCGCGCCAGCTCACCGGCGCGCCGTCCCAAGAGTGCGAGGTCTCGCGGTCCCACCTGCCACCGAGGTCCTGTCAGCAGCCTGATGAGATCCGGATTCGCTGTGACATCGTCAATGAGCCGCAGCGTCGCGGTGACGTCCATGATCTCGGGCAAATGCAGCAGACCGCCAAGGCCGACGATCTCCACTGGCACATTTCGTGCAGTCAACTCGGCATACAGCGGTGCGATATCGGCGTTGCGTCGGGTCAGCACCGCCACGTCGGCCCAATGCGACGCTTCGCCGCCCGCCCGCAGACCGGCGATCTGATCCGCAATCCAGCTGATCTCCTCGGGCCAGGTTTCGAAGGTTGCGGCGCGGACTTGCGCCGAAGGCGTCCCCTCGGGGGCATGCAGCAGCCCGAGTCCGGCAACGACAGGCTCAGCCGGCGCCGCGCTGTCGGCAATCACATTGCCGGTTTCGGTTCGCAGCGGCTGGCTGAGCACGTTTGCGACATCGAGGATCACTCGCCCGCTGCGTCGATTGACGGTAAGGCCAAAGCGATGAGCCGGCCGCCCGTCCAAACGGGGAAAGTCCTCGGCAAAGGTCAAGATGTTGCTTGCCGCTGCACCTCGCCAACCGTAGATGGCCTGGAATGGGTCGCCGACCGCGGTCACTGGATGGCCGCGACCGTCGTTGCCGGTCGGACCAGAGAACAGCCCACGGAGCATGATCGCCTGCGCTGCCGAGGTGTCTTGATACTCATCGAGCAAGACCACGCGAAAGGCAGAGCGCATCGCACTCGACACCTGCGGCACCTCGGTGGCGAGCCGGGCCGCAATGGCCATCTGATCGGCAAACTCGACCAGCCCGAGCCGGCGCTTCAAGGCTTGATAGTCACGTACCAAGCTGGCGAGTTCCAGGCGCTCCTGGCCGGCGATGGTCGCCTTCTTGACGTCGACGTATACGTTGCCGCGGTTGTTCAGCGGTGCCGATGCCAGGCCGAGCAGCAGGTCACGGGCGTGCCCGTCCAGATCATCAACGTCGACGAGGTGTTGCTGGAGGTCGGCGTCAAGCCGCAACACCCGCTCGGTGACGGTTGCCGGCCGCAGCCGCGAGATGAACTCGAATGGTCCGGCCGCAGCCTTCACCACCCGCGATGCGAGCCGGTATCGGGTAGCGCCACTGATCATGGTCGGGTCAGCCTCGAAACCAAGCCGCAGCCCGTGCTCGGCGACCAGCCGAGCCGCAAAGGCGTCATAGGTCATGATCAACTGCTCACCGGATTCGTCGACGCCGCGATCGGCAATCAAACCTGCTCGCAGCAGTGCGCTGCGTACCCGGTGCGAGAGCTCCGCAGCTGCCTTGCGAGTGAACGTCAGCCCGAGGACGTCTTCGGGTTGTACGACGCCGGTGCCAACCAGCCAGACCACCCGGGCGGCCATCACCGTAGTCTTGCCCGATCCGGCGCCGGCAATGATGACTCCAGGCTCGAGTGGTGAGGTAATGGCATCCAGCTGTTCGGTGGAAAAAGAGATGCCGAGCACATCCATGAGGTCGCCGACGGTGCTAAGCCGAGTCCGCGCCACCAGTGGCGTCAGGGTGTAAACGGTCATCGCACTACCTGTTTTCCGGCGGCCTGCGCGGGACAGCTGGTGCGGAATGGACAGTAACGACAGGCTGGGCCGATACGAGCGTCATGGTTTTCTTGACGAATGATGTACGCGGCATCTGCCAGTCGCCGGTGCACCCAGCTCAGCTGTTCTTGAGGTGCGTCCTCTTTGGTGGCCGCCGACGTCAGGGGGAAAGGCACATCCTCCAGTGAGGCTTGCTGAAACGTCCTCGGCTGGCCGCTGTCTCCGTCCGGCAGTCTGAGGTACACGAGCTCGGCACCGCCCGGACGCGCGTCATCCCCGGCTATGCGTGCGAAGGCACCTTGCTGCACCGCCAACTGATACACCCCGAGCTGGTCGTGCAAGGCGACATCGGCGGCGCTCGGTGCTGTCTTCGAGGTCTTGAAGTCCACGATCCGGATCCGGCCGTCGGGATCGCGCTCGACCCGGTCAGCACTGCCGGTCAGATGCACCCGGTCACTTCCAAGATCAACATCGCAGGCGAAATCCACCTCGGTCCCGAGCAGGGTGAGATGCGGCCTCGCCTGCTGCCAGGTCACAAAGCGCTCCAGCGCCGATTCGGCCTCCACCCGCTCCACGGCGGACAGCCAGTGCGCGTCGAAGTCCAGCTGGTTCCAGACCGACTCGAGGCGGCTGGAAATCTCCTCATGATCAACTTCGTGGTACGCCCCGTACTCAGCCAGCGCATGAACGACCGAGCCAAAGCTAGCGGCAGTCGTACGCGCCGACTCGCCGCGAGCCTTGCGCGCCAAAAACCACTGCCGCGGGCAGGCCAGCACGCTTGCCAGCTGACTACCGGAAAGATGGACCGGCTCCTCCGTTGGCACGATGGGTCGGTCTGCTCGGGTGAGCGGACGCATGCCCCACCAGTGCTCTGGTCGAGCAGCCGGGACCAGCGGCCGGCTGTCGCGATCAGTCGCATCAGCCAACCGAGCGAGCCGGACAGCAGCCTCCTCACGGAGGCGCGGTGAGGCTTCCGGGTCGACGGTCATGCTGCGGAGCTCGCCAACCAGAGCCGGCAGCGACAGCGGCCGTCGCGGCCGTCCCGGAAGCTCCCGGACCGGCACGCCGAGCTCGCCAAGAAACCGGGATGGCTGATCGGCTTCTCCCTCGGTGCCCGCAACGGCCGTGATCACGAGCCGCGATCTGGCTCGAGTGCATGCTACGTAGAAAAGCCGACGTTCTTCCGCGATACGCGTGGCGGTCGGAACGGGAGCCATCACCTCACGGCGCCCCAGCTGATCAGGCTCCAACAACGATCCACGACGGCGTACATCCGGCCAGCTGCCCTCCTGTACGCCCGCAACGATGACCAGATCCCACTCCAGCCCCTTGGCGCGATGGGCTGTCAGTACCCGGACCGCAGACCCTCGCAGCTCCGACTCGCGCAAAGGGTCCGCGGGAATCTGTTGACCCTCGACTTCAGCCAAGAATCCAGTCACGCCCCGAAGGCCTGAAACCTCCTCGGAGCGAGCGGCAATCTCGAAGAGAGCACAAATAGCGTCCAGATCCCGGTTGGCCCGACGGCCCGTTTCGCCACCTAGCCCTGCTTGTTGTCTCAGCCTTTCGGACCAAGTCGTCTGCGACCAGAGCAGCCACAGTGCTTCTTCCGCTGTGCTCCCGGTACGAATTGCACGCTCGCAGCGGCGCAACAGCTCCGCAAGAGCGCGAGCCGCCTCGACCTCCGGACTGGGCGGGCAGTCGTCGAGAAGTTCGTGGTGACGCAATGCGATGCTCGTCAGCTCGACAGACGGCCGTGGCAACGCCGTCCCGGCCAGCTCAGCACGCTCCGCCTCCCGGAGTGCCCGTCCCAGACGGCGGGTGGACATACTGTCCATGCCACCAAGCGGTGAGGTCAGCAAGAGCTGTGCCTCCTCACCGGTGGGCGCACAACCTCGAGCTGCAACCTGAAGAGCCAACAGCAGCGGACGCAACGCCGGATCAGCTGCCAGAGGGATTTCATCGCCGGCCACTTCGACCGGTACTCCAGCGGCGACCAGGGCCCGGGTCAGGCCAGGGATCATGGTCCGTCCGGCTCGAACCAGCACCGCCATGTCGGTCCATGCGAGATTGTCGCGGAGATGCGCGCTGCGGAGAATCTCGGCGATATGCTCCGCCTCCGCGCCGCTGCTGCTGCAGGTGAAGATCTCGACCTTTCCCTTGCCCTGCTGCGAATTCGCGGTTGGATGACGGAAGGCCTGGAACACGTCAGCCGGGAGCGTGCGTGGCATTCCCAGCCGGCTGGCCACGTTGCGGCTGGCGGCAAGCAGCGCACTGCCGAAGCGCCGTGTGCCGCTCAGTGCGAGGACCGCTGCGGGCGCTCCGTCTCGAGTACGGAACAGGTCCGGGAAGTCCAAGATCCCGCGCGCTTCGGCGCCACGAAATGCATAGATCGACTGGTCCGGATCCCCGACGACGATGACATCCCGGCCATCACCGGCGATCACCTGCAGCAGCCGCACCTGGGCGGGGTCGGTGTCTTGATACTCGTCGACAAAGACACAGCCAATCTCGCGGCGCAGCGTTTCCACGATCTCGGGCCGGGTGAGGAGAATGCGGCAGCGGTGCACCAGCTCGGCGTAGTCCAGCACGCCTTCGGCATCCAGTACGTCGAGGTACTCGTCGAAGAAGTCTCCGACGCCCACCCACTCGTCTCGACCGGTGGCGTGTCCGGCAGCGACAACATCATCAGGATCCATGCCCAACTGCCGTGCCTTGGCCAGCACTGCGCGAACCTCAGTCGCAAATGCCCGGGTAGGAAACGCGCGAGCCAGCGAGTCTGGCCACTGGGCGCGCTGAGTTTCCAAGCTCCCCTGAAGTGTCTCTCGGAGCCGGAACTCCTGCTCAGGTCCGGTCAGCAGCCGCAGTGGAGCGCCGAAACCGTTCGATTCTGCGTCGGCCTCGTCGCCGAAGCGGCGCACTAGGGCATAGCAAAAGGCGTGGAAGGTCATAGCCATCGGGGTCACGGTGGAGCGTCCCAGACGCCCTGCGATCCGGGCGCGTAAGTCGGCCGCAGCTTTTCGAGAGAAAGTCAGAACCAGAACGCTGTCGGGCAACGCGCCCCGGCGTTCAATCCGATCCACCACGCACTCGACCAGGGTTGTCGTCTTGCCGGTACCGGGCCCTGCCAATACCAGCAGCGGCCCCGTCGTGTGATCAACAACGGCGCGTTGCGGGGCGTCCAACACTGGACGTATGGGCAGCTTCTCCGCCCCCCGAGTCAAGCGGTACATCGCGTGAGTCCTGGTTTAGATGAGATCAGCTCGTACGCAGGTATTGGATCAGAGATGACTGACGAAATCTCTTAACCTACGAAATGGGTCGATTACGAACCGCTGAGTCGAAGATCGCGATTGCCGCGGCGGCGACCAGCCCGGTGCCGAAGATCAGATCGCCGAACTGGGCGAACGGATCGAAGTAGATCGTGGTACTGCCGTCTCGGATCAGGGCAGCGTACGCCAGAACCGTCATGCTCAGCACGTAGTTGGTCAGCACCAGGAGCACTCGAGTGGGACGTGGAAAACGACGGCTCTCCTGGTTCGCCCAACCAGAGCCGGTGAAGAGATCCCAGGTCAAACCGAACAACACCAGCGCCGCTCCTGAGAATCCGAGCACCGCACCCAGAGGGTCAGAAATGAAGTCACGGTAGGAGAACAGCGCGGACAAGATCAACATCCCGGCAAGAGCCAAGGCCCGCTGCGACGTCAGCTTGCGGCGCAGCAACAAGATCACCACCGTGACGACCACAACCGCCGAGGACACCAGATTCAGCGCGTCGGGATTGATCGGTGCCGGCGTTCGATCGCCGAACAGCAGCTGGCGTGCGAGGGCAACCAACATCACGCCGATCCCGCCCAGGACCAGAGCACGGCTCGGCTGTCCTCGGCGCGCCGCACGTACCGCAAGGATGAGCAGGACAATGCCGACCAGCACCCGGCTCGGGTCGACGACACGGGTGACCAGCGGCGTGACATCGAATGACATTCGGGCGGCGGCGCCTCCAGGCTCCAGCGACGCAAGCACCTGAAGGACAGACAAGAAGACTTGGACCGGGAGCGTGACGGCGATCAGTACGGCTGCGATGACGTAGCCGACGCGGCCGAGTTGATCGCCCAGTTCCGAGACCACAGGCGTCGACTCTCGGCGCCGGGAGAGCCGCAGCAACACCAGGCCGACCAGAGCGAAGGCGATCACCAGGGCACAGGCCCACAGCAGCGAGGTCAGACCCTCCACCACGGGGTCTCGTTCCGCAATCAGCCAGACGCACTGGACGGAGCGGATGCAGAACACCACGGCCAAGATCAAGTACGGCCACCCCTGCCTGGCGAACCGCTGGGCGTTCTGGGTGGCCGCCGCTGTCGCTCGTACGGTGACCTCCGCTACCGAGGCACCGGCGAGGGTCGCGGCCGGAAGTGCCAGATAGCCGAGAACGGCGGCGGTCTGCTGCAGGTTGAGGGGATTCAGGTCCGAGCCGTAGATCTTGGCCTCCCGCGTCTCGGCGACACCGACGGTCATGCCCAAACCGATCAACGCCCAGAACGCCGCAAACTCCCACCAGGCGAACCCGCGACGCCATCGAATGATCACCAACGCCAGCATCGCGGTCATGAGACAGGCAGCGATCACTGGCCAGCCCGCCCAGCCGACAAGAGACGGGCTGCGCAACGACCAGGTTCCCATCACCATGAGCGTGAACAGCAGCCCGAGCACCTTGAGCCACCAGGGCCCGTGCTGGGCCGCCGCCATCAGAGAAGCAACTCCGAATGAGAGCAGCAGGACCAGTGGCCAGACCAGCTGTTCCGGCAACCCCAGGCCGGTACCCGAGACGATCAAGCTGCTGTGCTCCCGGATCAGTCCGGAAAACATCACCAACAAGCCGGCGATGACAAAGACGATGTAACCCGCCAGCACGATCGAGCGGAGCCCGTACGGCCATGCCAGGTCACGGAGCCGTCCCTGTTCGATCGGATCGACCAACGTCTGCCGGTACAGACCGGTCGCGAAGCGAGCAAGCCTGGTTGACCCCCGGCCAGCGATAGCCCCTGAATCTGCGGAACTGGACCCTGAGCTTGTGGAACCCGGCCCTGAACCTGCGGAACTGGACCCTGAGCCTGTCGAAGGGCCGGAGCCGGCCAGCATGCCAGACCCGCCTGAATCGAGATCAGCCGACATCTTCTCGGGCCTGGAACGTCCAGTCATTGTTGAACAACAGCACGCCTTGGTTGAGGGCGAGCGCAGATCGATCCTGCTGCGACAGGGTCAGCGCGGGCAACTCCCAGTGGCTGATGACTGTTCCATCTCGTGCAATCACCCTCGCCTCTTCGGGACCCCAGACCACGAGATGATCTTGGGTCGGCGTCAGCGTGAGGACCGGCCCGAGTCGCTGCAGAACAGCACCTTCGCCACTCAACATGAGCGATTGGCTCTTGGTCGCAACGACGACCTGCCCTGCGAAGGTCACCATGTCCGTGAGCGTCCCGAAGATCGACCTCACCCAGCGGTGAGTTCCTGTGGTAGTCCACAACGCGTGCACTGTCTGATCTTGAATCACAACGACGTTGTCACCAAGGATCGTGCCGGCAGCGCCCTGCATCTCCCGGTCCCAACGATGCTGGCCATCGCCGGTCTCGACAGCAGTGGTGGTACCTCCGCGGTCCATGATCACAACCAGCCCGCCACCCACTGCAGGCGCGACATTGACGTCTGAACCTACGTTGTGCTGCCAACGGATCATGCCGGTGCCAAGATCAAATCCTCGCATCTCACCGGCAAGATCAACGAGGACCGCCTCATCAACGCTGATCCTGACCGGTGGAGTTGGAGCAAGATCATCAAGGGCCAGCTGCCAGAGGCGCACACCGACATCGGAGTAGGCCACCATCTGCCGATTGCTCGTCGTCGCAATGATCACATTGCCGAAGGCACTCAGACTCAGCACGGTGCCACCCGGATGTGCCCGCCAGATCGAGGTCCACTCAGTGAGTGTCTTGGGAGTCGTGGCGACCAGGTCACCCGGCCCCAGGGTCGCCCGAACCACCAGGCCCGACTCAGTCCGTACCGGTGGAGCGACAGCGGACGGTGAACCCACCATAGGGCCCTGCCCGAAGGTGGGATTGATCGAGATCGTGCTCATGGATCTGGTGGTCCAGCGTTGCGGCGCCGACCAACGGATTGGGCCGTTGGTGGTGGTCGGGATGGTCGGTTCAGGTGGATCGATGCGCGTTGTGACGGTACGCACATCGGCGAAGCTTTGGCTCTCTGCCACGACCCCTTCCCGCTGGCACCATGTCTGACCGATCGTGACCACCCGACCGAGCTGGCCATCTTTCGACAGATAGCGGACTTCGCCCGTCACGTTGAGGCAGCCGGTGCTGCCGGCTTCGGCATGTAACTCGCTGCGATAGTCCAGGGTGTCGCTCGCGGATCCGGCACCACTCCAATGGCTTCCAACGCGGACGTCGGCAGGCACCAGCAGCAAAGCAGGGCTATACACATAACCCTCTGACGGCGTACTGACACCCATCAGCTCCACGCCGGTATTGACTCGGTAGAAACGGATGGTCTGGGCAGTGGCCGTCGGATCGTTGATCGACGTTGTCGTAGTTCGCAAGATCTGAATCGTGTTGCGATCGGCGTAGGCCTCATCAAGCATCTTGGTGGCGAAAGTGCTGTCGGTGCTGAGCAGGCCGGCCACGCCTGAGAGCCGAGCCGATTCAGTAACAGCTAGGCCGACGGTCGTCTTGAGCTCGCGCGTGGTGTCGGTTCGCTCATAGGACACTGCACCGTCTGAGGGCAAATAGCGAGTGGCCGCAGTGGCTCGGGCAGTGACGCCGACCGAACTGGCCACGAACGCGGCACCGGCGACGAGTGCCGCGACAAGACCGAAGATGATCAGCGGTCGCCACCATGACCGGTGCGGCGGCTCCGGCGCCGGCCAAGTCGGATTGACCGCTATGCCGCCCAGCGGATCCGCCGGCAAAGTCGACCAGTCCTGCACGGGGAACGGCGACCACGGCTGGTCCTCATCCATATTCAATGGCGGGATCCGATGTGCGGCATGCGGACAGTATCTAATCTGTGCGGGCTGAGCTTGTCGTAGCCCGCGAGATGCACCCTCCAACGGGTTCCGGGCATACCCCAGTCAGATTCGACGGTTCGCTAGCACAGGTATTGCAGCCCTGGTCTGCTCGACGGCGTCAAGATCAAGATCGGCAACGATCAGACCAGGCTCCGCCCCGAGCGACCGCAGCACCTCGCCGCGCGGTGAGATCACCGCGCTGTAGCCGACCCCGGTTGGGGCGCTGCCATCGGGCACGGCGGTGCGTGGTCCAGGCCCCGCAGCGGCTGGGTCCGCCTGCGCTGCCGCGACGACATACGACGTGCAATCCAGCGCACGAGCACGAGTCAGCAGCTGCCATTGCGCGAGCTTGCCCGGCCCGGCGCCCCAGGATGCGGCCACACAGATCACCTGCGCTCCGAGCTCGGCAAGCCGGGTATACAAGCCGGGAAATCGGACGTCATAGCACAAAGTGAGCCCGACGTTCACATCTCCCACCGTGATCACCACGGGCTCGGCACCAGCCGCTACGGTGTCGGATTCACGAAAGCCGAAAGCGTCGAACAGATGGATCTTGTGATAGTGCGCATCAACACCGGGTCCCACAGCGCGCAGCGTGTTGCTCACCCGCCCGTCAGCGCCCGGACTGAACATGCCGGCCGCCACGACGATCTGGTGTTGCTCTGCGATCTCACGCAGCTGCTTCGCCCAAGGCCCGTCCACGGGCTCGGCGATTTCGGCCAGCGGCAGCCCAAAGTGGCGCATGGTGGCCTCGGGGAACACCACCAACTGAGCGCCGCCTTCGGCCGCTACGGCCGTCCGCGTCGCCACTAACTCCAGGTTCTCCTGGGGGTCTGGACCGCTGAGGATCTGGGCAACCGCAACCCGGAACGTGCTCATCTTGTATCTCCTAGCTCGAGGCCATCTCCCACACCAGCACCTCAGTCTCCTCGCGTGCGGTAAGGCTTAGCTGAGCGGAGCCGGACAGCCGCAGCGAGTCCCCATGTTCCAGCCGCCCGATCGCCTCCACGTCGACAACGCCTCTCGCGACGTATACGTGTAACTGATCGCCACGAGGCAACCTGCCCGAAGTCTCAGCGGGAAGGATGCTCACCCAAAGCGTGGAACCGGTGCTGCCGAGACTCACCACCGCATCCTGATGCCGGCCAGAGGCGATCGGCACCCAGTCACCGACAAGATCACCAAGCGCCAGTTCGCGTTGTTGATAGCTCGGTGGGGCGCCGTACTCGTCGGGTTTGATCCACATCTGGATGAAGTGCACCGGCTCGGCCGCACGGTTCGGATCGATTCGGTAGGCGTCGTTGCGCTCTGCGTGCACGATTCCCGATCCTGCGCTCATCCGCTGGGCCAGCCCGGGATAGATCAGTCCCGAATTGCCGTGCGAGTCTTCGTGGACGAGTGATCCGGACAGTACCCACGTGACAATCTCGGCGTCTCGATGGGGATGATCAGGATAGCCGGCCCCGACGCGTACCAGATCGTCGTTGTTGACCAGCAGACCACCGAAGGAGACGTTCGTCGGGTCATAGTGCTCGCCGTAGGAGAAGCTGTGGTACGTCTCAGCCCTCTCGGTCCGGGTGAGGAAACGCTGCCGCGCCCGATGCAGTTCAACGTTCGGGACCGTGATCCTCGACGCACTCACTGGTTCAGTATCGCGGCCAGGTGAAGTATCCGGGGTGTCGGCTCGGCGTACGCTCGCGTCATGGCGACCCGTCCCATACCTGAACCCATCGCCCCAGGTCAGGAATCGGTATGGGATTACCCGCGCCCACCGGTCATCCGAGCCAGTGACGAGGAGATCATCGTGATCTTGGGCGGGGTCGAGATCTGTGAGACCCGGACCAGTTTGCGGATGCTGGAGACGGGCCACGCACCGACGTACTACCTACCTCGTTCGGTCTTCATCGAAGGTTCACTGCGGCCGGCGCGTGGCATCTCGTTTTGTGAGTGGAAGGGCCGTGCCGGCTACTTGGATGTGATCGGCGGCAGCAAGATCGCGGCTCGCGGAGCTTGGTATTACCCGCACCCGAATGCCCGTTACGCCGCGATTCATGATCATGTCGGGATCTATGCCGGTGCGATGGATGAATGCCTGGTCGATGGCGAGCGGGTCGTGCCGCAGCCGGGTAGCTTCTACGGCGGCTGGATTACCTCGGCGGTGGCCGGCCCGTTCAAGGGTGGGCTGGGCACTGAAGGCTGGTGAGCTCATGGATGACGACTACACCGAACTCGTTCTCACCGTCGTCGAGCAAATTCCGCCTGGCCAGGTCGCAACGTACGGGGACATCGCAGAGATCGTCGGCCGGGGAGGACCCCGTCAGGTCGGCCATGTCATGGCCCTGTTCGGCGACGGTGTGCCGTGGTGGCGCGTGGTACGCGCTGACGGTAGGCCGGCGCGGCCCGTCGAGGCGTACGGTCTAAGCCTGCTCAGAGCCGATAACACTCCGCTCAAAGGTGATCGCGTTGACATGGCTCGAGCGCGTTATCGAATGGATGCCAGAAGCGGCCGAGATGCAGCGTCGTAAAGCGCCCTGATCATAAAACGACACGACATTTGACAGGGTTCACATTGCGCAGTGTTCTATGACAGGCTAAGGACGCTGTTGCAAGTGGTCGGTGTCGTGGTTCGTGCTACGCCCCAGAACTTTGCGTGGGCGTTGAGGAACAAACCTGGCGTCCAACAGCAGTCGGGACCGTGAGGTGCGGTTTCGAATGCAGATGCTAGGAGATGTTTCATGGCGCAGGGAACCGTCAAGTGGTTCAATGCCGAAAAGGGCTACGGCTTTATCGCCGTAGACGGCGGCGGTCCGGACGTTTTCGTCCATTACAGCGCGATCGAGTCGACCGGATTCCGGACGCTCGATGAGGGCCAGCGTGTGGAGTTTCAAACCACCCAAGGTCCAAAGGGCCCGCAAGCCGACCAGGTCCACGCGATCTAAGTTTCACCACGACAAAAGCCTCGGTACCGATCGGTACCGAGGCTTTGCGTTGTTCTTGAAGCTGCACTTTATGGGCGCGCGATCTCTGACCGGGGTGTCAACATCCCACGCAACGTGGGTTGCCTGCGCGTACACGGGGTGCACGCCAGGGTAC
>Ga0081455_10002310_pt1 | contig 22734 bp, 21 predicted proteins | sample TabmetS3T2R1_FD_70207 | JGI IMG/M metagenome (GOLD analysis project Ga0081455, IMG submission 70207) | Tabebuia heterophylla rhizosphere microbial communities from the University of Puerto Rico - S3T2R1 | ecosystem: Host-associated > Plants > Roots > Rhizosphere ...
GATGCCGCGATCCTTGAAGCGGATTTCAGACTGCGACATCAGATCCTTGACCGCGCTTGAGGCCAGGACTTCACCCGCGCGCGCTTTCGCGGCGACGCGCGCACCTATGTGAAACGCGAGGCCGATCACGTCAGGCCCGCTCACTTTGTATTCGCCCACGTGCAGTCCCACCCTGATCTCCAGCCCCAGCGTGCGCACGGCCTCACGCATCGCGGTCGCGCAACTCACCGCAGCCGCCGGGACGTCGAATGTCGCAAGCAGTCCGTCTCCCGTCGTCACGATTTCTTTCCCGCGCGAAGTCTTCAGCTCCCTGCGGGCGGCGGCGTAGTAGTGGTTCATTACCTGTGTCCAGCGCGAATCACCGAGCCGCGCGGCTTTTTCGGTGGACCGCACGATGTCAACAACCAGGATCGCGACGAGCGCTTGCTTGAGTTCGCCGTCGCGATTGGCGGGGCGGCGCCGGATCACAATATTTCCCGTCAGCGGTTCATAGCGATGGCTGCGTCGCCGCGCGATTGCGCTTCTGACGTAGTCTTTGGCGGGCTGCACCCTGCCGCAACGAATTGCTTTCTCGCGCGGTGGGACCGTCCAGTAAATCTTTCGTCCATCTCCAACGCCGTGGACCTCGACGGCGCCCCACTTCAGCAAAACCGTCGAGCCAACCCGGCGAATCCACCATGCCTTTGACGTGTATCCGGAGACGTTCGACTGATGGACGCCGATGCGAAGGAACTTGGGCATGTGCGTATGGCGCTTGAGAAGCGTTTGGGCCTACCAAGGGCAGAATGTGACCGTGCATTCCTGCATTGGCAACAATGTTTCCCAATCAGGACTATGGCGCTTCAGGATCCCAGCAGCCCGAGACTTCGGAAGCTCGCGTGACCCTTGCGGCCGATCACGAGATGATCGTGGATCGATATTCCCAGCGCTTCGGCGGCCTTGCGGATTTCCTTGGTCATCTCGATGTCGTCGCGCGACGGCTTGGGATCGCCGCTTGGATGGTTGTGCACCAGGATCAACGCCGCCGCGCCCAGCTCCAGCGCGCGCTTGACGACTTCGCGCGGATAGACCGGCGTGTGGTCGATGGTGCCGCGCTGCTGGATCTCGTCGGCGATCAGCACGTTCTTGCGGTCGAGGAACAGGATGCGGAACTGTTCGGTCTTCTCGTGCGCAAGGGCGGCATGGCAGTAGTCGATGAGCTGTTGCCAGTTGGTCAGCACCGGCATGTCCTTGACCTTGCGCTCGGCGAGCCGTCGGCCGGCCTCGCGCACGGCGCGGAACAGGACGGCGGTGCGCTGGTCGATCTCGAATTCCCGGAGCTGCGCCGGCTCGGCGGCGAACACGTCACCCAGCGTGCCGAAGCGCTCCAATAACTTCTTGGCCAGCGGTTTGGTGTCGATCCGCTCGATCGAATAGAACAGCAGCAGTTCGAGCAGCTCGTAGTCGGCCAGCGGTTCGATGCCCGCTTTCAGCACCCGCTCGCGCACGCGGCCGCGATGGCCCCAATAGTGAGGCTTCTCCGGCGCTGTATCGCCGCTGTTGTGGCCCGGCGCCGCCGGCGCTGCGGCAAGGGCCGCGGCAAGCCGGGTCGTCGGGTCCTCGCCGCTGAACTCCCAGCACTGATCGAGCTTGTTCCAGGCGCCGCCGCAATCGCGCAGCAAGGCGCGGTGGGGGAGGGTGTTGCCGCTCACGCGCCAGCGGTCGTCGCTCGCCTGCAACCGCAGGCCCGCTGCCAGCAGGGCGAGCAAGGCATCGTCGTCGGCGCGTGTGTCGGCCAGCTGGGCGTCGGCCGCCTGGGCCTCGGCCTTGCGCCGCGGCATGGATCAGGCCGAAGCGGCCTGGCGCAGCTCGGCGGGCGCCTCTTGATTGAGATCGTAGGGCGGCTTGGTGAGGCCCTTGGGCGACAAGGTGAAGAATTCGACCCCGGTCTCGGTGATGCCGACCGAATGCTCGAACTGGGCCGAGAGCTGCTTGTCGCGCGTCACGGCCGTCCAGCCATCGCTCAGGATCTTCACCTGCCAGGTGCCGGCATTCACCATCGGTTCGACGGTGAAGAACATGCCGGGCTTCAGGACGGGGCCGGTGCCGGCCTTGCCGTAGTGCAGGATGTTGGGCGCGTCGTGGAAAATGCGGCCGAGTCCATGACCCGAGAAATCGCGCACGACGGAGAAGCGTTGGCCTTCGACGTAGGTCTGGATGGCATGGCCGATGTCGCCGATATGTCCGCCCGGCTTGGCGGCCGCGATGCCGCGCATCATCGCCTCATAAGTGACGTCGCACAGCCGGCGCGCCTTCACGCTCACATCGCCCGCGAAGTACATGCGGCTCGAATCGCCGTACCAGCCGTCGAGGATCGGCGTTACGTCGATATTGATGATGTCGCCATTCTGCAGGCGCTTGTCGCTGGGAATGCCGTGGCAGACGACGTGGTTGATCGACGTGCAGATCGATTTCGGGAAGCCGCGATAGCCGAGTGGCGCGGAAATCGCGCCATGATCGCGGATGAACTGATCGCACAGCTTGTTGAGTTCGTCGGTTGTAACCCCCGGCTGGACGTGGGGCGTGATGAAGTCGAGCGTCTCGGCCGCCAATCGACCCGCGCGCCGCATGCCCTCGAATCCTTCGGGGCCATGGAGCTTGATTGTGCGTTCGTCGCGCCGCCAATAGTCGACGCTGTCGTCCTGGATATCGCGAGGGCTGCTCATGGCCCCTATTTGGCATGCGATACCGGCCGTAACAAGGCCGTGTGGGATCGCTTGGCCGGTCTGATGGCGTCCTTTAATGTGCTGGAATCCAACGGAAAAGAGCGCCTCCATGTCCGAAGCCACTGCCGCGCCGCCAAAAATCGTGACCGCGTGCATCGTCGTCATCGGCAACGAGATCCTGAGCGGCCGCACCAAGGATGCCAACATCGCCTACCTGGCGTCCGAACTCGGCAAGCTTGGCGTGCGCGTCATGGAATGTCGCGTGATCCCCGACGTCGAGGCGACGATCGTGGCCACCGTCAACGAAGTGCGGGCCAGGTTCGATTACGTGTTCACCACCGGAGGCATCGGCCCGACCCACGACGACATCACGGCCGATTGCATCGCCAAGGCGTTCGGGGTTGGTATCTCCGAGCATCCCGAGGCGGTGGCGCGCATGAGCCGGCACTACGGCGATCCGGCGCTGTTCACGCCGGCGCGCCGCCGCATGGCGCGCGTCCCGCACGGCGCCACCCTGGTCGACAACCCGATCTCGGTGGCGCCCGGCTTCCAGATGGGGAACGTCTTCACCTTCGCCGGCATTCCCACGATCGTCGAAAGCATGTTCCAGTCGATGAAGCACCGGTTGGTGGGAGGCGATCCGGTCCTGTCGCGCACCGTGCGCACCAACCTGCCGGAAGGCGTCATCGCCGAACCATTGGGGGCGCTGCAAAAACGGTTCGACGATCTCGATATCGGGAGCTATCCCGGGTTTCGCGCCGGCAAGGTGAGCGTATCGCTGGTGCTGCGCGGCACGGATGATGCACGGCTGGTATCGGCTGCCGCCGAGTTGATCGACACGATTCGTCGGATGAATGGCGAAGCCGAGGAGTTGGTTCAGTAGCCCATGCCCGACAAGCCCGCGCATAGCGCCCTGCGACGGAGCCTGGCATTCGCGCTGGCGCGGCCGTGGCCCACGCTTGTCGTCTTGTCAGTCGCCATCGGCGCCGTCCTCCTCTGGATGCATGCGCCGGCGGCGCTGCTGTTGGGCCCCTTGCTGGCCGGCGTCGTGCTGGCCGCCAACGGCGGCAAGGTCGTCTTTCCGGTCCGGCTGTTTGTCCTGTCGCAGGGCGTGATCGGCTGTTTGATCGCGCGCATGGTGCCGGTGTCGATCGTGGGCGACATCCTGAAGCACTGGCCGCTGTTCACAGTTGGCGTGTTCGCCGTTGTCGCGGCCAGCAGCCTCGTGGGTTGGGTGATGGGACGGATGCGCCTGTTGCCGGGGACGACCGCCCTGTGGGGATCGAGCCCGGGTGCGGCCTCGATCATGACCATCATGGCCGAAGACTATGGCGCCGACGTTCGCCTCGTCGCTTTCATGCAGTATTTCCGCGTCCTCGCCGTGGCCGCCGTTGCGGCATTGGTGGCGCACTTTTTTGGGGTCAATCCGGCGGCGCATTCACCTTCCGCCACTGTCTGGTTTCCGCCGGTGAACCTCTTGTCGCTCGCCGAAACGGCCGCGCTTGCGATCGCCGGTCCCTATCTCGCCAAGGTGCTGCGCATTCCCGCCGGCGCCTTCCTGGTACCGATGGTGATCGGCATCGCGCTGGAGCATTTCGGCCTGATAAAGATCGAGTTGCCGACCTGGCTGCTGGTCTGCGCCTATGCCTTCGTGGGCTGGAACATCGGATTGCGCTTCACCAAGCCCTTGCTGATCCATGCCGCGCGGTCGCTGCCGACGGTGGTCGCCTTCACCCTGATCCTGATCGCCTCATGCGGCGCCGTCGCCGGCCTGTTGGTTGTGGGCGCGGGCGTCGATCCACTGACGGCCTATCTCGCGACCAGCCCCGGCGGCGTCGATTCGGTCGCCATCATTTCCGCTTCCAGCGGCGGCGATGTCTCGTTCGTGATGGCGATGCAGACCGTTCGCCTGCTTGCTGTCCTGTTCCTCGGGCCGCCGCTCACCAGGTTTCTCGCTACGCGGGCCGGGTTTGGCCGGGAGTCCTGAAGGCGACTTGATTGGCTCGCTCCGGGAGCACGTTGTAGGTTGCGGCATGACCATCCATGACATGAGTGCGGGCGAACTGCTCGCTGCCTACAGAAGCAAGAAACTGTCGCCTGTCGAAGCAGTCGACGCCGTCATCGCCCGCATCGAGCGCTGGGAACCGAAGCTCAAGGCGCTCTACGCGCCGGATTTCGGCAATGCGCGCCGGCTTGCCCAGGAATCGGAGAAGCGCTGGCAGTCCGGTCGGCCACAAGGCGCGCTCGACGGCGTGCCGATCACCATCAAGGAGAATATCGCCACCAAGGGTGTGCCGGTGCCGCTCGGCACGGCGGCAACGGAGCTGACGCCGGCATCGGCTGATGCACCGGCGGCGGCGCGGGTGCGGGAAGCGGGCGCCATCATCCTCGCCAAGACGACCATGCCGGACTACGGCATGCTCTCCTCGGGCCGCAGCTCGTTCCATCCGCTGACACGCAATCCCTGGAACCTTACCTGGAATCCGGGTGGGTCAAGTGCCGGCGCGGGGGCGGCTTCGGCGGCGGGTTACGGCCCATTGCATCTCGGCACCGACATCGGCGGATCCGTGCGGCTGCCCGCGAGTTGGAATGGCATTTTCGCCCTGAAGCCCAGCCTGGGCCGCGTTCCGGTCGATCCGCCATTCTTCGGCCGTGTGGTCGGGCCGATGGCGCGCACGGTGGGCGATGCGGCGCTGCTGATGGCCGAGGTGGCCAAAGCCGATGCGCGCGATCATATGAGCCTGCCGAAAGCGGAGATCGACTGGGCGGCAGGCCCGCTCGAGCCGAAGGGCCTCAAGATCGCCCTGCATCTCGACGCCGGATCGGGCCTACCGGTCGACCCGGAGGTGAAGCAGGCGATCGAGAAGGCGGCCAAGGTGTTCGCCGACGCGGGCGCCATCGTCGAGCCGCTGGAGGGTTTCCTGTCGCCGGAGATGCTGCATCTGCAGGATCTCTTCTGGCGGGTGCGCAGCTGGGTCGATTTCTCCGCGCTCAGTCATGCGAAGAAGGCGAGCGTGCTGCCGTTCATCGCCGATTGGTGCCGCGGCGGAGCCGATGTCTCTGGCGCCATGGTCATCCGCGGCGTCAACAACTACATGGCGATCCGCGCCGCCACGACGCGTGCAACGCAGCCCTTCGATTTCGTGCTCTCGCCGACATCGCCGGTGCCGACTTTTCCTGCCGAGTGGGAGACGCCGACCAACGACGTGAACCGGCCGCTGGAGCACATCTCTTTCACCATGCCCTACAACATGAGTGAGCAGCCGGCGGCGTCGATCAATTGCGGCTTCACCAGCGAGGGCAAGGCGATCGGCCTGCAGATCGCCGGCCATCGCTTCAATGATCTCGGCGTCCTACGTCTCTCGCGCTGGTTCGAGGAAGCGCGCGGCCCCCAGAAGCCGTGGCCCGAGCCGCCGGTGTAGGGGCGCGTGCGATCGCTCGGCATCCTGATGCTCGATACGCGCTTCCCGCGGATCGAAGGTGACATCGGCAATCCAGCATCGTTCGACTTCCCGGTGATCTATCGGCGGCTGGAAGGAATCGGTCCGTCCGATGCTGTCGCCACGCATCCGGACAAGCCCCGCATCATGGCCGCGCTGGCCGCCAATGCGCGCAAGCTTGCGGACGACGGCGCCGTCGGCCTTTCGACGAGCTGCGGCTTTCTCGCCCTGTTCCAGAACGAACTGCAAGCGGTCTCGCCGATTCCGGTCGCAACCTCCGCACTCTTGCTTGTCCCAACGCTGAAGGATCGCAAGGTAGGGGTCATCACGGCATCGGCCCGGAACCTGACGGCACGGCACCTCGCCGCCGTCGGCGCGGCCGAGGACACGCCAATCGAAGGCATGCCCGAAGGCGGATCATTTGCCGCCACCTTTCTTGCCGATGGGACCCATCTCGACCGCGCCGCCGTGGAGGGCGAGACGATCGCTGCCGGTCGCGCCTTGTTGCACAAGCATCCAGGTGTCGATGCAATTGTGCTGGAATGCACCAATCTGCCTCCCTACAGGCAAGCCCTGCAGGCCGCCCTGGGCGTCGCGGTCTACGACGTGCTCGATTTGCTGCGCGACTTTTGGAAGCGGCTGGGCCAGCCCGTCGAACCCGGCTGACGGGCATCAAAATTGCTGCGATAGTCGCGCATCAAGAAACACCGGGGGTTGGCATGAGGGGACGTAGATCTTCGATGGGAATTTCGCTTGGGTTTTTGCTGGCCGGCACGATGGTCGCGGGCGTGCTGGCTTGCGGGTTGCCGGCACAGGCACAGGACGTCGGCATTGGCCTCGTGGTGCCATTGTCGCCGCCGGGCGATCCGGTAGGTGGTCAGCTCATCCGGCGCGGAGCCGAGCTCGGGATTGAGACCGTGAATGCAGCCGGTGGCGTACTTGGTGGGCGCAAGCTCAAACTCTATGTCGAGGATTCGCAGGGCAAGCCCGAGGCTGGCGTCGCCGCCTATCGGCGCCTGGTGAGCGAGAACAAGGTCGCGGTCGTACCGGGCTTCTTCCATAGCTCGGTGGCCATCGCCGCCAACGAGGTCGCCAACGAAATGGGCGTGCCGACCATGGCGCTGCAGGCATCGGCCGCCGATATCACGGCGAAGCACTACGAGGTTGCCTTCCGCACCCATGTGGTCGATCCGGTGCGCGTCTCGGCCTTCATGGAGTTCATCAAGCAGAAGGGCTTCAAGCGCGTGTCGATGATCGCCGAGACCACCGACTACGGCATCGGCATCGCCGACGAGACGATTGCCCAGGCCAAGAAGGCCGGCGGCATCGAGATCCAGAAGGTGCCGTTTGATCGCACGGTGACCGATCTCACGCCGCAGCTCCTGCAGATCAAGGCCTTCAAGCCCGATCTCGTTATCAACATCGGCGTCGGCCAGCCGCTCGACCTGATCATCGATCAGGCGACGACCATCGGCCTGCTGCCGAATACGCCAATGCTGATCTCATACGATGCACCGGTGAGGCCGCAATATTGGAAGCTGCATCCGCAGAACGGCGCCGGCTTGTACTTCATTGCCTACTTCTCGCCGAAGGCCCCGCTGTCTGACATCGGCACGGCCTTCAGCAAAGCCTATGTCGAGAAGTACAAGGAAGATCCGGTATATGGCGCCCTGAACGGCTTCGGCGCGATCGAGATCATCGCCCAGGCCATCAATGCGGCCAAGAGCACCGATCCCAAGGCCCTGATCAAGACTCTTGAGACCGGCACCTTCAAGAGCTGGCCCTCCAACCCTGTCACCTTCCCGCGCGCCAGCGGTGTCTACTGGCATAACTGGTCGGCGCCGGTGCTGATCCTGCACTACACCAAGCCGATGGAGGACTGGAAGGAAGCCGAGGTGGCAGTTCAATACGCGCCGGTCGCCCCCAAGGACTGACCGAGACGGCCAAAGCGCTGCAGACGGATGTTCTCGACAGAACTCGTCGTCCAGACGGTTATCTCCGGCGTCATGATCGGCGTGCTCTACGCCCTCATGGCGCTCGGGATCACGTTCATCTACTCGATCATGCGCATGATCAACTGGGCGATGGGCGAGTTCTACATGATCGGAAGCTATCTGCAGTATGCGCTGGTGGCGCTGCTGCTGGGCCCCGATCTGTGGTGGCTCGCCATTCCGATCTCGGCCGCGGGCGTCTTTGCGTTCGGCCTCGTCGTGCAGTGGAGCCTCTTGAAGCCGATCTTCAGGAAACCACCTGAGGCACGCGACGACTACGCCACCGTCGTCACGCTGGCGTTGTTGCTCCTCCTGCGCAGCCTCGCCACTGGCCTCGCCGGCCCCAACCAATTCTCGCCGGGATCGAACCTGCCGGTCGTGATGGTTGGGCCTATGCCCTTGGCCGGTGCGCGTGTGGCGGCCTTCGTCTTTGCGCTGGGCGCACTCGCGCTGTTCTACTGCCTGCTGCGCTACAGCTGGTACGGGCTTGCGCTGCGGGCGACTTCGCAAAGCCGCATCGGCGTGCAGACTGCGGGCATCGACGTGCAAGGCGTTGATCGCATCGCCTTCGGCGTCGGTGTCGCGCTCGCGGGTCTTGCCGGTGCGCTGCTGGCGCCGGTGTTCCTGGTCTATCCCACTAACGGTCTGATCACGACGGTGAAGGGGTTCGAGATCGTAGTGATCGGCGGTCTCGGCTCAATACCTGGCGCGTTGATCGCGGGCGTGCTGCTGGGTCTCATCGAATCGCTGGGTGCGGCTTTCATCGATTCGGCCTACCAGAACATCTATGGCTTCGCCCTGGTGCTGCTGATCCTGGTGCTCCGGCCGACCGGCCTGTTCGGCGAGCGCGGTCGCGAGGCCTGATGGAAGCCGCACTCGAGACGATCGGCCTCTTCAAGCGCTTCGGGGGCCTGCTTGCGACCAACGACGTGTCGCTCGCCGTGGAACGCGGCGAGATCCGCGGCCTGATCGGGCCCAATGGCGCCGGCAAGACGACTTTGGTCAATCTCGTCACCGGCGTGCATGCGCCCGACACGGGCGAGGTGAAGCTCGGCGGTCAAAGCCTGCGCGGCCGCGGCATGCACGAGATCGCCCGACTTGGACTGGTACGCTCCTTCCAGGTGACGCGGCTGTTCGGCAACATGACCGTGCGCGAGAACCTGATGACCTCGTTCCTCGCCCGCCGCGATCGGGAAGCGGGTGACGGGGCCGGCCAGACCGAGGGCATGATCGAACTTACCAGGCTCGGTCCGCTGGCCGATACCCAGGCCAAGAAACTGTCGGGCGGTCAGCGCGCCCTGCTGCAAATGGCCTGTGGCTTCGTGGTTCCCGCCAACTGCTACGTGCTCGACGAGCCGTTCGCCGGCATCAATCCGGTGATCAAGGACGCGATCATCGACATGATCCTCGACGTGAACCGTCGTCATCGCGCCACCTTTCTGGTCGTGAGCCACGAGATGGCGATCATTCGACGCCTCTGCCAGCAGGTCACGGTGATGATGGAAGGCCGCGTCGCGGCACAAGGCACGCTCGATGAGGTAGCGCGCCTGCCGGAAGTGATCGCGGGCTACCTCGGGAAGGCACTGGAATGAGCGCGACGCTTCTCGCCGTCGACGATATCCATGCCGCCTACCAGAGTGGTGTCGATATCCTGCAGGGCATGTCGCTCGAGGTGCCGGTTGGCGGCTTCGTGCTGGTGATCGGCCCGAATGGCGCGGGCAAGTCGACCTTGCTCAAGACCGTGTTCGGCCTTCTGTCGCCGCATCGCGGCGGCATTTCGTTCGATGGTCGTGCCATCGCGGGCCTCGCGCCGCACGAGGTCAAACGGCTGGGTGTGAGTTACGTGCCGCAGGAACTGAATACCTTTCCGCATCTCACGGTCGAAGAGAACCTGCGAATCGGCGGCTGGACAATCCGCAACGATCACGCGCGGCTCAAGAAGCGGATCGCCCGCGTCTACGAGATCTTCCCGGTGCTGGCGGAGCGGAGACGCGACAAGGCCGGCAGCCTGAGCGGCGGGCAGGGGCGCATGCTCTCGGTGGCACGCGAGATGATCACCGAACCCAGGCTCATGCTGGTCGACGAGCCGACCGTGGGCCTCGCCCCCAATCTTGCCGAGCAGGTCTACGAGCTTCTTCAGACGGCGCGGAAGGCCATCCCGACCACGGTCTTGCTGGTGGACCAGAACGTCTCCGACGCCCTGCGGCACGCCGAGGAGGTGGTGATGATGAATCTCGGCAAGGTGAAGGCCGCGGGCCCAGTTGCCGAGTTCGGCGAGACGCGAGTGCGCGAGCTGATCCAGGAGTGCCTGCTGGGATGAGCGCGTCGTTCGCCTTTCCGCCAAGCTTCCGGCGATCGGTTGTGGCGATCGTCGTAACGGCAGCTCTCTTCGCCGCTGTACCGCTGGTGGCAGGCAACTTCGCGCTCCATGTGCTCACCATCAGCTTCTATTTCGTGATCCTGGCCTCGAGCTGGAATCTGCTGGCGGGCTATACCGGCCAGTTTTCGCTGGCCCATCATGCATTTGCAGCAATCGGTGCCTATACCTCCGGCCTCTTGGGCTACCACTACGGCATTCCGGCCTGGATTGGCATCCCGTCAGGCGTTGCGATGGCGGCATTGTTCGGCCTCATCCTCGGCCGACTGGTGCTGCGCATGCGTGCGATCTATCTCGCCATCGCGACCTGGGCTTTTGCCGAGACGGTGCACATCTATCTGACGGCGGATTACCAGTTCACGCGCGGGGAGTTGGGGCTCAGCGTCAAGCCGCTCTATGGCAACGTCAATCCATTGCCCTACTACTTCACATTCCTCGCCCTTGCGGCACTGGTCCTGATCGGGCTCAGGGCACTGATCGATTCACCGCTCGGCTATTTCATGCGTGCCATAAAGGATGACGAACTGCGCGCCAAAAGCCTTGGAATTGACACAACTCGCGTGAAGATCGCCGTGTTCTCGATTTCGAGCGCGATTGCCGGTCTCGCAGGTGCTTTTTATGGTCACTTCATTGTTCTTCTCAGCCCGCAGATGATCGATTTCAGCGAAATGGCCAAGATCGTGATCATGGTGGTGATTGGCGGCTTCGGGACCTTCCTCGGCCCGGTGATCGGAGCCGCACCGGTACAGATGGTGATGACCTACCTGCAGAAATACGGCGAATGGAATCTTGCGATCTTCGCATTGGTCGTGATCGTGCTGATGCGCTTTAGCATGGAAGGGCTCGCGAGCTTGTTCGCACCGTTGTGGCGGCGGATCTGGACGCGCCATGCTATCTGAACGGGAGTGCGATGTCGTCGTCGTCGGCTCGGGCGCGGCGGGGTTGAGTGCGGCGCTTGCCGCGGCGGTCAACGGCGCTGACGTGATCGTGCTGGAGAAGTCGCATTGGCTCGGCGGCACCACCGCGATGTCGGCGGCAGGGACGTGGGTGCCGGCCAACCATCACATGCTGGCGGCAGGCATCGAGGACTCGGCTGAGGAGACGCTCACCTATTTGCGCGCGACGGCGCCGCCGGGCTGGGCCGAAACCGAGGACGAGCTGTGGCAGGCGCTGGCCGAGAATGCCGCGCCTATGCTGCGCTTCGTCGAGGATCACACGCCGCTCGTCTTCGAGCTGGTGAATCATCCCGACTTCTATGTCGAGGCGCCGGGCGGCAAGCTGGCCGGGCGCATGGTCTCGCCGACCCTGATCAGCCGCTACAGGCTCGGCAAGCTCTGGAACCGCGTGCGCAAATCGGTGAAGCCGCAGTTCTTCACTTACAAGGAGATGGTGAGCGGCGTGTTGAAGGACCCGATCCGGGCAGCGCTGAAACTGGGTCCATCGCTGGTGTGGCGCGTGATCACGGGCCGGGTCGGGCTTGGCAACGGGCTGGTCGTCGGCCTGGCGCGGGGCTGCCTCGACCATGGCGTCACGATCCTGCTCGACGCTGACGTCAAGCGGCTGATGAGCGACGATCAGGGCGTGACCGGTGTCGAAGCGACTATCGAACGCGAACAAACCGTCATCCGCGCACGCAAGGGCGTCGTGCTGGCGACCGGTGGTTTCGACTGGTCGCCCGATTACATGCCGAAATACTTTCCGGGCATCGAGTTGATCGGCGCACCACGCACCAACACCGGTGATGGCCAGCGCATGGCGGCCGAAGTGGGCGCGGAGCTCGCACACATGGATCAGGCCAACATCGCGCCGGCCTCGTTCACGCAGTACGAGGGTCATCGGCATGCGCAACCGCTCTACGAGACCTATGCGCCGCACTGCATCCTGGTGAACCGCGAAGGCCGGCGGTTCGTGAGCGAAGGCAGCGCGTCGCTCGGCGCGGCGGTCGACGCGCGCGGCCCGGATGGCAAGCCGAAGCATATCCCGGCCTGGCGCATCTTCGATGCCCGCTACGTCAATCGTCTCTCCGCGATGTATGCCGCCAAGGATCCGGGCTTTGTGCGCACGGCCAATACCATCGAGGCGCTCGCCGCCAAGATCGGCCTCGACCCGCAGGTGCTGAAGGCGACCGTCGAACGCTTCAACGGCTGGTCGAAGGAAGGCGTCGATCGCGACTTCCATCGTGGCGAGACAACATGGGAGCGCCACTACACCAAGGATCGTGCCCTGGCGACGATCGAGAAGCCGCCGTTCCATGCCGCGCCCTTTCTCTACGCCAGCGTTGGCACCAAAGGCGGTCCGCGCACCAACCGCCGTTGCGAGGTGCTGCGCCCGGACAAGAGCGTGATCGGCGGCCTCTATTGCGTGGGCATCGCCATGGCGAACCCCATCGGCACCAAGGGCGTCGGCGCCGGCACCACCATCGGGCCCTGCCTGACCTTCGGTTACATCGCCGGAAGGGCGATCGCTCGCCGCAACGTGTAAGGCTGGCAGAGAGGCTGCATGCTAGCTTGCACCATGCTCCGCCGCCTGCCAGCCCTGCTTGCATTCGCCCTGCTGCTGCCCGTCGCGCCGCCAGCATTTGCCCAATCCACGGCGGCCACGGCCGATTGCACTGCCGATGTCGATCTCACGGCCGACCGCGGCCTGACGGTCGCTGTCGACTATCGCTGTCGATCCGCCGCGCCGGTGACCTTCAGTGCCGCGAGTGATGCAGCGGCGGCGCATGTCATGACCGTCACCGACAGCGCCGGCCGGTCGATACCGCGATCGGGAACGACGTGGCGGGCGGAGCCGGTGAATGGCGCGGCCGAACTCCGCTACCGGCTCGATCTGATGGCTTATGCGAAAGACCTGAACATGCCGACCGAAGCCATCGCGCGCGGCGGCGGAGTGATGACCTTGCTGGAGGGCTGGTTGCTCGAGCCGCGCGGCCTGTCGCGCCTGCCGGTGATCGACATCCGCGTGAAGGCAGGCGAGGGCCTCTCCTTTGCGTCCGGTCTGCCGAGGGTCGGTGACGCCTGGCGCCTGCAGGGCACACCCGTGCGCTTCGCGGGCTATTCCGCGCTCGGCAGGTTCACCTTGCAGGAGATTGCTGTGCCCATGCCCGGCTCGCTGCGCGCGGGGCAGGCGCGGCAGGACGGCGTGTTGCGGCTTGCCCTGCTCGACGGTGTCTCGAGCCAGGGTCGTGCCGATCTTATCGACTGGGTTCGGCGAACGGCCGAGGCCGAGTCGAACTACTGGCGCGGCTTCACGGCCGATCGGATGATGCTCGGGATCGTGCCCATGGCCACGCCGCGCAGCGTCGGCTTCGGCCGCACCGTGTCGGGCGGCGGCGCCACGGTCATGCTCGAGGTGGGCGAACAGGTCGACAAGCGCCGCCTCTACGATCAATGGACGCTGGTGCACGAGCTGATCCACACCGGCATGCCGTATGTCGAGAACCGCGGCACCTGGCTGATGGAAGGTGCGGCGACCTATGTCGAGCCCATCATCCGCGCCCGCGCCGGCTGGAAGACCGAAGCCGAAGCGTGGAAGGAATGGATCGACAACATGCCGCGCGGCGCAATTGCCTTCGACGTCGGGCTCAGGAACGCATCGGGCCAGCAGAACTACTGGGGCGGCGCCATTTTCATGCTGCTGGCCGATGTCGGCCTCCGTCGTGCCACCCGCGGCGCCAAGGGCCTGGAGGATTGCCTGGGCGGCGTGCTGTGGAATGGGTTTGACGCCACGACACGCGTGTCGGTGAGGGAGTTTGCCGCCGCCTGCGATCGCGCGACCGGCAGCAAAGTCGTCAGCGACCTCGTGGAGCGTCACTACGCCCGCGAGGAACCGATCGATCTGGCCGCGCTCTGGAAACGGCTGGGTGTGGCCGAAGTGAACGGCAGCATCGTGTTCGACGACAAGGCACCCGACGCCGAATGGCGCAAGATGATCGTCATGGGCCCGTCCGATCGTCCGTCGCGGCCGGTCAAGTTGCCATGGCAGTCGTGACAGCATGACCAGAGGTGTGTGGCTCGAAGAGCTGACCTGGCCGGAGGCGAAGGCTCGGTTCGCGGCTGATCCCGTGATTGTCATTCCGATCGGTGCCGCCGCCAAGGCGCACGGCCCGCATCTGCCGCTCAAGACAGACGCGATCACCGCGCGCGCGCTCGCCCAGGCGCTGGTGGAGCGCCTGCCGGTGATCGCCGCCCCCGTGCTGGGCTTCGGCTTCTATCCCGCCTTCACCTCGTTCGCGGGCAGCCAGCATCTCGGCGCCGAGACCTTCAAGACGCTGGTGCGCGAGCTTTTGGGCAACTTCACCACCCACGGCGTTCGGCGCATTGCGCTCCTCAACACCGGCGTTTCGACCGAGAAGCCGCTCGACGAGGTTGCGGCGGCAGCCGGCGCCGACGTGCTCGTCCTGCACATGCGGCTGATGGGGCAGGCGGCCGAGGCGCTGATCGAGAACAAGTCGGGCGGCCATGCCGACGAGCGCGAGACCTCCGTCGTGCTGGCGCTGGAGCCGCGCAGCGTGCGGCTCGACAAGCTCGCACTCGAGGGGCCGTTCGAAGTCACCGGCGCGACCGGCGATCCGCGCCGCGCGACGGCCTTCAAGGGCGAACGACTGCTGACGGCGCGCACCAGCGACATGGTCGCCGCCCTCGCGCGCCGCTGGCCGGACCTTTCATAGAAGCGCGACTACGTCGCTGCCTGCTCCTCGGCGATCTTCTTGTTCAGCGTCCAGCGGAAATGGGCGAGCGGCGCGTCGGCGCGGATGGCCAGCATCTTGAAGTCGGGATCGGCGTCGACCACCGTCTGCTGATCCTCGATGATGGCTTTGTCCTCCATGAAGCCCTCGACCATGCTGTCATGCAGCGAGCGCGCGATGTTGGGATCGTGCAGGTCGTAGTTGTGCAGGTAGTTCCAGAAGAAGTGCGTGGTGCGCTCGGTCTCAGGCGTGATGAACTGGCAGTTGCGGTACTGCTTGGCGCTGTTGCTGACGCTGCCGTTCACGCCCATGCCGGCCGGCGAGAAGCCGGTCTCGAGGAAGAAGATGCCGGGGATGTACATGGTGCCGATGTTCCAGCGATCGACCGGCTCGTCGTTCCGCACCACCTTCTTGTGGAAGGGCGGCGGCGCTGCGTTCATGTGGCCGCGCCTGACCCGGAAGCCCCAGTCCTCCTTCTCGATCTCGGCGGGCTTGGTCTTGTAGGCATATTCCTCCGAGCCGCCGAGCGTATTGGTGTGCACGAAGGCGAGGTGCGCGAAGTCGCTGAGATTGTCGACGATGAAGAGATAGTTCGCGTTGTAGTGGAGATAGTCCGGGACGCCGCGCCAGCCTGTGTCGCGCAGGTAGGGGAAGTCGACGATCTTGGCCGGATCGGCCTTCTCCTTCTCGCCCATCCACACCCAGATGAGCTGGTCGCGCTCCAGCACCGGGAAGCTGCGCACGCCGAGCTTGGGCGGGATCGTGTCCTGGCCCGGGATCTGGATGCACATCCCGTCCGCATCGAACTTCAGCCCGTGATACATGCAGCGCAGGCATTCGCCCTCGCGCCGGCCCTTGGAGAGCTTGGCGCCGCGATGGCAGCAGCGGTCTTCCAGCGCCACCACCTTGCCGGTCTCGCTCTTGTAGAAGACGATCGGCTGATCGCAGATGGTCCGCGCCAGCAGCTTGCCGTCGATCAGCTCATAGGACCAGGCCGCGACGTACCAGCAGTTCTTCAGGAACACGGGGCAATCCTCCCAGGAATTTTTGGCCAGAAATTTGTGTAATTCAGGGGCAGGAGCGGCCCCAAGTCAATGTGTCAGCGCCGCTCGAAGTCGATGCGCTCGTCGACCGGCAGGCCGAGAAGATGCCGGCGCAGGCAATCCAGGCCGAGCTCTGCGGCACCGATACGCACCCAATCACGCCCGCCGACCAGCCGTGCCTGGCGGGCGACCGCGGTCGCGGGATCGGCGATGCCGATCGCGATCGTGGCGCCAAAGTCGGGTCGGTCGGCGCCCTCATCGAGCTGCATCAGGACAGCGAGGCCATGGCTCGCGCCGCTCTCGGCGCGCAGCTCGGCCGCGAGTTTGGCAGCGGCTTCCTTCGAAGCGCCCTCCGCGGGCAAGGCGCGCTGGATCGTGCCGCGCTTGAACACCGTCTCCGCACCGGGAAGCGAGGCAATGCGCGCGGCGATGGTGCCGCCGGTGAAGGTCTCGGCGACCGCGAGCGTGTAGCCGCCGGCGCCGAGCTTGGCGAGCAACACGCCTTCCAGCGTCTGCTCGTCCTCGGCGACCACGAAATTGCCGAGCCGCCGGCGCACCTCGGCCTCCGCCGGCGCGAGCTTGCGCAAAAGATCGTCCGCGTCGGCGCCGCGCGCGGCGAGCTTGGTCTCGAGCTGCGGGTAATGGGCCTGGAAGCCGAGCTTGATCTCGCCGTCGATGGCGAGGCCCGGGATGCCGGCCAGCATCTCGTCGGCGCGCGATTCGCCGATGCCGAAGGTGTGGAAGCGTTTCAGTCGCGTGACACCGGTGATGCCGCCGAGCTTCAGGAGCCGCGGGATCACCTGCTCGTCGAGCATCCGCCGCATCTCGCGCGGCACGCCGGGTGTGAACAGGAAGCGCGCCTTGCCGATGGTGACAGCAAAGCCGCACGCCGTGCCGATCGGATTGTCGATGAACTCCGCGCCCTCCGGCAGCATCGCCTGCTTCTTGTTGTTGACCGGCATCACCCGACCGCGCCGGGCGTAGGACTCGGTCATGCGCTGCATCCAGTACTCGCTCAGCACCAGCGGTACGCCGCAGGCTTCGGCCGCCACCTCCTGGCTGAGATCGTCGACGGTCGGGCCCAGCCCGCCATTCACGATTACTGCATCGGCGCGCTCGCCTGCCTGGCGGAAGGCTGCAAGCAGGCTCGTGCGGTCGTCGCCGACGGTTGTCCCCCAATGGACGTCCAATCCGACCTCGGCGAGCCGACGTGCAATATGACTGTAGTTGGTGTTGACGGTCTTGCCGGTCAGGATCTCATCGCCTGTACACAAAATCTCAACGCGCATGTCCGCCGGCCGCCTTTCCTTGAGGGCATGACAGTATCGCGACAAACGCGCTGCATCTCCAGTGGCCGCTCACCGTACAATGTGATTGGGGACGGCATTACGGAGGATGGGATGGCGGCAAATCTGCGTCTGGTCGGGGCGCCTTCGCTGTCGCTCGACAGCGACGAGCTGGCGCGCGACTACGAACGGATCAGCGCCACCCGCCAGTTCCAGTCGGGCCAGCGGCTGGTCGCCGATCTCGGCATTATGCCGGGCGAGCATGTGCTCGATCTCGGCTGCGGTACCGGACTGCTCGCCGAGCATATCGCTGAAATTGTCGGCCCGGAGGGCAGGGTGGTGGGCATCGACCCCCTGCCATTGCGCATCGAGCTAGCCCGAAGCAAGCGGCGCCCTAACCTCTCGTTCGAGGTGGGCGACGCCTATGACCTCGACATGCTGCAGGACTCCTCGTTCGACGTCGTGGTCATGAACGCGGTGTTCCACTGGTTCCCCGAGAAGACGAAACCGCTCCTGGAATGTGCCCGTGTGCTGCGGCCCGACGGTCGCGTCGGCATCGGCACCATGGTGAAGGGCCATCGCACCCGTGTGGGCCAGATCGCGAGCAAGGTGCTCTCCGAGCCGCCGTTCGACCGCTTTCCGCGGCCGCGCGAACAGCTCGCCTTCCCGGTCGATGCCGAGCAGATGCGCGCCTTCTTCGAGATCACCGGCTTCTCGCCCTCGTTGATCGAGGTGCGCGAAAGCACGCGCATGTGGCCCTCGGCCGAGGCAGCGATCCGCTTCTCCGAGGCAAGCTCGTTTGGCAATTTCCTGGGCCATCTGCCGCCTGAACTCAGGATGCGTGCCCGAACAGCTATCCGCCTGCGCGTGCAAAACCTGATGACCGCCGACGGCATCGTCCATCACGGCCGCCGGCTCGTGGCGACCGCGGTCAGAAGGTAAGTCACAAGGAACGCCTTCAGGGGAGCGCGCCACTCCAGTGGCGCATCGAGATGAGCGCCACTTCAGCGCGGGGAAAGACCCCGCGCGCAGTGGCGCGCTCCCTTGAGATCAACTCTTTGCTTGTATGCGCCGCTCCACCGGCACCAGCGTGCGCGTCTCGACGGCGCCGCCGCGCAGGATCGAAACGGCTGTCGCTGTGCCGATCCGTGTCGCGTTCAGGAGCCGCACGAGGTCGTCCGCGCCTTCGACCGCGATGCCGTCCAGCGACAGGATCAGGTCGCCCGTCAGCAGGCCGGCCGCGGCCGCCGGACCGCCCGGCATCACCTCGCTGATGCGGATCGCCCGCTTGCCCGCGCCCGTCGCGAGGCCAATGCGGCGCGGCAGTGGCACGGTCTCGGCCGCGATTCCGATATGGGCCCGGCGCACCCGACCGTGCGCAATGAATTCGCTCACTGTCAGCACCGCCGTGTTCGACGCCACGGCGAAGCAGATGCCCTGGGCACGGGCGATCATGGCAGTGTTGATGCCCACCACTTCGCCCAGGGTCGAGACCAGCGGCCCGCCGGAATTGCCGGGGTTGAGCGCGGCGTCGGTCTGGATCACGTCGTCGATCAGCCGGCCTGACGTGGCGCGCAGGCTGCGGCCGAGCGCCGACACCACGCCCGCCGTCACCGTCGATTCGAAGCCCAGCGGATTGCCGATCGCCACCACGAGCTGACCGCGCCGCAGCGCTTTGGAATCGCCCAGCGCCGCGGCCGGCGTGCTGGCCGGCAGGTCGGTGCGCAGGAGCGCAAGATCGGTGTCGGGATCGTCGCCCATCACCCGCGCCTCGCGCACACTGCCGTCGGCAAAGGTGAGCTGTACGCGGCCCGCGCCGCCCACGACATGGGAGTTGGTGAGCACCAGCCCGTCGCCCGCGATCACCACGCCCGAACCGGTCCCGCCGCCGGGCTTGCCGTCGTCGCCGACCCGCTCCACGCGCACCACCGCGGGCCCGACCCGGTCCACGACCGAGATCACGGCGCGCGAATAGGCGTCGAGCAACGAACTGTCATCGAGTGGACGGGCGTCAAGCGGGCGGGGATCGTCGAGCGGCACAGGGCACCTCCGGAGAAGGAGGGGCTATATGGGGAGGGGAAGGCGGGATTTCACGCCTCTACCGCCCGTGGCCTTGTCTTGACTACCGTGCGCTAAAAGTATAGTGTACTAGATAATGCATACAGATGAAGTTCTCAACCGTTTGAAGCTCGAGAACACGGGTGTGCCGATCTACGTCCAGCTCCGTGAGCAGATGCTGCGACTGCTCGGCGCCGGTGCGCTGAGCCCAGGCGACCAGATGCCGACGATGCGCGAGGTCGCTGTCGCGCTGAGGGTCGATCTCAATACGGTGCGGCATGCCTATGACGAGTTGGAGAGGTTGGGTGCGATCACGCTAGTGCGGGGACGAGGCAGCTTCGTCGCCGAACCGCCCGCGATGATGAACGGGCGCGCCGCGGTGGTGCAGACAGATACGCTTGCGAAGCAGGTGATTGCGACGGCCCTGGCGATGGGCATCGATCCCGCAACTTTGGCCGATCGCATAACGGCCCTGGCAGGGAAGGAGAACAAGCCATGATGAACGCCTTGACGTGGGGCGGGCGCAATCGACCCGCCGTGGTTCTGGCCAACATACTCATTGTCCTTGGTCTCGTTGCGGCATGGTTCGCCTACAGCCGCGCGGAGCCGCTCTGTTGGGTGGCTGCCGCCATCCTGGTGCTCGCGGGATTGTTGGTGCCACAGGCACTGATGATCGCCAATCAGTGGGAACGGGCCGTGGTGTTGCGCCTCGGCCGTCTCACGGCGATCCGCGGTCCCGGCTTGTTCATGATCATTCCGTTTATCGACTCCGTTGCCTCCTGGCTCGACCAGCGCATTCAGATAACGGAATTCAATGCCGAGCAGGCGCTCAGCAGGGACACGGTACCGGTGAACATCGACGCGATCGTGTTCTGGCAAATTCACGATCCCCAGCGCGCCGCGCTGGAGATCAGCGATTATCGCTCGGCGATCTCGCGGGTTGCGCAGACCTCGTTGCGCGAGGTGGTGGGCTCGTCGCTCCTGTCGACGCTGCTTGCCGACCGCAAGCAGGGCGATCTGCTGTTACGCGAGGATATCAGCCGCAAGACCGCGGAGTGGGGCGTGAATGTGATCTCCGTCGAGATCCGTGATATCGGCGTGCCTTCTGGTCTGCAGGATGCGATGAGCCGTCAGGCTCAGGCCGAGCGAGAGCGCCTGGCGCGTGTGATGCTGGGCCAGGCCGAAGTGGAAGTGGCGCAGAAATTCGTCGAGGCGGCCGAAACCTATGGGCGCAGCGCTGCGGCTCTGCAGTTACGCGCGATGAACATCATCTATGAGACCACAAAGGAGCGAGGCGCCACGATCCTCATCCCGAGTGCCATGGTCGATAGCATGAACCCCGGCGGCATCATGGCGCTCACGGCTGCGGCGCAATCCACGCCAAAAGCCGCGTGATCGGCATGTCCGACGACGGTGTCACCGCCCGCTACTCCACCTTCACATCGATACTGTAGCGGGCATCGCCGCGGGTGCTTCCGACGGCGATCAGATAGGTGCCGGCGCGGGGCAGGTGGCCGCTCCAGCGCGTCGCATCGCCGGCGTTGTCGGGCGCGGAGAGGGCGGTGCCGATGAACTCCAGCGTGCCGTCAGCGCCACGCTGGACCTTGGTGTCCGGCTCGTAGATCTGGAACACGGCATTGTCGTCAGGCGCGGTGATGGTGACGGTGAGCGTCTGCCCCTGGGCCGCCGTCAGCGAATAGAGATTGCGGTTGCCGCGCAGCACGTGACCGCCGACCGTGCCGCCGGTCGATCCCCTGGGAAAAAAGATCGGCCTGACTTTCGGTACGGGCTGCGGCGCCGGATCGGCGGCATAGGCGGGGGGCACGGCAAGTGGCACGGCAAGCGAAACCGAGAGCAGCAGCACGAGGCAAAAGGACAGAACCGATCTCATGGCGGGAATTTCAGTCGGCTTTGGCTGCGGTGACGTGGCTGCCGGGCATGACTAGCTCCTTTCCGCGGGCTGCAAGCCCTTGGATTCTAAAGCCTTAGGGACATTCTTTCTTTCTTTATTCACAGGCATTAGAATGCCTCGCTTTCCCGCCTTTTGGCATCAGGAAAGCATATGGCTCACATTAGACTGAACACGCACCCTTCCCAGGGGGGCCAGGCGGCCCCGCCGGTGGTTTGGGGTGCGCGCGATCCCGCCGTCCGCGGACCGGTGGTCGGCACGGTGGCCGATCCGGCGAAACGCAATGCGATCGGCGTGCATTCGGGCAGCTACGGCATCTATCGCGCGCTGGCGATCGCGGCGCAGGAGCTGAAACCGGGCCACCGTCCCGACCTCACGGATACGTCGCCGGCCGAGCGGATCGGGCCGTTCGAAAGCTGGTTCGACCCCAAGAAGATCGTGTCGCTCGACCCGTGGGGCCACATGGTGGCCGAGGTCTTTGCCGACAAGCTCGCCGCTGGCTGGGACATCCGTCCCACCATCGCGGTCACCAAGGCGCGCGTGCAGATGCCCGAGATCCGCGACGCGATCGTGGCCGGGCGGTTGAAGCCTGACAACGATCTCCTGATGCCGAACGGCGACGTGCGCGTGACCAAGGCCGCCATCGAGCCGGTGTGGTGGTTGCCCGGCATCGCCGAGCGGTTCGGCGTCAAGGAGACCGACCTGCGCCGCACCCTGTTCGAGCATACCGGCGGCATGTACACCGAGCTCGTGACGCGGACCGACCTCGAACTCTTCCTGCCGCCGATCGGCGGCTCCACGATCTATTTCTTCGGCGACGTGACCAAGCTCGGCAAGCCGGAGACCAGGATCGCCTGCCGCCTCCACGACGAGTGCAACGGCTCGGATGTGTTCGGCTCCGACATCTGCACCTGCCGGCCCTATCTCGCGCACGGCATCGAGATCTGCGTCGAGATGGCGCAGAAGGGCGGCGTCGGCGCCGTGATCTACAATCGCAAGGAAGGCCGGGCGCTGGGCGAGGTCACCAAGTTCCTGGTCTACAACGCGCGCAAGCGCCAGGTCGGTGGCGATTCGGCAGCGCAGTATTTCGCCCGCACCGAATGCGTGGCGGGCGTGCAGGACATGCGCTTCCAGGAGCTGATGCCCGACGTCCTCCACTGGCTCGGCATTGCGCGCATCGACCGCTTTGCCTCCATGAGCAACATGAAGTCTGATGCGTTGCGCGAGCAGGGCATCGA
>Ga0081455_10002311_pt1 | contig 22727 bp, 29 predicted proteins | sample TabmetS3T2R1_FD_70207 | JGI IMG/M metagenome (GOLD analysis project Ga0081455, IMG submission 70207) | Tabebuia heterophylla rhizosphere microbial communities from the University of Puerto Rico - S3T2R1 | ecosystem: Host-associated > Plants > Roots > Rhizosphere ...
AGGAAGCCCGCCAAAAGCTAGCCGACTCGCTCTGGCTGTAATCGAACAGGATCATTAGAGGCATGAAGCTTCCCCGATTACGCGCAGTGGTCGACAGCGATGTCGATGTTGTAATAGTACAAATAGCGTTGTAGATCCGATCGATAAGGAACCTAACTGAACTAGAGGCTAGATGAAATTATGAAACTTCACATTCTCGGCTGTGGTGATGCGTTCGGTAACGGCGGGCGCAACCAGAGTGGATATCTCGTCGAAGCCGCAGATCGGCTCTTTCTCATGGACTGCGGGCCGACAACCTTGCTGGCGATGAAAAGAGCAGGCTTTGACCCGCGACGATTGGATGTCGTTTTTCTCAGCCATCTCCATGGCGATCATTTTGGCGGTCTGCCGTTCTTCTTCATCAGTTATCTATACGAGAATCCTCGCGATCAACCGCTGCACATAGCCGGCCCACCCGGGTCAGAGAAGAAGGTCACTGAACTATACCAACTAATGTATGGCGGCAATATGCCACCGATTCGCTTTCACATTCTACAACCCGACAAAGCCGACGTGATTCTGGGAATCCATGTACTCCCTTTTCGTGTTCCCCATCAAATTCAGGCAATATCACTGGGCCAAAAAATCACCTACGAGGGCAAACGGATTCTCTTCTCAGGCGATTCCGCGTGGACCGATCTTTTTCTATCGCATGCTCGGGGAGTGGATCTCTTCCTGTGCGAGTGCTCGTTCTATGAACAGGAGAGTACCAATCACCTAAACTACAAGACCCTGCAGGAAAAGCTCGCGGGTTTGGAATGCAAGAAGCTGGTGCTCACACATCTCGGTGAAACAATGCTCAAGCGGCGGGAGCAACTGGCCACGACCTGCGCGGAAGACGGAATGGTGATCGAATTGTGAGAAAGCAGAATTGGAAGCAGAGGGGACTCAACTCGGGTCGTCAGTGCTCTGCTGAACGGGCGCCGGAAGAATGAGCGGTCGAAGGCCGGTTTTGTTTAGAATTTCCTGGGCAATCTCCTGAGCCTCTAGGTGTTCAGCGTAAGGGCCGACGCGCACGCGATAGATCGTTTGACCTCCGGGGAAGGGAATTGTCTCGACAAACGACTCTAAGCCATCTGCAGAAAATTGTTTAACAAGCGACTCGGCTCGGTCACGTTCGCGAAACGATCCCACTTGAAGTAGATAGCCGTCGGCCGATTTCGATTTGTTATCCTCTTCCGGCACGATGATGCTCGCCGAAATACGGTCTGTGCGAATGTTGACTTGCTCACTTGTTGAGGTCTTGCCGGCTGGCTGGGCTTCCAGAGTTTGGTAATGATCGAACCCGTATTCCAACAGTTTTTTAGTGTCTCCCCACTGGTCCCGAGCGCCGAGAATCGATACGATCAATGTCAGGCCGTTTCGTGCCACCGCTCCGACAAAACACTTTTGCGCCGCATAAGTGTAACCGGTCTTGCCGCCGATGGCGCCCGCAAAATTCCACAGCAGCCGATTATGATTTCTGACCGAGATGCGCCGGGCGACGGTGCGCTTCCTGACTACAGAGTTGGAACTCACCGAGCTGATCTTGGTCTGGACGATCTCGCGAAAGATTGGATTTTTCATCGCATATCTGAAAAGAATCGCGAGATCTCGAGCAGTGGAATAATGATCTGGAGCGGTCAGCCCGTGGGGATTGGTGAAATTACTGTTCAGAGCGCCGATGTCATGGGCTTTCTTCGTCATCAGCTCTGTGTATCGTTCCACTGAACCCGCTATGCCCTCGGCCAACACCATGCTCGCATCGTTGGCCGAGGATAGTAAAATACCATAGAGCAAATGCTCGATGGTGATGGTTTGGCCGGGGCGAAGATAGAGCTTCGATGCCTGGACCCGAGTAGCCGCCTTCGATACGGTGATCAACTCGCTAAGCTTTCGCCCGCTTTCTAAAGCCAGAATCGCCGTGACGACCTTAGTCGTACTCGCCGGGGGCAGACGGAGTTCCGACTCTTTTTGATAGAGAATTTTTCCCGTGGCCGCATCCATGAGAACAGCGGCGCGTGCAGTCAAATCTGTGTCTGGAGAAAAGGACCAAACGGATCTGAGCGGTAATAAAACTGTGAGTAAGACGGTCAGAATTGGGCCAATGGAAAAAGGTTTACGAAGGTTCAGCGTTCCAGCCCTCCTTGTTGCGGTTTGCCTGCTGAAGCCTTAAACCGCCTCAGAACAGTGCCCGAATAAAACTCGTTTATATCACATCTACGGATTATTGAATAGCCTTTGAGCAGAGGGCAGAGCAGTTTTTAAAGGTTTGCAGATAGTTAGGGGGCCCCAGAGGGTCGAAAAACGGGATCCGTCTATTTCTTAGTTGGTGGGACACCCTGCCTAGTCAGCTCACGATTGGCCTGGTCACTCGTGCCTGCCTGTTCGCCCATGGCCTCCCGGCGAATGCGATCCTGGCAGGGCTCACAGATGCTGCCTTTAAGGTCCACCACCAGTTTTCCGCAGATCATGCATTTCTTCTTTTCTTTACTCATAGAGGAAGTCTTAATCCAGCATTTTGATTTGTTCGGGATTCTCCAGGATTAGCTCAAGTCCGTATTGAGGATGATCCTTGATTTCTCCCTGCAGTTCAACCTCTTTGCCTTCGAATGTCTTCGGCTGAAGCTTATTTTTTTCGAACAGGTCCGCCGACGATGAAAAAATAACCGCCGTGAGAGCCTCCCGGGAAGGGCCAAAATTCAAGAAATAGGTATTACTTTTGGCGGAATGGCCTACACGGAAAACCCTACCGCGGACGCGTGCCTGGTTTCCCGCTAGCCGCCGGATTTTTTCTACCTCCCGAGCCTGTACCAACGGAATATCGGGCTGGATTTTGGCTGGGGGCGTGGGCAGGAAAGTCACGCGAAAGCTTGGCGGCTCGATGTCAAGGCGGAGCTCAGAATTTTTCTCATTCGTCGGATTCTGAACGGTTGCGGGAAAGGGAGGATTCCACCGTTGATAAAGGAAATGCGAGACAAAGCCCGCCAGAAATGCGATCAAGAGACCGAGCGTTATAGCCGGAGAGAATTGCTTCATCCTTTTCTCTCCCAGAGCTGAAAAAAGACCTTGCGATACTCTTCCGCTAGTGGTCCGGCGTCACGAAACCAAAGCAGGTTTTCATCGTTGGCATTGTCGGCGGAACGGGTCCAGTTGTAAGAACCTGTGAAAACTATCTTTCGATCAATGACGGCAAACTTTTGGTGCATTAGTCCGGGCTCTTTCTCTGGCACAGTCAGTTTCACGCCGGAAATACGCCTTAATGGAATTTTTTGCTCTTCCAAAAACCTACCCTGGGATTTTTCGTTAGCCGCATCGAATTCTCGGTCTAATACGATTTGCACCGCAACGCCGCGTTTTTTCGTTTGCGCCACCACGCGTGCGATTTCATCGTTGGTGAATGCGTACACCGCGATCAGCAGTTCTTTTTGCGCCTTTTCAATCTCACGAATAATATGCGCCGAACACCTTCCCTGGGGGCTAAAACAGGTTTGCACCGCCATCTCCGCACAAGAAGTGCCAGCGAACCACAAGAGGAGACCGCAACAGATCGCAAATTCGCGCCCCTTATTTTTCATATCCTAATCCTGCTTCGGATAGGCCTGCTTTCTTTTCGTGAGCCTAGACACATGTCAAGAATTAATTTTTCCATGACGAGCCGGGGGTCGTTGCCTGTTGACTTCAAACGGAGATCCGTCTCATAGCTGCTAGTTAGACAAGCGCGCAGCTCACCCAGAGAAAACTGATCCGCTCGCTGAAAGCACATGTAGTCCGCGTATGGATTGCGGGTCAGGATGGGCGCACCTTGCCTCAGGACATTCTGCTGGAACTGCTGATAGGTCAGCCCACGCTTCCATTGCCCGCGTACTTCTCCATCGATCAACTGGCGCGCCGCAAGTAGTCTTCGTATTTCAGCTGCGATAGTACCTAAAAGTTTCAGCGGATGTTCTCCCTGCGCCAGCAGACGGGCTAAATGGGCAAGCGCTGCGACTGCATTTCGTTCTGCAATGCACCGCGTCAAATCGAAAACCCAACCGTCGCCCTGATCCGCAAAAATCGCATCCACATCCTGGGACCGGATCGTCGGCTGATCGCCCACATAAAGAAAGAGTTTTTCCAGTTCTTGTTGCAAGCCCAGCAACTCATCGCCAGCGCGCAGCAGGATCATCTCTCTCGCTCGGGGGTCAATCGTCTTCCCCACTTCTCGCAGCCGCTGGTTGACAAACAACGCTAGACTCTCCCGATTGATCCTTCCACTACGATCGCGCTCTATAACGAGCTGTAAAACCGCACCCATCTCTTCGAGCCGTTTATAAAGACGCGTCCGTCGATCAGCCTGCACCGCTGTCATCAACAGAAAGTCCCACGGCGGCAATCCGTGATCAAGCATTTCTGCAAGTCGCTGTTCCTCTGCACCTCGACGCCGGCTGAGATCCATTCCTTGACTACGGGAATGCGCCAAAAGAGCTCGGGCATCTGCGCTTGCCTCGGGACCGTCGACTTCCAAAAGCTCATTCAGCGGTTCTGACGAAGAGGTAGATTGTGCCTGCTCCAATTGCTCCTGCGTCCAACCCTCCACAGCTAGCAAATCCTGCAACAATCGAACCGCTTCGTCCTTTTTGCCTTCGCTCCAAGCCTGACGGATCTTCTCCCCCAACTCTCCCTTTTGCTCGCGTGAAATGAAGTAAGCCGTGTTCTCAATCCAGACTACCTTTTTGCCGGGAAAAAAGGGCGGCGTATTCAATGAAACTTCGATCTGATTCCACGGCGTCGATCGACCGTCGAAGCGTTCCAGGTTAAATCCCCGCTGATCTTCTGGGACCAGATTGTCCAGGAGAGTCTTGCAGGCTTCCTGCACTCGTAGATCGTCGCCAAACAAAAGCAGCAGTTGTGGACCCCGATTCTCCTTGATATCAGCGACGGTTTGGTCCAAGCTACGTTTCATACAAAGTGGCGCAACCGCTTGGATAACTTCCTGGGAAAGACCTCTCCAGCGTCGTGCTCTAGAGATTTTGGAGGGAAAATCGATCCGCGGCTCATCTGGTGTGTCTCGATCCTGCTCTCCAAGTTATCGGAGTGAAGAACCACTCCAAGCTCTCCGGGGACTTTAATCTTTAACCCCTAGTGCTTGGGCACCCACATCTGATTTTTTTCACTCCAGGCGTAATCCGTTTTCCAGACTTTGAGACCGATGGTGTACTTCCCACCAGACTTAGAAACGAAAACTCTCTCGCTGGAGTGAGGCACGTCGACTCGCGCGACGATAAAGACCTTTTTTGAAATCCCTTTGTTGATCAAGATGCGGTCTCCCTCGCGCATTGAGGTACGGCTTTCCCTTTTGCCCCTGCCCCTCATTTAAGAAAAGTTACCATTGCCGTTTTTGGCAGGCAAATGCTACATGAGTATCGTAAACGGCTCCGGTGTCTGTTCTTATTAAAGCGTTTGGCTTGACAATCAATTGGCCCTCTCTTATAGCTGTCGCAAGAGAACCGTCATTTTCTCAAAACTGGGGTCGTTGGTATCCACGGTCGATAAGCTCCCGTCGGCGATCAGAGGACTTAAACCCTGAGGGCCGTTCGGTAGGTCTCTCGCCAAATTTTCCCATCTCGGAGGACAGAATGCGGTTGATCACTTTCGCGCGGCAGAAACAGCAACGAATCGGTCTCTTGGGCCCGCAGGATCAGATCATCGATGTCGCGGAGATAACCCGCCGCTACCTGAGGGGGGGCAATCCGCCTTACCTGGCGAGTATGCAAGCCTTTATTGAGGCGGGGAGTACAGCGCTCCAAGCTGCGAAGAAGGCGCAGAAATATGTGGCTGGGAAAACCGTTGACGAGCAAAAGAAGCTCGCTCGCGTCGGTGGGCTGCTTAAATCGAGTCAAGCCAAGCTGCTCGCTCCCATTCCGTCGCCGAGAAAAAATGTGGTCATGCTCGGCATCAATTACCGTGAACATGTCGATGAAGGAGCGCGGGCGCGTTCATTGGACATCAAGTACCCCGAATGGCCGGTGTTTTTTACCAAACCTGCTACGTCGGTGATCGGTCACATGGGCAAGGTTGTCCACCACAAGGTCACCGACAAACTCGATTGGGAAATCGAATTAGCCGTCGTTATCGGAAAGAAGGGCCGCGACATTCCCAAGGACAAAGCCTACGACTATGTGTTCGGTTACACGGTGTGCCTCGATATGACCGCCCGCGAGCTCCAGCGTCAGCACGGACAGTGGTTCAAGGGAAAATCGCTGGATACTTTCTGTCCGATAGGGCCATGGATCGTCCATAAAAGCGCGATGCCAGATCCCCAACAAGCGCGGCTCATCTGTCGAGTCAATGGTGAGGTTATGCAGGACGGCAACACCCGTGACATGATCTTTGATATCCCGACGATCATCGAGAGCTTGTCCAGCGGACTGACTTTGGAGCCCGGCGACATCATCAGCACCGGAACCCCTTCTGGAGTTGGTTTTGCTCGCGTGCCTCCGGTGTACTTAAAGCCCGGCGACAAAGTGGAGGGTGAAGTTGAAGGTGTTGGCGTTCTTCAGGTCGAGATCGTCGAACCTTAACGTCGAAACATGGGGTCATGGATCGAATCAGACCTGCTTCGGTAGCAGGTTCATTTTATCCTTCAGAAGCTGAAGAACTTCGCCGACTGATCGACGATTGCTTGGAGTCAAGCCCATTGGGACCCCAAGGGGCTCGGTCGCCCTTGCCGTCTTTGATAGGGGGATTGGTTCCGCACGCTGGCTACATCTATTCTGGCCCTTGCGCCGCGCATTTCTATGCGCTTTTAGAGCATTCCATTCAGCGCGTCATTCTCTTGGGTGTAAACCACCAGGCTAGGGGCCATCGGGCTGCCCTGAGCCCGGCCGCTTCCTGGCAGACACCGTTGGGCACGGTAGCCATCAATCAGGAATTAAACGATCTGTTGGAAGACGCAGTCCCTTTTCTGAAGCAGGATGATGTTGCCCATGCACGCGAGCACAGTATCGAAGTCCAGTTACCTTTTTTGCAGCGCGTGCTAGGCGAATTCTCGCTGATTCCTGTATCGCTCGCCCACATCTCTATGGAAGAGTGTGTCGAGCTCGGAGCGGCAATCGCGGCTATTTTACGGGACGACCAAAAGTCCGGAACCCAAACTGTCATGATCGCAAGCAGTGATCTGAGCCATTATCTCTCACCCAAAGAGACCGTTGAATTAGACGGGATCGCTCTCGAACAGGTACTGGCGCTGAACCCCCGCGCATTGATTGCGGCGGTAGAGCGAGAAAATATCACTATGTGCGGCTCGATCCCTACGGCTGTTTTGCTTTTCGCCGCTAACGCCCTTGGCTTAAACCAAGCATGCCTGCTCAAACACTGCCATTCCGGCGACGTAGTTCCCATGCGCAAGGTCGTCGGCTATGCCAGCGTAGCACTCGAATTTTAACGGTTTATTTGACTTGACTCGGACCCTTTGTTAAGAATCTCTAAATGCTAGGGGTGTCTGCCTGAGGCGGACTGAGAGCCTGATGAATAACCAGGTAACCCTTCGAACCTGATCCGGATAGCGCCGGCGTAGGGAAGCGCGAGAGTCACAGTCCCGCGAGCGTTCGGAAGAGTGGAGCCGGGACGAACTTGAAACCGTTTTCCCTAGCCACCATGGGGTGGTTTGCGGAGACGGTTTTTTGTTTATATGAAAGTTCGTGTCAACGGAGAAGAGAGGGAGATCGCGGACGGGCTCAATGTGGCTCGGCTGCTTGAAGAATTGCAGATCCGCCCCGGTCGCGTCGTGGTTGAGCTCAATCGTAATATCGTTTCCCGGGAAACGCATGCCTCGACCAAGTTGAAAGAAGGAGATACCCTCGAGATCGTTCATTTTGTCGGCGGAGGATAAGGATCAATCATGGAAGACGCATTGAATTTGGCCGGTACCCGTTACCGTTCCCGGCTGATCGTCGGGACAGGAAAGTACAAGGATTTCCAGGAGACAAAAAAAGCTATCGAAGTTTCGGGCGCGGAGATCGTAACGGTGGCCGTTCGGCGCATCAACATCACCGATCCCAATAAGGAGAATCTGCTCGACTACCTGGATCCGAAAAAGTATACGATACTCCCGAACACCGCGGGTTGTTACACAGCGGAAGATGCAGTTCGTACCTGTCGATTGGCCCGCGAGGCCGGTGTCGGCAAAATGGTCAAGCTCGAAGTGATTGGTGACGATAAGACTTTATTTCCGGACGTCCCCGCCACCCTTGATGCTGCGGGAATACTCGTTAAGGAAGGATTCGTTGTTCTTCCCTACATAACGGATGATCCGATCACAGCAAAAAAACTGCAGGATATCGGTTGCGCCGCGGTGATGCCGCTGGCAGCACCCATCGGTTCCGGCTTGGGCATCCGTAACCCGTTCAATATTCGCATCATCCTGGAACAAGCGACTGTTCCGGTCATCGTCGATGCAGGCGTTGGAACCGCATCGGATGCTGCCATTGCCATGGAGATGGGTTGCGATGGCGTTTTGATGAATACCGCAATTGCCAGCGCGAAGGATCCGATATTGATGGCTGAAGCAATGCGACTGGGAGTGGAATCGGGTCGAAAAGCTTATTTGGCAGGGCGCATACCCAAAAAACTTTATGCCACGGCCTCGAGTCCCTTAGATGGCATCCTGGCTTGAAGCCGACGCGTGAATGCAGTCGATTTTGATCTTTACCTCGTAACCGACCGCAACCAGACCGGCGGTCGAGATCTCCTTTGGGTTCTTGAGCAGGCTCTCGACGGCGGTGTCAAAGCCATCCAGCTTAGAGAGAAGGACTTACCCGGCAAAGACTTGTTTTGGCTGGCGGAAAAAACTTGTAAACTCTGCCAAGCTTATCGTGCCGCACTTTTCATCAATGATCGAGTCGATGTTGCTCTAGCCGTCGATGCCGCCGGTGTCCAGCTCAGTAAGATGTCCTTGCCCGTCGTGACAGCGAGAGCGCTCCTAGGACCGCAAAAGATCATAGGCGTATCGACTCATGCGCTTGAAGAAGCCAAGGAAGCGGAACAAAACGGCGCGGATTTCGTCTTGTTTGGGCCTGTCTACTTTACCGCTTCAAAAGCCGCCTATGGAGAACCTCAGGGTTTAGCTGCTCTAAAAGGAATAGTGGATAATGTTCCCCTACCGGTTTATGCTATAGGAGGCATCACGCCAGAGAATACTGAGTCTACCAAGAAGATCGGCGTTCAGGGTGTAGCGCTGATCTCCTCCATAGTGAGCGCGGAGAGTCCAAAGAAAGCGGCCGAGCAGATGCTGCGAAAGCTTCGAAGCTGAGCGTATGCGGGAAACGGCACAAGTAGTGTTTCATTATCTTCTGGGCAGTCCCGTTACATACCTGGGGGTCGCCTTCATCGCCGGCCTGGCCGCCAACAAGACCGTTGCCCACGACGGGAGAGCCGGATTTTTTCTCTACTTGTTGATCGGAGTGTTTGGTTTATTCTTGAGTCAGTTCGTGATACTTTTCTTCGGACTGCAGGAATATCTGGAGAAGCTACCCGAGTTTCGCGTGCTCTTCGATTTCCTTACTGCGTATATCGGCTCTTTCATTGTAGCAGCAATCATCCATTTTATTAAACCTATGTGAGCCACCCTAGCTCAGTCGGCAGAGCAACTGATTCGTAATCAGTAGGTCGCCGGTTCGACTCCGGCGGGTGGCTCCAATTTATCAACCCACTTGTGAACCTACCGACTCGGCTAGAGTATTCCTCGTGAGTCCGTCTTGCGTCCGTGTTTATTCATCAGCTTGCCTTTTATAGTCTTTCTTTCTCTCGGTCATGGAGCATACCTTCGGTGTCTGTGATTGTGTTGAAGGTGGGCGTGAATTTTGTCTTGCCAAAATATCATTATTCTCGTGTTCACCACGCTGGCGTCTTCGTTTACTGTAGTGGCGCGACCGATTCAAGATATGTCGGCGGTGTCGGTCACACATAAGACGGTGGGCAACCGTTTGCCACGTCTGTGGTGCGGAGCAAGATTAAAGTCTGTCACTGTGGATCACTTAAAACGGGTGTCTTTCCGATTCCTCCCTTTGTACACGGTGGGAATGGGTGGCTGGGGTGTCGCGGAGTTTTCGAGTCCGCGAGAAAAGGGAGCAAGGCCGAACCGATGAAGCGACTTACGCAAGAGTCTCTGACGAGAAAATCGCTATAATAAACTGCTTTTCGGCGAATCAAAGCTGTGGGATATTTGCGGCAGGCCTTTTCGTTAAGCAGCGGTCGCAACAGATTCAAAAATAGAATCCGCCCTTTGTTGCGGTGTAGAGTTGGACAAAGTCTCCGATGCGACTCTGTATGCCATCTCCTACTGTAAGCCAGCAGGTGTCACCAATCCCCTTACTGAAAATATTCAATACCTTCCTAACTTATTATCCGGCAAACAGTTCTGGAAATCGGCATGGGCCTTGCGTGACAGTGTCTATGGCCCCCGCTAAAAAATCTGCGAAATTAAATTCACGTTACGGTATCAACTCCGGCAAAATAGTTTGCTTGAATAAAGTTGCCGTAATGAAGGAATGCTCTTTTCTCAACGGCAGCTATATCCCTGCACTAACTGCTTACGAATACCGGGGCTATATCATCAGTGCGTGGGCAAGACCAGAATCTACGGACGGCTCCACGTCCGTTGGTATTGTTTACGAGCGGGAGCAGTTCGGATCGATCATCCAGGTTCAGCGAATCGAGGGAGAGTTGTTCGCAACTAAAGAGCAGGCCGAGCAACGTGGAATAGAGCTGTGCAAGGAATGGATTGAAAAGCAGAAGCCTGAATTTAACCGTCGTGTTGGCTGAGTGGAACTGCCCGACTCAGTCATGCAGTTTTTCTACGGTTTTGTCCTACCTGGCAGTGTTATCGTACGGGGGAGGTTAAAATGAAAAAGAAAAAATTGCTTCTTTGGACATTGCTTTTGGTCGTCTTAGCCTCAGAAGGATGCGCAACAATTCGCGGCATGGGGGAAGATATACAGAGCATCGGGAGAGCGGTGAGAAGGGCAGGCTCTGGCGGATAGGCGCTACGTAATCCCAATAATGTGTGGATTTTTCTCGAACACGATTTACCAAAGCGCAGTGGCTGTTGAAATCGTATCCGGCAGACCTGATTGATGCTCACGACGTTTCACCAATCGTCAACTCAGCGAACTACGACGGGCCGGAGTGCATCCGACCTGTTTTAGATGACGAGATACCTAGCGGAAGGCAGTTGTCCCTATTATAAGCTAGACTAAAATCACTTGAAGACTTTATCCGCCCGCGCCAGCACGTTCGGTGGAATCGTAAGGCCTATCTGCTTCGCCGTTTTGAGATTGATGATGAATTCAAACTTCTTCGGCTGTTCCACCGGCAAGTCGGCTGGCATTTCGCCCTTCAAAATTTTGTCCACATAAGTGGCGGCACGCCTGTATAAGTCACGAGAGTTCGCACCGTAGTACATGAGGCCACCATCGTCCATCCATGACACGTTGGGGTGCATGGCTGGCATACGGGCCTGTTCCAATAACTGCAAAATCCTTTTTTGGTGAAGACTTAAATTAAGGCGGGGGCTTGGCGATATGATAATGGCGCCAATGCGTTCCTTGGCCATGAGTCGAAATGCACCGTCGAAATCTGGATTATCCTGGGCTTTGACTTCTACTAGTTGAAATTTAACGCCTAAGGTCTGCGCAGCGACCTGCGTTTCCTTAAACATAGCTTTGCTGCCTTCACTGTCCGAGTCACTGAGAAAGGCAAAACGGGTGACCTTGGGAACCACTTCCTTCAACAGTTCTAGGCGCTTTCCAAGCAGCTCCGTAGAAATGTTTGTTAATCCCGTAACGTTGCCGCCTGGCCGGGCTAGACTAGCGACAAGCCCGCTGCCGATCTGAGTCGCGCCGCCCGCCACGACGATAGGAATTGTGGTGGTCACCTTCTTGACGGCGCTGGCCGTTGTAAAGGAATCCACAACGATGATCTCAACCTTGAGGAGGACTAGTTCCTCAGCCAACGCGGGAAATCGCTCAAATCTCCCCTCAGCATACCTGGACTCAATGATGATGTTTTTTCCTTCGATGTAGCCCAACTCCCGCAAACCTTGGCGGAAGGCCTCAAAATTGTGAGGCGAAGGTTCACGGGAATCGGATGGATGGAGGCCACGCGACAGAACCCCTATTCTGGGAACCCCTTTCGGCTGTTGCGCCTCTGCAAGATGAATCGTAGATAGAATAAGAGCCGGGAGCGCATAGACAAGGATTTTTGCCTTCATAGCTCCTCCGAAATTGATCGGGCTCAAAGTTTGGACAGAAGTTTAAGTGGTCTGGTTATTTCACCACCTGCCGTAATCTGTCAAGTTCGCGCCTTGACTCCACATGCTAGGCGGCGCTATACGTGCGACCGTTTTACAGAGTTCCATTCCAGTGATGATCGACCATACCCTCAAGCAGCTCGCTGGCCACGAGCCGCTTCAGCCAATAGAGATGGAAGGTTCGCCGGCACGATGCTGGAAGCTCGTCTACAATAGTTCTCTCTTAAGCCATGCAAAATAGCTTGGCTTTTTTCCTTTTTAACGATTGTCGGGTAGTGGTTCAGTTTGACCTTGTTCCCTAATAAGTCCAGTCTTAACGCAACTAATAGCCGTTTGAACTTATCTTAGCGGGGCCGCAGGACCGGAAGTCCGAACCGTAACTCAAGCTGGGGAGCCTGCATTGCCCTCACCGCTTGCCCCGCATTTACACGAGAGCAAAAAACTATGTGAACAGGCCCGCGCCTTGCGCGAGGCAGTCAGAATTACTGTGGCCAAATCCAAAGAAACGGTTGCCCGCTCGCATCGAATATCGGCGTTGATAAGGAGCCGAAAAGATCCACTGTCCGCTAGCAATGCATTAGCCCGAGACTGAACCACTACCGACTAGACACAATGTGAGGAGGTGGGCTCGATGCCTTTGATTTCAGGCGCCCAAAGGAACATCTTGCCCTCTCCGGCTTTCTGAAGTAGTTCTTAATCAGCTATGAAAATACTGGTCGAAATGTCCCCCGAACATTACGACCGTCTGCTGGATAAGCTCTCCGAAGAAGCTGCAGCGTACGCCATTCTCAAAAACGGCGTCGTGGTCCATCCTTCCGGAGGATCCCAGGATCGAATCATTCAGATCGCTTGTGAGATGACACAAGCGGAGACTCTGCTCCACGCGGCACGGCAGCTGTTCCCTGCAGCCGCTCCTCAACTTCAGGAGAGTATCGGACTGGCACGACCTTTCAGAAAATAAGCAAGCCGGCGCGATCAAACCCTATCGGAAACGAAACGTCATCGAGCTGGAGCGGTTTACAGGTACGTTGCTGGGAGCCCCTCTCCACTAGTTCTTATCTCAAATCGGCGGGCTAACCCTAATCCGACATTATTGCGAACCTGCGAGGCCAGCGAGCCCTCCCGCCGTGGGCAATGGGACAGTGCCTTGAAGGCCACCCCGCATTCCCTAGGGGTGAGGTTTCGTACGTCCGGGCCTTAGAGCAAACTGTGCGCTCGGATGCCCATGGCTTCCGGTCTCGCCGTCCTCGTTCACTGCTGACGGTACTCCGCTTTTGTCGGATCAGGGCTAATTGGCCTGCCTTTTTCATTGTGCAAAACCTCGCGTTTCCCCGGCCCTTGTTTTTGCCGCTCTCTAAATGATATGAGCTTCGCGCTTTCGGACTTCGGAATCACTTCAACTGGAGGTAGGCGCCATGAAGCTCCGAGACCATCCACTCCTGTCACACCAGGGTGTCAGTAGCCGCTAACGTGGCTATGGGGAGGCGGCAATAGATACATCCACACGACAGGAGAAGTCGGTGTGCTGAAGGATGTGATCCTCTCCAGTGTCGAACCCTCCGACAAATGTTTTTTAATAAGGGAACATGAAGGACGAAAGTATATAGGCACGGTCCTGATCGGAGATCCCTCATTCTGCCACGAAATCTATGCAGTCCTCATTAAACAGCGCGATAAACCGATTCAAGAGATTGGCGATATTGACCTCAGTTCTATGTCCAAGAAGCAACAATAACATCACTCCTCGAGTGGACACGAAATCTCTCAAAGCCCTGCCAAAAACAAAGGTCCAGTTCATCGAGCTCATGTATGCTCTTTCGGTTCAGAAACTTCCCGAAGGCAAGGATTCCCTCTACGAGGTCAAGTTCGACGGCTACCGCTGCCTTGCTGGCAGGGATTCAACGGGGGTCACGCTCTGGTCAAGGCGAGGAAACCTTGTCACAAACCAATTCCCGCAAATCGCCCGTGCGTGCGAACCGCTGCCACCCGGCACCATTGTTGACGGCGAAATCGTCGCCTTAGTTAGATGCAAGCGGCCAGATTTCCTTCAACCTTCTCCAACATCACCGCTCCAAGGCTCAGGCATCACTTTTCTACGGGTTCGACATGCTAGTTCACCATGGCCGGAGCCTCATGCAAGAGCCGCTCTCGGTTAGGCGGGAAACTCTGAATGAGATTTTCAAAGGAGTTAAGGCGGCTCCCATTGCCCTATCGGAGACCCTTGACGCAAGCCCAACGGAGCTGGTCCGGGTCGCCAGGGAGTTTGGTTTTGAAGGCATTGTGCCAAGCGCAAGGATTCCGTCTATGAGTCCGGGAAGCGAATCGGCGCTTGGGCGAAGTACAAGGTCAACCGCGGACAAGAGTTTGTCATCGGCGGCTATACGCCGGGCAATCCGCTTGATGCTTTGATAGTTGGTTATTACGAGGGCGAGAGGCTTACCTACGCTGCCAAGGTGAGAAACGGCTTTGTGCCGCAAGTCCGCCGTGAAGTGGCCAGCAAGTTCAGAGGGCTAGAGATCGACGCTTGCCCGTTTGCCAATCTGCCAGAGAAAAAGCGTACTCAATGGGCTTTGACCAAGGAAGAGAGATGAAAGACTGCGTGTGGCTCAAACCGGAGCTGGTCGCCCTAGATCGAGTTCACCGAATGGACGCCGGATGGGCACCTGAGGCATTCGAAGTTTGTTGGGTCATGAAAGATAAAGAGGCAGGGGAGAAAGATAAAGAGGCACGGGAGATTGTACGGGAAGACTAAAACTGCGAAGCACACTGATGAACACATACGGATTCGCGGTGGTAGGGCTTGAGGAGCCCCTTGGAAGTAAACTTCACACACAAAGGTTGGTCAAAAGAAAATCCACAAAGTAATAAGCCATGCCGGAAGGAGCCCTGTCGCTCCAAGGATCCAGTACTTAAAAGGCGAGAGAGAATATCCTGACTTATCAAGCCGTCTCACGGCTGTATCGGTAAAAACAACTCCTAACAGAGCGACCACTGAAGAAAGAAGCGCTGAGCGAGGCAAGGGTTCGTATTCAGGTCCGACGGACGATGGCAGCAAACCCAGGAAGGCAATCAACCAAGCGGGAAAGAACGCGATGAGTCCTACCAGCCATTGCTGCCGTGGTCCCCAATTGGAAACCCATCTGCTCAGGCACGGCATCGCGGAGGCTGTCCCCAATAATCCAAGAATTCCGAGAATAATGGAGAACTTGATCATCTCTTCTTACGCCAACATTACGCACTGGGTCCGCTGTCGTGCCGACGGGCGGAAACACCGCTACGGGCTATTCGTATTGTGTCACCGTCACCTGGCTAATCCGCCTTTGCTAGGGTACGTATTGCCTCTGTCAAATCGGTTTGAGAGATAGGCTTGATCGAATATTTCGCCACACCGGCTTTAAGCGTTTTAGCTTTCCATTCCCCAAATGTCATGGCGGTAAGTACAACAATGGGAATGCCGGACGTAGCAGGATCTTGTTTGAGTATTACTGTCGCATCTACAGCGGTCATATCTGGAAGGCATAAATCTGTTATGATGAGATCGCGATGCTCGCCTAGAGCCTTACTTATTCCCTGTTCTAAATTTCCAGCCCGTGAGGTTTCATAACCCGCATTATTTAGGCAGAAAGCCAGAAGCTTTGACAAGTCGAAGTTGTCCTCGACTATAAGTATTTTTTGTGCCATTGACAGACCGTTTCAGAGCAATCGCCCCTGCCGGGACTCTTTGGCAGAAACTCAGCGCTTCCCGCGGTACACCGTTGCCCGGACGATAACTAAAACTCGGCAACGCGGTTGCGGCTCCCGTATTCTCGTAATTTTTTGTGTAGGAGAAGTAAATCCTATCTTTTGGCTACAGGAGCCTATCTTTTGGCTATTGCTGACAATCGGGATTGCGTCGGCGAGCACCGACACAGAAATCCCGGCAGATACGAAGCCGGTGACAGGTGACAGGTAGTGACGCTGTTTTTGGGAATTTCTATAAATCATTTCTTATGGGGACTTTCTAAAATGTGCGTCACCTAGTGTCACCCGTCACCCTGGACTAATTCGCCCGGTGCTATAACTCACCTAGATGACTGAGGCATCCTGGCGCTTCAATCGTGCAGACTTTTCGGGAAGCTAATCCCAATCCGCGCACTTCACCTCCGTGCTTTTTAGCGGTCCCGGCATTGCTCTGACCTTTCCGAAGCTATGGCGCAACAGATTTTTTATTTGCTCGTTACTCTGTGCATCGTTGCCACATTGTGGTCATTCTAATCGCCACGGAGCGGCTTGGTCTGGCTACGTTCAGAAATGGACTCGGCCTCGGCCAGGGCGTCGTTAGAATATCGGCTCAGCCAGTTCGTTTATTTGTTGCTCGGTGCACTGCGGATTGCAGACCACCGTCGTACCCGTCCCTGTCGAGTGTCTGGATTCGAAGTGTTTGCAACCGACGAAAAGCAAGAGAACAACCGACAGCACGTAGATTTTCATTGTTCACCTATGTATGGCGGGTGTCGGTTTATTAAACTTTGACTGCCCAGTCAACAAATCCGGTAAAGTGGCGATGCCGGTTCTTTCTTCTGTGTATACTCAGTTAATAATGTGAAATCTGCTCGAAGAAGACCGCGTAATCTCCTAATTTGTGCAAGCCTATTTCGGGCGAAGGCCGCCCGTCAAGTTCCCATATTGCGCCGTGTATAATCTAACCGACAGGGTTCCTCGATGCAGCCGGATCACACCCTTAGACGTCGATTCTTCCCGCATGAGCAACCACCCGTAACTTCCTGTTCTGCTGCCCTAACAGAGCGAAAGTTGAAAATTACCTACGGGAACGCCGAGAGTATACCCGTACAGATAGGCCCCCGGGAGGTTGGATCGAGGCAAAGATACCGGACCTTACGGAACGATTGAGTCACCCGAATCGTCCATTACGAACGCTAGTTCAATGAAGAAGGGCCGCACTGTGTGGAAGGCATGACATTTGGCTTTGAATGAACATGCAGATCACGGAAATCGCAATCCGCCCAGCCACGAGGGTCTAGTCAGAGCCTACGTAAACATTGTCTTCGATAACTGTTTTGCAGTGGGGGATATCAGAGTTATGCAAGGCCCCACAGAACTTTTCGTCTCATTTCCTGTCAAGAAATAGAGAGACGGGACTCGTTGGGATATTGCTTTTCCGGCCGACGCTGAAACGCAACGGATGATCGAGCGAGCGATACTGGGGGAGTATGAGAAGATCGTTGCCGGAAACAGCCCATTGCCAAACGCCAACCCAAAATGGTAAACGCCCCGAACCTCAATGAGGCTTAGGGACCTCCTGACGTTTAACCTTTTCCTGCAACTTGCGGATGGTGTGGTCTCGTATCAGGCTTTTGCGCTTGGGGCGATAGAGGCGAATCCCGTGGTGGCCGCCGCAATCGTGAACTGGGGCATGGGTTGGGGACTGCTCTACAACAAAGCCTTGGCGTGCCTGTTGCTGCTCCTGATATTTACGTTTAGGTACAATCGACGCTTGCTGGCAATGCGGGGACTCTCCGTGACCGCGTCCGTGTACGTGTGCGCCATCATTGTTTGCCTCTGGCAGCTCTTTCGATAACACTGTTGCCTCTCCGCTTACGCCGCTTGTAACGCTTTATGTGTCGGTTGCGGTCGATCCCTGCGGCCTGCAGAGCGTTACGCCAGCTTCCAAAGTAATTTCGGGCTGCGCTTGCCAGTGCCGGAGCTTCACAGCGTGCTTTCCAATGGGACAGGCTCTCCTTGGCCCGATGCATCCGCAAAAGAGTACTGACAATTTTCTGCTTGCTCCAACCGCTCAAGAGCCTTTCATCCGTCTTGAGCGCTGCCAGGGCATTTCTCAAGCTCCCAAAGTAGTACGCTGCCTGTGATTTCAGAACTGGAGGGATAGCGGCTCTATGGCGTGTGTCTATTACATCGCGCAGTGATCTTAGCGTGCCAAGACGGCTTTTATACAGCTTCTTGGGGCTGTTAGATTACCAAGCAATCGGCAAGTGGTTGCTCAAGCGTGGAACGGAATTGACTAGCGTCAGAACTATGGAATTCACTATGACACAATGCGCGGATACCGGCTGCTCGGTGCTCGTAAATAAACAGTAACTCAGCGGTTATTCTGTGATATAAAGCCGACGCATATCAGAATTGAGGAAATGGCGAGCCGGTGAAATCTTGGGGATTATGAACGACGACGATAAGCCCTTTAATTGGGTGCCCCTGGTTGTGACCGCAATCGCTTTAGTCTCGGGTTACCTGATTGCGGTTTACTTCCTGGGAAGGGCTTTGACTTACACTCGCAAAGATCCTTTCAGACCTCATGTCCCGCTCATGCTTATGGGGGGATTAAGCCTCTTGTGGACTACGGCTGCGCCGTCAGTGTGGTGGGCGATAGCTCTGGCGATCGGGACACCGTCGGCCATTTTGTTTTTCGGTGCCCCGCGCCTTTATTTACTTTATAGTGTGTTGGCTTCGTTCGGCGGAGCTTTAATCGGCCTCGGGATAAGCTGGTACGTACGCAAACGATAAAATTGTTCCTGACCGCGCTTGGCCGGCCTCAAGTACGAATAACTTACAACCTTATATGGGCATGCGTCGGTATGGTGGCCGCTTTACTTCGACGGCCACATGTCCTCAACCGCAGTGGTCGCCTTTTTATTTATACCCTTCTATGCCCTGGGCGCTTTGTTAGTGGGGTTACTCCTTGGCTATGTGAAGTCTGCCGTGCTTTCCTGGTCATCCTACCATGAGACGCTGTTGACTATTCGCGGTTGCGAGCGTTATAAGGGGGCCAACTGAGTCCGTTGGCGCAAGCAACAGCAAAGAAATAGGTCTTGAGTCTGAATTTGGCGTCCCGTCTCTTAAAAAGAAGAAACTGGATAAGCTAAGTTGGAGCATTACTTTTCTTATCATCGGACTGATTGCCGGGGTTCTGGGACTCAGCGGCATCGCCGGTGCCGCTACCCAAATTGCATGGATTCTGTTCGTTGTCTTTCTGGTTCTTTTTGTGGTCAGTCTCATTATGGGCCGCCGACCACCCGTCTAGCATGAAGCAGAATGCTTACTTGCTTGTGGGCAGCGAGGCGGCCTCTCTGCAATTGATGTGTGAGAGAACCGGCTGCGTGTGACAGGTGACAGGTGGTTACGCTGTTTTTGATAACTTTTTCTTTGCTTTACAGAATCTTGTGCCATGAGGCCGCGCCAAATCATTGCAGCTTTTCTCCTGCTAATCGCAACGACCGGGTGTACTACTACTAAAGAGATTCGCTTCCCCGATGGCACCATTGACTACCTCATCACTTGCGACGCCCGCCTCGGGTGGAATATCTGCTACGACAAAGCGAATGAAGTTTGCCCGTCGGGCTACACAACAATTTTTGAAGACCCAGGGTTCAATCGCAAAGAGTTGCGTATCGCCTGTCCCGGTGCCAAAAGTCGCTCTAACTGAAACCTGCAATCGCCGCGCTGGGACAGTTGGCAAACCCCATAGTTAACTTCAACATCGAACCACTGTCTTCCTTGCTGCTCGCGCGCCCCGCCGGTCCGGTTCGAATCATGTTTCAACAACCAAAAGGAAAGCCCGCGTACACCTGGCGGGAACCGGGCGGTCGTTTCCAACGATTGGTGTACCATCCGCATGGTCTGGCGACCCTTGATACCGTAATGACCGCTACCCAGTACGAGGCCAATAGTCAGACCTTGGCGTTCGCGCTGGCGATTCATGCGTCATTCGGCAATAACCTTGTTATCGTTGGAATGAGCCTTGACGACGAGTATCTGCGCCGACAAATCGAGCGGTTTCGTCCGAGCATTGGCCCAATTTATTGGTTCAACAGTCAGTTCTCCGACAAGCTTTCGTCGTGGGCGCACCAGCACGACGTCACGACGGTCCGCTCAGAATGGAATGATTTTTGGCAGCGCTGGCGCGAATTGCCAATTGAACTTGAACCTCATGATCTCGCTACGGCGTGGTGCTTGGCCGTGTCCGAGGCAGTGGAGGAGGCAGAGGGCGGCCCGTTGGGCAGCCTTGAACGCTGCTTGACTAACATTCAATGTACGGAGGCGCTGAGAGGCCTGCGGGTGCTTGCGGGGCAGGTTGCCGAAGCTGGAACTCTGGTTGGCGAGCCGGACAAAGCACAACTAATAGGCGGGAAGGAACCGCGCGAAATTGAGGCGGCGCTCAGAGCACGCGTGAATGACGACGGCGTTTCGCTGCCGATCGTCCACAAGACATTCGCCCTAGGGACGTCATCAATTGGTGCGTTCTAACCAACGCTGGAGTCGTCGGGCGTTGCGATGATCGGAACGCGTTGCGCAGGTCAGCCCGGACCGTTAACCCTCAGATTGATTTTTCTTTCATCAAAGTTTTGAGTAACCCGCTTTAGAAGCTCAGCCAAGCGGTACCCTGCCAGAACTATCCGCCTATCAGCAATCCGGCTCGCACTAACGACGTACCCCACAGGAAGCACGGGAGCCGCTGCGACCATCGCGCAGTCGGTAGCCCCGGACTTCGGATTCCCAATCCGTCCACCGTTACGGTAAGCAATCTTCGTAGCAATCTCGAAGCTCTTTTTAGCCCACGACTCAAAGTTAGTGCTCGCAAGTTCTACGAGTTGGCTCCGATGAAACTCCTGGCGGTTTCGGAGCGCCGTTGCCTCGTTTCGTAGGCGAGTGAGGTTCTGGCTTGAGGTAATCACGCCGTCCCAGAACCTGTGGAGGTCCATTCATTGCCCTGCCTGCGTCACCCGCACACAGATTTCGTTTCCTCCTCTATCTCCGTGGGGATAGTCGACAGTGAATAACTGTGCCGTGTGTAGGGGCTGGTGAATGTCGCCCGCGAGGTGGAAGAGCCACGCAAGTGCAATAGCCTTTCGCTCTGGATTGGTCTCATTTGTCACTATCTGCTGATTCTCCACCATCGCGGATAGGATGTTCACTGGCTCAGGCTCTCTGGTTTGCACGGTTGGTGGTTGTCCATCGGGCTTGAAGGGCCAGTTGATGTAGTGCCAGAGCGCATGGTGCTGCTGCTTGTCGTTGTTGCGGATATCGTCAGCCCAACCTTCCCGCCTGCATAAACAGCACGAGACCATGATCGGCGACGGGAATGTCTTGAAGCCTTGCCTGCCATTGGTTGCCGTACCAGGGATGTTTCTCTAGCACCGCTTTTACCTTGTCGACGGTCGGCAGGTGCTCCTGTTGAAGCACTTGATAGGCGACGGCACCGGAGAGCATGTGGCCAGGGATGTTCCAGGCCGACGCGGGAAAGGGCAATGTGGCAAGCGTGAGAAGTACCAGGGCAGTAATTAGTAACACGGGTGCCAGCTATGCCATATCCGATGGACAAGGGGAAGAAAAAAGGTTCTGGACAACCGGCAATGAACCGCAGTAAACACGCGGGTATGGGTAAGAAAACCATCGTCGTTTTACTGGTCGGGTTGGCTCTAGTCTCAGTCCGTCTCGCCGAGGCGCAGCCAGCGAAGGAAGTCCCTCGGATAGGATATCTCGATCCTGCTTCCTCTGAGGCTTCGTTGCGTCAAATCGAGGCACTCCGGAAGGGTCTGACCGAACTCGGCTACCTGGAGGGGAAAAACATCGTCATCGAGTACCGGCATGCCGATGGAAAGCGTGATCGACTTTTCGCCGCTGCCTCTGAGCTTGTCCAGCGCCAGGTTGATGTCATTGTTACCGGCTCTACACCTGGTGTTGAAGCCGCGAAGAATGCGACCGATAGAATTCCCATTGTCTTCGCTACCATTGGTGATCCGGTTAGGAGCGGACTCGTCGAGAGCCTCGCCCGACCAGGCGGAAACATCACAGGACTTACTATCTTTTCGCCAGAACTGGGTGGCAAAAGGCTGGAGCTACTCAAGGAGGCCTTCCCAAAGATTAGGCGGGTGGCTTTTTCTGGAGCACCATGAATCCTGGATTCTCGTTTGCAGAAGCTGAGGCTGCAGGAAAGCCACTAGGTGTGGAGGTTCAATCCGTGCAGATTAGAGATGTGGAAGATATTGAAAGTGCCTTCGAAAAAGTACGAAAGATAGGCTCTCAGGCTCTTACTACTGCGCCAGACCCTGTCATGCGCCTTAATCTAAGAAGATTACTGGATTTCGCAGCAAAGAACCGGCTCCCGGCGATGTATGGGACGCTCGATTTCGTGCAGGCTGGTGGCCTGATGTCGTATGCACCGAACACTATCGACCTCTACCGGCGTGCCGCAACTTATGTCGACAAAATTCTCAAAGGCTCCAAGCCCGCCGATCTCCCTATAGAGCAGCCAAAGAAGTTCGAGTTTATCATCAATCTCAATGCCGCCAAGCAGATCGGCCTGACGATCCCGCCGAATGTGCTGGTGCGGGCAGATAAGGTGATCAAGGAAAGCGCCGGGATAAACCGGTAGGGAGTAGCGGATGAGAGAGCCGCACAAGAAAGG
>Ga0081455_10002313_pt1 | contig 22719 bp, 20 predicted proteins | sample TabmetS3T2R1_FD_70207 | JGI IMG/M metagenome (GOLD analysis project Ga0081455, IMG submission 70207) | Tabebuia heterophylla rhizosphere microbial communities from the University of Puerto Rico - S3T2R1 | ecosystem: Host-associated > Plants > Roots > Rhizosphere ...
GACCGCATCGAGCGTGACCTTTTGCATCACAGCGTCGATGTCATCCTCCGGCAGGCCGACGCCCGAGCCGAAGAAGACCTGCCGATAGTACTCCCAGATCGGCAACTCGTCCGGATTATGCGCGGCGATCCTGCGCACGCGCGGACTCACGGTAAAGCTCACCTCGACCATGTCGTCGAGCGTCGGCTCGCTGTCGACGTTGCAGAACGCGCAGTGATACTCCTGCGACCGCACGGTCTTGAGCGAGGTATTGGCATCGAGCACGCCGCTGCAGCTCGGGCACAGCACGTTCCACGACATGTCGAACAGCCCGATCTGCGCGGCTTGAAGGAAGGTCGTGATCGCGCGTTCCTCGTTCAGACCTTCGCGATGGGCGAAGTCGAGCACATTGATGCGGCTCAGCCGTCGATCGGGAGCCTCACGCACCAGCCGCTCCAGTGCCGTGACGCACGCTGCGTCGGCGGACTGCCGCAGGATTCCGAACAGGGCGTCTTCGTCACTCATGGTTGCACGTTACGCCCAAATGGGGATCGAAGATACGTCGTCAAGTCTGGCGTTGAATCTGGCGTTGAATCTGGCGATGAACTTGACCGATTTGTGTCGGCTAGAGTCCCTGGGCGTCGATCCAATCTGCAAGCAACGCTGTCAATTCGTGCGGTTTTTCCAGTGGCGCCATGTGCCCGCAATCTTCGATCACTTTGAACGTCGCTTTTGGCAGATGATTGGCCATGCGCTCGGTCTCGACGAAGCTGCGCAGGCGGTCCTGGCGACAGGCGACGACCAGGGCCGGACATCCAATACGTTCGAGATCGGCATAGCCGTCGCGGCGGACAAGCGCTGCCTGGCGCGTGCGGACCGCGCGTCCCAGTCGCTGCTGCATGCCGCGCAGGCGGCCGATCAGGACCGGATCGCGCTCGCGGTCGGGGTGCAGCCCTGGCGCTCCCGACTCGGCGCGCGGCGGCCGGCCGCCTGGACCGTACCCGGCCTGGCGCTGCTTGCGTTCGTCGTCCGAATAGCCGCGCGCCGAAGACGCGATGAAGGCAACACCGCTTACACGCGCTGGAGCCAGAAGGGTCAGCACTCTTGCCACGAATCCGCCCATCGAGAAGCCGACCAGGACGAAATGCTCCGGCGCCTCCGCGAGCACGCGGCAAGCCATGCCTTCGAGCGTGGAATCCTCGTAGACGTTTCCGTAGTGGATCTGCCCCACCGCGGTAAGAGCTGGAACCATATCGGCCCACAGATCCTCATCGCACATGAAGCCGGGAAGCAGGACGAGATGACGCAACGGCTCGATTACTTCTTCAACGCTTTCAGTATCTTCCCCGAATCAGTCACGAAGCCGAAGCACTTCTTGACGTTCCAGATCGTTGCTTCGGTGCAGAAGTCGGGCGAGGTGGTGGCGCAGCAATCCTCCACGAGAATGCAGCCGTAACCCAGGAAGTTGGCGTCGGTCAGCGAATGAAGGACGCACTGGTCGGTGTTGACGCCGGAGAACAGGACGGTGCGAATCCCGAGATTGCGCAGGATCGAATCGAGCGGCGTATCCCAAAAGCCGCTGATGCGGTGCTTGTCGACCTTGATGTCCTGAGGCAGTTGCTCGAGCTCGTCGACGACCGCTGCTGCCCATGAGTCCTTCTGCAGCACAGGCGCGCCGTTGCCGGGCAACGGGTCGCCCAGGCCGACGCCTGTCCCTGCCTGCTTGTAAAGATGGATCTGGTTGGGCGGCATGTTCGCAAGGTCAGGTCGATTGCCCCAATTGACCCAGATGACCGGCATGCCGGCCTTGCGCAGCGCCGGCAACAGCTTCTGCAGCGGCTTGATGGGCTTGCGGTCAGGTGTGTAGTCGGCGCCGAGATAGTCGACCCACCCGCCTTCGCTGCAGAAATCGTTCTGCATGTCGATGACGATCATGGCGCTGCGCTTGAGGTCGATGGTGACGTTCTGGGGCGCAGCGGTGATCTTGACCGGGATCGGCTTGGCCGGCGCCGTCGCCATGTCGACTTCACGCGCGTTGGCGCCCCAGGTATAGCCGGCGCGCGGCGCGCCCAATGGATGCAATTTGGCCATCGATCTCCCCAGATCCAGTGTCGTTGCACTAGCAAGCAAGTTCCCTGCCACTTGGCACGCCGATTGCCTGTCCAGCGTGGGAGGAGATCATGGGGCAGGGGGCAACGCCAATGAGCAAGTTCGATCGTCGCGGCTTTTTGGTTGGAACGGCAGGCGCAACCGGTCTGGTCTTGGTGGGCGGCCTGGGGCGCGGTTGAGAGCAATGCTTCCGCCGGGAAAAATTCTTGTCCTGCCGGCGGCCCCGTCGATTGCACCTCGTCGCTTCTTGCGCGATCCGGAGGCCTCTCTCTTCTATGAAAGAGCGCTCACCTTGAATTCCATCGCGAGTCACGCCGGCTTGCCGGTCGTCACCATGCCGCTTGCCGAGCTCGATGGTTGTCCGCTCGGTGTCTCGCTGCTGGCTGGTCCAGGCGAGGACGAAGCGTTGCTGGCGACGGCCGTGAATTTAGCGTGAATGTCGCAGCATCCCAGTTCGTCGTGTTAGCATTGTCATGAGCGGGGCCTACCATCGTTCAGCCATCGAGGAGGACTGCGATGCCTGAGAACGTACCCAAGCCTTTGACTCCCAGCCTGTTCACGCCGTTCGGCGGCGACTTCGACCAGCTCTTCAATCGCATGGTTCGCGCCTGGTCGTTCGGCATGCTCGAGCCGTCGACGAACGGCCAGATTCGTGCCTTGCGCGCCTTCGATCACGCGCCCAAGGTCGAGGTGCAGGAGAACGGCAAGAGCTACACGATCAGCGTCGAGCTGCCGGGGCTCGATCAGAAGGACATCAAGGTGACGGTCGAGGATGACGTGCTGACGGTTTCCGGTGAGAAGCACGTCGAGCGCAACGACGAGAAAACCCACTATTCCGAGCGCAGCTACGGCAGCTTCACGCGCGCCTTCACGCTGCCGACCGACGCCGATCGCGAGGGCATCAGCGCGAATTTCAGCAAGGGCGTGTTGACCCTGCTGGTTCCGAAATCCAGCGAAGCCCGGCCGCGCACCAAGGAAATCGAGATCAAGCCTTCCTGACGGATCAGGACCGCAAGGGGCCGGCGATGAACGCGCCGATCCAGGCGACCACTACCATCAGGATCAGGCCTGGGACCACGTAGAGCGCAAAGGCGCGACCGCCCGACGCCAGGGCGAACACCGTCTTGGTGACCGTGTTCGCCGTAAAGGCGGCGAGGATCGGCAGAACCGCAAAAGATGGCGTCAGCCTTTTGTCGGCCACGAGCGATGCCACGGAGATGGCTGCTGAATGCGTGTCGGCGAAGCCTGCGACCGTGGCGGCGATGATGACACCCGCCTCGCCGAACCAATCCTGCGCCGCCGCGGCGGCGAGCAGAACGACGGCGAGAACGGCCGCGAAGATGAGCGCCGTGCGCAGGCTGAAGGCGCTGCCCGGCGTCTCGTGCGTCTCGGCTGTGTGCCGTAGTGCCCACACGGTGAAGCCGCCGCCATAGAGGATGGCGGTTCCACCGGCCAGGGCTAGCGGCAGCCAGAAGGCCTGGAGCGTGTCCAGGCTGATGGCGGCGATCAGGATGGCGAGCTGGATGACGGTGGCAACGGAAGAGAGCATCGCTCCGGCAACGGCGGGCTTCAGCAGCTCTGGTTCCGTCTCGGCCCGCGTGCCCATGGCGCCGATCGTGGCCGAGCTGGAAATGAAGCCGGAGGCAAGGCCCGCCAGCGGCAGGCCGAAGCGCGCTCCGACGAGCCGGACGGCGATGTAGCCCAACGCGCTCACCGCCATGACCAGGATCACCACCATCCAGATCGTGCGCAGGTTCAAGGCGCCGTAGGGGCCGATCGCGTGATCGGGCAGCACCGGCAGCACCACCAGCGTGGCGCCGGCGAAGATCAGCAGGCTGCGAACCTCCTCGTCGCTCAGGACCGAGAGCACGATGCGGTGCAGGGCCGATTTGGTGACGAGAAGGGCGGCAACGATCACGCCCAGCCCGGCGGCGAATGCAGGCTCGCGGATCGCCAAGCCACCGAGAAGCGTGGTCAGGATCAAGGCCGTTTCGGTCGTGAGGCCGGGATCCTCGTCGCGCGCCCGCCAATAGGAGAGGCCAGCAAAAACCACCATGCCCAGCACCGCTGCACCCAGCAGGAGCTCGCCGGCCACCGCGACAGAGACGGCGCCGGAAAGCGATGCCAGGGTGAACGTTCGCAGGCCCGCAGCTTCGCGGGACGAGCCTTCGCCCTTCTTGCGCTCGCGATCGATGCCGATCAACAGGCCGACGCCGAGCGCGACCAGGAAGCCGAGCAGGAGGGGGTGAATGGAATTCATGACTGTCCAGAACTGGCGGTCATTATCCCCCAAGAGCTTGGAGCTCGTCACGTTGGCGTAGTAATTTCGTAACCTTGCCTTAGTGCCTGCTGCCTAAGGACCCGGAGATGAGCGTGGCGAGCACGACTTCTTTCGATGGCATCGAGCTTGACCGCGCGGGTCTGGCCCGACGGCGTCGGCTGCGGCTCTTGCCCTATGCCTTGCTGGCGCCCTCGATCCTGTTCCTTGGCCTGTTCACCTACCTGCCGGTGATTCGTGTCGCGATCGAATCGCTCTACGACAAGCCGCACGGCACGGGCGCGGCGGCATCGTTCGTCGGTCTGGGCAACTACGGCAAGGTGCTGGCCGATCCCGCATTTCGGCAAGCCGCGCTCAACAACCTGATCTACGCCGTCGGCGTGCTGGTGCCGACCCTGGTGCTGGCGCTCGCCTTCGCACTTGCCGTGCAGCGCTCGACGCGATTTTCAGCGGCGCTGCGCACGGTCTTCTTTTTTCCGTCGCTGGTGCCGCTGGTGGCGGCAGCGTCCCTGTTCTTCTTCATCTTCCTGCCGGGTGTCGGCCTGCTCGATTATTACCTCGGCAAGCTCGGCATCCGCGGCCCCAATTGGCTGGGCGATTCCGACATCGCGCTGTGGTCGGTGATCGGCCTCACAGTATGGAAGAACGCCGGCTACTACATGCTGTTCTATATCGCCGGCCTGCAGAACGTGCCGCGCGACGCCGTCGAGGCGGCGATGATCGACGGCGCCAATGCCTGGCAGCGCCTGCGCTTCGTCATCCTGCCGGCGCTGGCGCCGACCACCGCCTTCGTGACGGTGATCGCCTTGATCCAGCTGCTGACCAGCGTCGATCATGTGATCGTGCTGACGCGCGGCGGGCCATCCAACGCCACCAACCTGCTGCTCTATTACATCTTCCAGTCGGCGCATGAGAACTTCGACTACGGCAAGGCGGCCGCTGCCACCTTGATCAGCGTCGCGGTCCTGCTCGCGATCTCCTTCGGCTCGCTCCGCATCATGGAGCGCGGGGCGCGCGGTCATGGCTAGGCTTGACAGGCACCTGTGGCCAGCGCTCACGGTCGCGCTCCTGTCCGCCGTCGCCTTCCTGTGGGCCAGCCCTTTCCTGTGGACGCTCGTCGCGTCGTTCCGCCCCGAAGGCGCGGGCAGCGCCGACATGGCCTCGCTGCTGCCCGACCTGCATCCCACCCTGGAGAACTTCCGCAACGCTCTCGAGAGCGGCTCGTTCGGCCTCTACTACATGAACACGCTCATCGTCGTGGTCGGTGTGCTGGCCGTGCAATGCGTGACGGTGAGCCTCGCCGGCTACGCCTTCGCCCGCCTGCGCTTTCCCGGCCGTGACCTGTTGTTCTACGCTTTCCTGCTGCAGCTCATGCTGGTGCCGCCGGCGCTGATCGTGCCCAACCTGGCGACCGTGGTCGATCTTGGTCTCTACGACACGCTGCCGGGCGTCATGGCGCCGTACTTCGCCTCGGCCTTCGGCACCTTCCTGATGCGCCAGACCTTCCTCGCCCTGCCGCGCGACTTCGAGGAGGCGGCGGCGATCGATGGCGCACCCTGGTGGGCGATCATCTGGTACGTGCTGCTGCCCATGGCAAAGCCGGGCCTGGTCGCCTTCGCCATCGTGTCGATCACCGCGCACTGGAACGAGTTCCTGTGGCCCCTGATGGTCATCAGCAGCCCCGCCAACCACACGCTCACCATCGGCCTCGCTGCCTTCACGCTCGGCGCCGAGAGCGGCAAGGAATGGGGTGTGCTGGCGGCCGGCACGCTTCTCGTCATGGCGCCGCTGGCCGTGGCCTTCATCGCCTTCCAGCGCCGCTTCGTCGACAGCTTCGTTTTCAGTGGGGTCAAAGGCTAGGAGACCGAAATGATCATCGCTACACGTTTGGGGCCCAAGTGGCTGGGATCTACTGCGCTGGCGCTCACGATCGCGGCGGCTGCCATGCCCGCCTGGGCACAGACCAAGATCGAGTTCTTTTTCCCGGTTCCGGTCGAGGGCAAGCTCGCGCGCGAGATGACGCGGCTGGTCAAGCTCTACAACGAGAGCCAGAAGGACGTGGAGGTCACTGCCGCCTACACCGGCAGCTACGACGACACCAAGCTCAAGGCCCAGGCCGCCGCCAAGGCCGGCAAGCCGCCGTCGGTGGTGCTGATGAGCGCCAACTTCAACGTCGATCTCAAGCTCTCCGGCGACATCATCTCGCTCGAGCCCATGCTCAAGGCCGACGAGACCACGCGCGAGGATTTCCTCAAGGATTTCTGGCCGGCCCTGCACGCCAATGCGGTTGTTGACGGCGAGCTGTATGGCGTGCCGTTCCACAATTCGACGCCGCTGCTCTACTACAATGTCGAGCACTTCAAGGAGGCGGGCCTCGATCCCGCCAAGCCGCCGCGCACCTGGGCGGAGCTTGCCGATGCCGCCAAGAAGCTCACCAAGGGCGACCGCCACGGCTTCCTGATGCCGGCCGGCTACGACTACCTCGGCTGGCTGATGGAGGCGCTCTCGATGTCCAACGGCGGCCGTTACTTCAACGAGGAATACGGCGGCGAGGTCTATTACGACCAGCCTTCGATGCTGGGCGCCGCCCGCTTCGTCGAGGACCTGATCTTCAAGCACAAGGTCATGCAGCAGGGCGTCACCGAAGCAGGTGGCGTGTCGACCGCCTTCTTCGCCGGCAAGGCCTCGATGGTGCTGCTGTCGACCGGCTCGCTGTCCTTCATCCGCGAGAACATGAAGCAGTCCTATGACGTGGCCTTTGTGCCGAAGAACGTGCGCAACGCCGTGCCGATCGGCGGCGCCTCGCTGGTCATGTTCGCGGGCCAGAGCGAGGACAGCAAGAAGGCTGGCTGGAAGTTCATCAAGTGGCTGACCACGGCCGAGACGCTGGGCGGCTGGAGTCGTTTCACCGGCTACTTCGCGCCGCGCAAGTCGTCCTACGACAAGCCGGAGATGAAGGAGTTCATCGCCAAGAACCCGGATGCGAAGGTGGCCCTCGACCAGCTACCCTATGCCAAGCCGTGGTTCGCGACCTACCAGACCGTGGCCGTGCGCAAGGCGCTGGAGGACGAGATCCAGGCCATGATGAACGGCAAGAAGAAGGCCGACCAGGCCGTCAAGGACGCCCAGAAGAAGGCCGACGAGCTGATGCGGCCGTACGTCGAGCAGACCTCGCTGAAGCTGCCCTGAGTCGAGTGACACTGAGCGGAGCGAAAGGAGCCGAGCCATGATGATCGCCCAGATCACCGACATGCACGTCCGCCCCAGCGGACGGATCGCCTACGGCCGTGTCGACACCAACGCCATGCTCGAAGCGGCCGTGGCCGCGCTCGAGGGCCTGCCGCGCAAGCCGGACTTGGTCATCGCCAGCGGCGACCTCACCGACTGCGGCCTCGTCGAGGAGTACGAGCTCTTGGGCGACATCCTCGAGCCGTTGTCGATGCCGGTCTACCTCGTGCCCGGCAACCATGATCGCCGGGCCCAGCTGTTCGACGCGTTCGCGTCGGACGGCTATTTCAGGAGCGACGACGGTTTTCTGCACTACGCGGTCGAAGGACACGACGTGCGGCTGATCGGCCTGGACACGGTAGTGCCGGGCCACGGTCACGGCGAGATGTGCGCCAGCCGGCTCGCCTGGCTGGAGGCGAGGCTCAAGGAGGAGCCGCAGCAGCCGACCGTGATCTTCATGCACCATCCGCCGTTCAGCACGGGGTTGGGCGATATGGACCGCATCAACTGCCGCAACGGCCAGGCCCTGGCGGAGGTGATCCGTCGCTTCGACAACATCGAACGCGTGGTGTGCGGCCATCATCATCGGCCCATCACCGTGCGCTGGGCCGGCACGATCGGCTCGGTGGCGCCCAGCACCGCGCATCAGGTGACGCTCGATCTCGTTCCCGACAACAGCCCGGCGACCTTCACGATGGAGCCGCCCGGCTTCCAGCTGCATCTGTGGTCGCCGGACGCCGGGCTGGTGACCCACACCGTGCCGATCGGCCATTTCGAGGGGCCGTTCCCCTTCGTGCTCGATGCCGACTATCCAGGACAGGCGGCGGAGGCGAAGGCCGCCTAAGCCGCCTAAAAGGTGTTCAGCTCAGAAGCGCAGCCGCTTGCCCACGGCAAGCGGCGCAAGCTTGCTGTCGCCGAATGAGTTGGCCAGCGCCGTCATGGCGCGCCAGCCAGTGCAATGGCCGGCCGCGATGACGTCGAGGTCGAAATCGCCGAGCGCCGCCACGGTCTGCGGGATGACGCGCTCGTTGATGCCGGAGAGATGCAGCCCGCCCAGGACGGCATGCAGCTTCACGCCAGGAAAGCTGTCGCGCGCGTGGGCGAGCACATTGACGACGCCGGCATGGCTGCAGGCGGTGAGCACGACCAGGCCCTTGTCGCGTACGTGCACGGCAATAAAGCGTTCATCCATCAGCAGCTCGTCCGGTTCCCAACCCGTGCCGTCGGCCGTGCGCCGATGCTGGCCGGGCAGGCCGATCTCGAAGCCGCTGCGACGGGGAATCTCGCCGCTGATGTGAACAGTGCCGCCGGCAATCGTCTCGGCCTCGCGTGAGCTGAACACATGGCCGCCGTGCGCCTCCAGCGCCGCGGGCGACGGCACGTCCTCCATCGGCCGGAAGGAGCCGTCGCCAAGCTTGGCCGCGCGACGGTGGAACATGTCGGGATGCATGTAGCAGGCAATCCGCTTCCCGCCATTGCGGTCGAGCACCAGCTGCAGGGCGCGCAGCATGGCCCCCGCATGGTCCCAGTGACCGTGGCTCAGCACCATGGCCTCGACGGGACCGAGATCGATGCCAAGCCGCGAGACATTCTGCTCGAATGTACTGTCCTCCGGCCCGGTGTCGAACAGCACGCTGTGGGTCCGACCGGCGCTCCTGATCGTCAGCAGGCAGGACAGGCCATGCGCAGCACAGCACAGGCAGCCGCCGCCCAGCACCCATGCCGGCCCTCGGCGTCGTGCCAACCCGCCGAGCTCGGTCTCGACGAAGGAGGGAACGGAGGAGAGGGAATCGGTGACGTTGTCGACCAGGATCTGGATGTCGAGCGCATCGACGGGCAACAGGTCTGCCATCTGTCTGTGGTTGGCTGAGGTGGAGCCTCGACTCTCGCACACCGAAGCTCGCTTGGCGATTGGCTCAAGTTGGCGCATGCGTTGCCAGCGTCGGACGGGGCGGGACGGAAGCGCCGCGCGAAGAGGCCGACCACAGTGCTGCAACCCCTGATTCCAAGGCACTCCCACAATTCCGTGTTGATTTTGATTCGTACGAACAGCCTTAGATGGAGGCATGACAAAGCACTGCCGCTCCTTTCGTCGCAATCCCGCCAACCCCTCCACGACGTTCTTCTGGAACGACTGGGACAACGAGCCCGGCATGAGGTTTTGCAGCCTGGCGGCGCAAGGCCTCTGGATGAAGCTGCTGAGTGTGGCTGCTCGATCGCGCGAGCATGGCGTCGTCTTGATCGGCGAGCACGCGTCGAAGGTCGAGGATCTGCCCGCGCTGCTCGCCGCAGCGTGCGGAGAGACACCCGACGTCGTCCGTGCCCTGATCGGCGAGCTCGTCACCTTCAGGGTCGCCTCGGTCGACGAGGAGGGCCGGCTGTACAACCGGCGCATGGTCGCCGAGGCGAGGCTGTCGGACCAGCGCGCCGCCGCCGGCCGCGCCGGCGCGGAAGTCAGGAAGCGGCGCCAGCAAACGGTCAACGAAGGGGCCAACAAACCGGCCAGCAAGCCGCCGAGCACACCGGGCAACAAGACGCCGAGCGGCCCGAAGGCTGGAAATGCCGATGACGCAAGGAGTTGTGCCGACGCTGCCGCGCACCCGGGCCAGCAAAAGGCGAGCAGGCCTGTCGGCAAAGCGGCAGGTTCTTCAGTCTCCATTCTTTCTTCCGGATCATCTAACGATGATCCGGCGGACGCTGTCGCGCCGCCCGAGCCTGCAAAGATCACCTTCGGCGATTGCCTGGAGTTCCTGCTCGAGTCGGGCAGGAGCGAGAAGAGCGCCCGCGCACTGCTCGGCCGATGGCGCCAGGGCTTCGGCCACGCCGCCATCCACAACGCCGTCGCCCAGGCGCGTATCCACGCGACGGGCAACCCGGTCGCCTACATCGACGCCTGCCTGCGCCGCTTTCCGCCAGATCGTGCGCCTCCCGATCGCGCGCCGCCTCCTTCGGCCGTGCGCCGCGAGGTGTACCAGCCATGACGGTCGCTGCGATGCTGCCGGCCGAGCTCATCGCGCCGATGACGCCCGAGCTGCTCGCCCGGCTCGAGGCCTGGGGTTTCGACGCCGAGGCCTTCCTGAGGCTCGCGCTCGGGGTGGGCGAGGCGCGCGAGCAGCGCGGTGCGCTCGCCATCCCGTTCTACGAGGGCCCCGATATCGTCGGCGTCCGGGTGCGCACGATCGAGGCGAATACGGGCTTCGGGCAAGGTCGGGAGTTCGGCCTGGCCGGGATATTCTACAACCTGAACTGCCTCGGCGATCCCGGGCTGGCGAACGATCGGCTGATCGTCGCGGAAGGCGAGCCGAGCTGCTGGGCGGCGCTGATCGCCGGTTTCCCGCGCGCCGTCGGTGTGCCGATCGCGTCGGCCGACGGGCGGCGCGCACCCTATGTCGAGCAGAGCGAGCCGCTGTGGCGCGACGTGCGCGAGATCATCCTCTGCACCTACGACGACGACGCCGGCCATACCTTGCGCGAGGACCTCGCGCACGCGTTCGGCCGCAGCCGCTGCAAGTGGGTGCGCTACCCGAAGGGCTGCCACGATCTGTTGGGGACCTTGCGCGACTTCGGGGTGCGCGGCGTGCAGGAGACCATCGGACGCGCCCAGTGGCTTGCCGTGCCCGACATCTATGCCATGGCAGAGCTGCCGGAGCCGCCGGAAAACCCGGCGCTGGAGACCGGCATCGTGGGCTTGCGCGAGCACCTCCGGCTGCGCCGCGGCGATCTCAGCGTGGTCACCGGCGTGCCCGGCCACGGCAAGACATCGTTCGTCAACGAGGTGGTCTGTCGGCTCGCGCTGTCGGCGGGCTGGCGGACGATCTTCGGATCGTTCGAGCAGCGGCCCGTGCCCGACCATCGACGGGCGCTCAGGACCTTCCACGCGGGCAAGCTCGAGAAGCGCATGACGGCGGAAGAACGCGTGGCGGCCGATGCCTTCATCCACCGGCACTTCCGCTTCCTGGTGCCCAACGACGAGACGGAGACCAGCCTCGAGTGGCTGCTGGAGACGATGGCGGCCGCGGTCCATCGCTTCGACCCGCACGTCATCGTCATCGATCCCTGGAACGAGCTCGAGCACATCCGCCCGCGCGACATGACACAGACCGAGTACACCGGCTGGGCGATCCGCGCGCTCAAGCGCTTTGCCAAGCGGCAGCGGGTGCACATCATCGTGGTGGCGCACCCGGCGAAGCTCCAGCGCAACCGGAGCGACGGCAAATACCCGATGCCCACGCTCTACGACATCGCCGACAGTGCTCATTGGTACAACAAGCCCGACCTCGGGATCGTGATCTGGCGCGAAAGCTCGACCAGCGCCGAAACGTCGATCGTGGTGGCCAAGAGCCGCTACCACAGTGAGATCGGCCGGCCGGGCACGGTGCGCGGCCTCTGGAACGAGGAGACCGGTCGCTACACGATCGTCGATGACGGGGGGATGGAGGGTCGGAGGGTGGCGGCGTGACGCCACACCGGACGACGCTTGGCGAGGAAAGCATCGACGCCTTCGGCAAAGTCCGGCGTATCGGCGAGCCCGACCACCGTCTCGAGCTCGCACGTCATCCCTTCCTCGAAGCTCAAGCCACCGCCCAGCGTGACCGTACGCCGGATGGCCGCAAGTGCAGTGGCTGACTTGGCGGCCAGCGTCTCGCCATAGGCCTGCACGCGTTCCCGCAAGGCTGCGGGCTCGACAAGCTCGTCGACCAGGGCACGCACTTCGTTCGCTGGGGCCCCGTGATGGACGGCCAACCCGGCATCTCGATCGGCTGCGACAACGTGCAGGGCGGATACGACGTCACGCGCCACCTCCTCGAATCCGGCCGCAAGCGCATCGCGTTCCTCGGCACGGCGACGAGCCACGCGCCGGAATTCTTCGACCGCTACCGCGGCTACGAGCGCGCGCTCATGGAAGCGCGCGCGCACCTCTCGTCCGCGCTGCAGGTCGACGGCATCAACCTCGAGGAGTCGGGCTTCCAGGCCGTGAAGCAGCTCCACGCGCGCGGCGTCGAGTTCGATGCTTTGGTCGCCGCGAGCGATCTCATCGCGATCGGCGCATTGCGCGCATTGCAGGAAAGCGGCATCGACGTGCCGCGGCAGGTCGCGGTCACCGGCTTCGACGACATTCCGGCCGCGAGCCTCACGAACCCGCCGCTCACGACGGTCGTGCAGGACACGCGCCGCGCGGGCGAGTTGCTAGTCGAATCGCTGCTGCGCCAAGTCGCCGGCGAGAGCGCGACGAACAGTGTGATCCCGACGAAGCTAGTCGTCCGCAAGTCCGGCTAATGGGGACATTCCTGATTTCCAGGAATGGGGACAGGGCTCGAATCTCGCGTTGACGCAGCTTCCCGGTTCGAAAGGTCTTTCGTCCCGCGTAGAGCGCGGCGAGGAGCGAACGGCCGCGCGCCGCTGTAGTGCCTATCGACTCGCCGTTTTTGAAGATGTAAAGGCGCGCAGTGAGCGACGAGCGAACGCCAAGAATGTCCGTCCCGGACATTCTTGAAGCGCGCGCGACCCGCGGGACGAAAGACCTTTCGAACCGGGAAGCGGCTTAGAACGAAATCCAGCCCTGTTCCCATTCCTGGAAATCAGGAATGTCCCGATTTACGTGGGCGGATGAATGACGCCGCCATCAGCAGGGGTGCGAGGGCAAGACAGATCCATCCGAGTGCGTCGCCGATGCGCGCGTAGATCGTCGGGACGTGGGCGCCGACTTTCACGGTCGAGAGCAGTGCCGTCCCGGGGAGGCCGGCGCTCTCTTCCGCCGCGAGCAGGCGGCCGTAGGGATCGGAGACGGTGAGCAGGCCGTCGCGCGAGGAGCGCACGACGGTGAAGCCGCTCTCGATGCCGCGCAGCTTCGTCATGTTCATCGCCATGAAGCGGTCGCGGTAGAAATCCCAGGCGGGAACGAGCATCACCGCCGCGCCGCGCTCCGCGAAGCCGCGTCCGAGGTCGGCGAAGTGCATGTCTTTGCAGATTGCGACGCCGTAGCGCACGCCGTCGATGTCGTTCGTCGGGTATTCGTGGCCCGCGACGAACTCGCGCTCCGGCGGCGCCATGTGGTGCTTGAGGTAGTTGGTCGCGAGGCGGCCGTCGGGCGCGTACCACCACGCCTCGTTGCGCCGCTCCTTGCCGTCGTCGACGCCGAGGCCTGCAACGAGCCACACCTTGTTGTTGCTCGCGAGGTCGCGCAGGCGTGCCTGGCGCAGGTCGGCGTCGTTCGACGACAACACGTTGATCTTCTCGGGCAACACGACGATCTTCGCGCCGCTGCCCGCGAGCGCGAGCACCTGGGCGTCGTACTGGTCCCAGATCTTCGCGGCGACACCCGGCTCCGGGTTCGGAATCGAATCGATCGCGGCGAGACCGAACTTCACGTCGTGACCGCTCACGGGTGTCTGCAGCCGCCACCAGCCGAACGCGGCCGTCGCGACGAAGACGGTCACGGCACCGACGTACGCCGCTCGCGCACCCGGAATGCCGAGCCGGAAATGCAGCGCGAGCGCCAGCGCCGAGTTGAGCAGCATGAGCACGAACAGCAATCCGCCGACTCCCGCGACCGACGCGAGCTGCGCGATCGGCAACACGTCGGACTGCGTGTAGCCGAGACTCGCGAAATTCCCGTCGGGCGTGAAGTGTGCGAGTGCCGTGTCGAGCGCGACGTAGAGCACGGGCAGCGCCAGCACCGTCCATCCCGCGCGATAGGTCACGATGATGCGCCGGCTCATGCCGAGGATGAGCATCCACAACAGGGTCATGCCCGTCAGCGAAAAGATCACCGCGGGCAGCGGCATGACGCTGCGGAAGTACGTGTAGTTCGCCGTCATGCCGATCGCGACGGCGAGCGCGACGAGTCCCTGTCGCGCCCAGAACCGCTCCGTGGCGAGACTTAAGCCGAGCAGGAGCCCGGGCGCGAACCACGCGACCCACCACACGGGATCGAGACCGACGACGAAACGCAGCGCGACGCCAATGAGGATCGCCGCTCCGAGGCTCAGCAGGTGTCTGGTCATGGCGCGAGTGTACCCGCGAACCGCGGCGCGCTGGTCGCGTTCGGCGGGCGACCCGCAATCACTTCACGCGCAGTGCCAGCAACCCGGCCAATGCGAAGCTCGCGCCGCCCACCACGAGCACGTAGATAGGCTGCCCGCCGAGCAGATGCTTGAGCACCTCGCCAAGCAGCGCCGCCGCGACGAGCTGCGGGATCACGATGAAGAAATTGAAGATCCCCATGTAGACGCCCATCTTGCGCGACGGCACCGAGCCCGCGAGCAATGCATACGGCAACGACAGGATCGACGCCCATGCGAATCCCACGCCCACCATCGGCAGCAGCAGCATGTGCGCGTCGCGGATGATCGCGAACGATGCGAGCCCCGCCCCGCCGAGCAGCAGGCTCACGAGATGGGCTTTCGCGAGACCGAGCCGCCGCGCCATCACCGGGATCACGAAGGCGGCGAGCGCCGCGAAACCGTTGTAGGCGCCGAACAGCACGCCGACCCAGTTCGCGCCCGCGTTGTACGCCGCGCCGGTCGTGTCGGTCGCGCCGAAGTGCACCTGCGTCACGGCGGCGTTCGTGAACAGCCACATCGCGAACAACGCGAGCCACGAAAAGAACTGCACCGGGATGAGCTGGCGCATGCGCACGGGCATCCCGTCGATGTCATGCATGAGGGTCGCGAACAGGCCTTCGCCGGGCCGCGAACCGTGCACGAGCAGCGCGCCGCCCCACGCAACGAGCAGGCCCGCCAGGATGTACACCTGCCGGTCGAGCCCGAGCTTCCACACGATGAGCGCGATGACGATGCCACCCGCGAGCCACGCCGCACCGCGAGGCCGTGCGCGCGCCGCGCTGCCGGGCGTCATGCCCTCCGACACGGGCGTCGCATCCGAGAATGCATGGAGCACCGCGGGCGGATATTCGCGGGTCGTCGCGATCGTCCAGAGGATCGCGCCCGCGAATGCAACGGCGCCTACGTCGAACGAATAACGCACGGTGTCGGGGATCGACGCCGCCCCCTCACCCTGCCCCACGTTGCTCACGCCGAAATGCGCGAACAGCCACGGCAGCAGGCTCGCGACGATCGCGCCGATGCCGATGAAGAAACTCTGCATCGCGTAACCCGAGGCGCGCTGCTTTTCGGGCAGCTGATCGCCCACGAACGCACGGAACGGCTCCATCGCGACGTTGATGCTCGCGTCGAGCACCCAGAGCAGTCCCGCGGCGACCCACAGTGCGGGCGAACGCGGCATGCACACGAGCGCGAGCGAGGCGAGCAATGCGCCGGCAAGGAAATACGGACGACGACGCCCGAGCGCATTCCACGTGCGGTCGGACATGTGCCCGATGATGGGTTGTACGAAGAATCCAGTCAGAGGTGCCGCGACCCACAGCGCCGGGACCACGTTCATGTCCGCGCCGAGCGTCTGGAAGATGCGGCTCATGTTCGCGTTCTGCAAAGCGAAGCCGAACTGGATGCCGAGGAAACCGAAACACATGTTCCAGATCTGCCAGAACGTCACCTGTGGTTTGGCCGTCATCACTTCGTCTCGGGCAGCGGATGCGGATTGGGGATCGTTTCGACGGGCATGCTGACGAATCTTCCGGCCTGGCAGGCCGCGTACCCGAAAGGTGGCAGCTCGAGCCGCAGGCTGCCGGGAGCAGAAACCTGCGCCGGGCAGCGGCCCGCGAGCGTACCGAAGATGAGCGACTCCGACTCCGTCTCGACGTACGCCACGACGGGCGACGCCGACGTGTTGAACGCGACGACGATCTCGCGGCCGTCATTGCCGATGCGTGAAGCCGCGAACACGTGCGCGTTGCCGCCGGACGCGCGCACGATCTGCCGGCCGCGCCGCAGTGCGGGTTGCTGGGCGCGCAGCTTCGCGAGCAGCTGGATCTGCCGGTACAACGGATGCGTCGCGTCGAAGTTCTCGCGCGCGGTCGTCGACGACGTGCCGAGCAACGACTGGTCGTTGTAAGTGGCGACGCGGCTCGCGAACATGTCCTGCCGCGAGTCCTGGTCGACCCCGTGCCCGATGAAGCCCTGCTCGTCGCCGTAGTACACGACCGGCACGCCGCGCAGCAGGAACAGCATCGCGTTCGAGAGCATCACGCGTTGCAGCTTCTCCTCGTTGCTCATCGCGGGGGTCGCGCGTTCGAGCAGCCAAGCGAACCGGCCGAAATCGTGGTTGCCCGTGAACGTCGGCAGACGCAACGCCGCCGGCGCGCCGCCCTCGTAGAGGCCGTCGTCCGCGAACAGCCGCTCGAGCGTCGAGACGTCGCGATTGCGCGCGAGCACGTCCTCGACGGCACGCGCGAATCCGAAGTCGAGCACCGACGGCAGCTTGTCGACACGCGTGTGCCGCGCGAGCTGCGCGACGTCGACGGTCTCCGCCGCCACTTCGCCGAAGATGTGGAAGTTCGGCACGCCCGCGTGGCGCGCGCGCGCGAGGATCGCGGGCACGAATGCCTGCCAGAACTCCGGGTTCACGTGACGCGCCGTGTCGATGCGGAAGCCGTCGACACGGTACTTCGCGATCCAGTCGCCGTAGATGTCGATGAACCCCTGCACGACGCGCGGATTCTCGGTCAGGAGATCGTCGAGGCCGAAGAAGTCGCCGTAGGTCGAGCTCTCGCCCGCGAAGTCCGAGTTGCCGCGATTGTGGTAGTAGATGGGCTCGTTGAGCCACGCCGGGACTTTCACGTCCTTTTCGGCATCGGGTACGAACGGCGTGTACGCGAAGTCCGCGCGCGTGAGCCGCGCGAAGTTCTCCGCCGTGCGCAGGCCATCTCCGCGGAAACCCTCGTTGATCGACGCGCCGTCGTCGCCGCCACGGCGCGAATAGGGATATTCCGCGCGCGAACGGTACGGACACGGCACGCCGAGGCATTCCCGGTACTGGATCACGTCGGCCGTATGGTTCGTGATGATGTCGAGATACAGCTTCATGCCGCGCGCGTGCACTGCATCGACGAGCTGGCGGAACTCGGCCTCGGTGCCGAAGTGCGGGTCGACGCGCGTGAAATCGGTGATCCAGTAGCCGTGATAGCCCGCGCTCTCGTCGCCCTTCGGGCCCTGCACGGGCTTGTTCTTGTAGATGGGCCCGAGCCATATCGCCGTGGCGCCGAGTCCCTGGATGTAGTCGAGCTTGCTCGCGAGGCCGGCAAGGTCCCCGCCGTGATAAAAGCCCTTGTGCGCCGGGTCGAAGCCGGTAGCTAGACGATCGCCGGCGAGGCCGCCGCGGTCGTTGGACGCGTCGCCGTTCGCGAAACGGTCGGGCAGCACGAAGTAGACGATCTCGTCTTCGGGCAGCCGTTCGCGATAGTCCGCCGCGAACGCACCCGCGCACGCGAAGCCGCACAGCGCCAGCCAGAATCGTCGCATCGCCCACTCCCGTCGATTCGAGTGAGCGCACTGTACTGCAGCGCGACCGCCACACGTGCGATGCATACGTATGCGCGAGGCAGGGACGCGGGCTGGCCGCCCGCGGGACGCGTCAGCGCAGGCGCAGCGTCTTCATCGCCGCGAGCGCGGCGTTGGCGTCGGCCTCGGCGCCGGCATTCCACACGACTTCGAACAGGAACGGTTTGCCGCCGATGTTGAGCGCGCCCGTGTAGCCGTCGGAGAACGGATCGTCCTTGCCCTTCACGTGGAGCTTGGGATTCGGATCGTGCGCCTTGATGTAGAAGCCATGGGCCACCGAGCCGTCGATGGATTTCTGCTCGTGGTCGACGTCCACGCCGCCGTTCTCCATGCCGCGCGCCATGTTGCGCACGTAGATGCGGAGGTTGCCGACGTCACCCGTGAGCGTCGGGTTCGGCGGCAGCGGCGCGATGATCGCGCGCCACTTCTTGGGATCGCCCGAATGGATGGTGACCGCACCGGCAAGCGAAGGCTGCGGCGGCGTGGCGCCGATCGACCAGCCATCTTTCCAGCTGATGAGGAGCGTGTCGCCGTTGACCTGCAGCGGCTTGTCCGCCGCGAGCGCGCTCGCGACGCCCAGCGCGAGCGCAGCGGCGCCCGCGAAAACCTTCCTGTGGAATCTCATGTCCGTCCCGTCCTCCGCTCGAATGACGGGCAGAATAACGGACCGCGCGTGCCGGGAACGGTGAGGTGCGCCGCAACGCGACGCACCTCACATCCTTTTGTTAGACGAAGCGGGTGACGAGGTTCTCGAGCATCTCCTGGCGGCCGGACTGCGGCTTCGGATTGATGTTCGCCGCGACCGCCGCATCGGAAATCGAGGCGAGCGTCGCATCCTTGGCATGGATCTTCTGACCCGCATCGCCTTCCCACTTCGCATAGCGCTGCGCCACGAACTTGTCGATGCCGCCGTGCTCGATGAGCGCCGCGGCCGACAGCAGCGTGCGCGCCAGCAGGTCGAGACCGCCGACGTGTCCGTGGAACATGTCGGACGGGTCGATCGACTGGCGGCGCACCTTCGCGTCGAAGTTGAAGCCGCCCGTCGTGAAGCCGCCGGCCTTGAGGATGCGGTACATCGCGAGCGTCATGTCGAGCGGATCGTTGTGGAACTGATCGGTGTCCCAGCCGTTCTGCGGATCGCCGCGGTTGATGTCGATGGAGCCGAAGATGCCTAGCGCATCGGCCATCGCGATCTCGTGATCGAAGCTGTGGCCCGCGAGCGTCGCGTGGTTCGCCTCGATGTTCACCTTGACCTCGTTCTCGAGGCCGTTCTTCTTGAGGAAGCCGTACACGGTCGCCGTGTCGAAGTCGTACTGGTGCTTGGTCGGCTCGTGCGGCTTGGGCTCGATGAGGATCGTGCCCTTGAAGCCGATCTTGTGCTTGTGATCGACGACGAGCTGCAGGAATCGGCCGAAGTTCCGGAGCTCCGTCTTGAGGTTCGTGTTGAGCAGCGTGTCATAGCCCTCGCGGCCGCCCCACAGCACGTAGTTCGAACCGCCGAGACGCTTCGTGGCATCGAGGCAGTGGCGCACCTGCGTCGCCGCGAACGCCCACACGTCCGGATCCGGATTCGTCGAGGCGCCGCCCATGTAGCGCGGATGCGAGAACAGGTTGGCCGTGCCCCAGAGCAGCTTGACGCCCGACTCCGCCTGCTTCTTCTCGAGGCGGTCCACCGTCTTCGCGAAGTTGTCGACGTGCTCCTTGATGTTCGCCGCGGCGGGCATCGCGTCGACGTCGTGGAAGCAGTAGTAAGGCGTGCCGAGGCGCGTGAAGAAATCGAACGCCGCGTCCATCTTCGCCCATGCGGCGGCCTGGTCCATGACACCCGCGTTCCACGGGCGGTCGAACGTGCCGGCGCCGAAGATGTCGTGGCCGTTCCACGCGAAGCTGTGCCAGTAGCACACCGCCGGGCGCAGGTGATCTTCCATGCGCTTGCCGAGGACCACCTGGTCCTTGTTGTAGTAACGGAAGGCGAGCGGATTGTCCGACTTCGGGCCTTCGAACTTGATGGGCGGCGTTGCGCCGAAATACGTCGACATGATCAGACTCCTCGGAATCGGGGCTTCAGGTCCTGGTAGATCTTCGAAAACTGCATTCGTTTCGGCGCGAGGCGCTCGATGTCGCGCGAGTTCGGCTCGATGACGACACGCACGGGCGGTGGCTTGCAGACATCCGCGGGCTTCTCGTGCGTCTTCGCGAGCCGCGCGAGACGCGCGGCGCCGAATGCGGGGCCCACCTCGGAACCGTCACGGTAGATGAGCGGCCGCTTGAGCGCCGCGGCGAGCACCCCGCCCCACCACATGGAGCGCGCGCCGCCGCCGATCACGGAAATCCTGTCGATGCTCGCGCCGGCCTCGATGAGTACGTCGAGGCCGTCGGCGAATGCGAATGCCACGCCTTCGAGTACGGCCTGGCCGATGGCGGCCGCATCGGAGTCGTGGTTGAGCCCGAACAACACGCCGCGCGCGGCGGGATCGTTGTGCGGCGTGCGCTCTCCCGACAGATACGGCAGGAAGATCTCGGGACCCTCGAGCGACGCGCGCTTCTCCACCTTGGCCAGAAGCTCCGCGGCGTCTTTCGCGCCCGTGAGCTTCACCGCCCAGTCGACGCAGGACGCGGCCGAGAGCATCACACTCATCTGGTGCCACACGCCGGGCAGGCAGTGGCAGAACGCGTGCACGGCCTTGGCCGAGTTCGGCAGGAACTTCGGCGTGACGAGGAACAGGACTCCCGAGGTGCCGAGCGACAGGAATGCGTCTCCCGGCGTGATGACGCCGATACCCGCGGCGCCCGCAGCGTTGTCGCCACCTCCACCCGCCACCGGCACGGCGTCCATGCCCCACGCGTGGGCGACTTCCTTGCGCAGCGCCCCGGTCGCGTCCGAACCCTCGACGAGCTTCGGCATGTGCGACTCGGACAGGCCGGTCGCGGCGAGCATTTCCGGAGACCATTTGCGGCGCGCGACATCGACCCACAGCGTGCCGGCGGCATCCGAGCAGTCGCTCGCCTTCTCGCCCGTCAAGAGGAGCCGGACATAGTCCTTGGGCAGCAGCACGCAACGCGTGGCCTTGAAGACGTCGGGCTCGTTCTCGCGCACCCAGACGAGCTTCGGCGCGGTGAATCCGGGCATCGCGATGTTGCCCGTGATCTCGCGCGAGCGCGGCTCGGTCTTCTCGAGCGTGGCGCACTGCGCCTCGCTGCGGCCGTCGTTCCAGAGGATCGCCGGACGCAACGGCTTGTCCGCCGCGTCGAGGATCGTGGCGCCGTGCATCTGCCCCGAGAGCCCCACGGCCCGGACTGCCCGGCGTTTGTCGGCCGGCAATGCCTGGACCGCGACATTCGTCGCAGTCCACCAGTCGGCCGGAGCCTGCTCGGACCAGCCCGCGTGCGGGCGAGACACGTTCAACGATGCGGACGATTGCTCAACGACCGTGTCGTTGTCGTCCACGATGACGGCTTTGACACTCGACGTGCCGATATCGATGCCTAGATACATCAGCCCCCCAGTCAGCGGCCGGTAACGCTACCAGAAACTCGCGCCAGTGGGGGCGATCGGGACGCGCCGGCTGAGCTCAGCGGGGCGCGGCGGGCTTGCGGGTGACGAAGGTCAGCGTGCCGTCGCGGCAGGCTCCATCCGTGGGGCGCCCCGCGAGGTCGAACACGAATACGCCGTGCGCGAGACCCGCTCGCTCGAGCTGCTTCAGCTGGCTCTGGAGGTCGATGAAATACAGCATCGTGCTGTAGTGGTGACAGACGTCGTTGAGCATCGCGTACTCGGGCGTCCGGATTTCGTGAGCTCGCAGTCGCAGTCGGTTGCGTGCCCGCACCAGGGTCTGCCTCAGGAAGCGCGCGGCGCGCGGCACCCACTTGAGCGGGTTGCGCGTCGCGGCAAACGTCGGGAATCGAAACACCGCCTCGTACTGCGAGCTGTTCCGGTTGCAGGTCGAGAAGATGAATGCGCCTCCCGGCGCGAGCACTCGCTGCACCTCGGAAAGAATCGCGAGACGGCCGGCGTGATCCACCATGCAGATGCCGTTGCACGAGAAGAACACGAGATCGAACGATTCCGCGGGAAAGGCATCGAGCACGCGCGCATCCATGCGTTCGAAACGGACACCGCGGAATTGCTTGCGGCAGTGCTCGACCATCTCGGGCATGTAGTCGACGCCGACGTACTGCTCGCTCACCGCGAGCAGCGGCGCCACCGTGCGGCCCGCTCCGACACCGAGATCGAGGATGCGGCCGCCGGCCACGTCTTCACGCACGAGCTCGAGCGCGGCACGCTCCTGCGAATTCAATCCCTCTCCGACGATGGCGTCGTACTCGGAGACGGATCCCTGCATTGCACGCCGGTTGATCCGGTCGACGGCGGCCGTGGCTTCTGACATCGGCAGCAGCGTATCGCGTGACATGGCCCGAGGATGCCCACCGGGTCACGCCGTAGCACGATTTCGTGCATTAATTCCGCGTAATCAGCCGGCGCCGGTCACCTGCGCCACGCGGTCCGCCGACTGCCGCGCGAGCATCCATTGCGGATATTCGCCGGGCAGCGCCGATGCCTCGCTGATCGCATGGAGCTGCTCCGGCGACAGCTCGAGCTCCGTCGCGGCGATGTTGTCGAGCAGCTGCTCCTGGTTCTTCGCGCCGATGATCACCGAGGTCACGTGCGGTTGCGCGAGCAGCCAGGCGAGCGCGACCTGGGCGACG
>Ga0081455_10002314_pt1 | contig 22719 bp, 18 predicted proteins | sample TabmetS3T2R1_FD_70207 | JGI IMG/M metagenome (GOLD analysis project Ga0081455, IMG submission 70207) | Tabebuia heterophylla rhizosphere microbial communities from the University of Puerto Rico - S3T2R1 | ecosystem: Host-associated > Plants > Roots > Rhizosphere ...
TTCTCTCCTTCGGCCAGTTCCATGACCAGATAGCTCAGGCCTTCACTGGAAACATCGAAGTCATAAACCCTAACGACATTCGGGTGCTTCAAACTGGCTGCGGTCTGCGCCTCGCGGCGGAAACGTTCGACCGCTTGCGGATCGGCCATTTGATCAGGATGGAGTACTTTGACCGCCACCCAGTCGCCGATCAGCCGACGGCCGGCGCGATAAACAGTCCCCATTCCGCCAGCGCCGAGTTTGGACTCGAGGTAATACTTCTGATCCAACGTTCTCCCGATCAAAGCGCCTGAGTCTGAGAGCGGCGAAATCGTGGCAAGCGACTGGTCGCCGCCGGAGGCAGGCGCGGTTGGAGCAAGAGGCGACGCCAATTCCGCGACACATTCGGCGCAGAAGCGTTTGCCGTCACTGGCATTTCCACAATTCTGACAGACCATATCATGCCCCCTTCTTTGGTAAATCGGCTTCTACAATAAATTCAGTTGAAATCGGAAAGGAGCGCCAGCCCTTTTGATGAAGGGATGGTAGTTAAAAAAATATGGCGAGCCAGCCCGGATAATCCGGCGGGCACGCCATATTTCCTCTTAGCTATGATAAATGTTTCGGACGGAACTACCAACCGTGGCGGCGCCGCCAACCCCAGCCCCAACCCCGGCCATAACCGCGATCGAAACGTCCGTCGAAGCGACGGCGCTCGAAGTATTGATGGCGGTTCAACTCGAAGCGCTCCCTTCTCTGATGCTCACGTAACGCGCGGCTGTTGCCATATAGGTAACGCTCCCGGAGCTGATGTTCCCTGAGGTCCTGCCGCTCGTGCCTTTGGTGGTGGTCCTGCGCAAAAGCTATATCGCTTCCGCCGAGCAGGATCGCTGCTCCAATTGCGACCGCGCCCAGGGCGCTTTTCAGTGAGTAACCTTTGAAATTCATGCTTTCATCCTCCAGTAAATTTCTGCCTAAGACGCTAAAGCAATGGTCATCACAGCCAGACCTGATGATGACCCCCTAACAGGTAGCGGCGCCATCGAAGATCCTGGCCGCCTCGCATTGCTATATCTCAAGCCTTAGATGCGCAAACCATATGCCGCCTCGTTGCATGTGTCTATCATACTGATTTACTTCAATTTACGTCCCGAGGCGTATTTTCGTGCACCCTTTACTACACCATCTCGAATGCACATACACGGTATGGGCGCTGAAACAGAATTTTTGGATAGGAGCCTTCGATCAGTGGCTATGTGGTTTCGTTCCCGGCCCGTGAGAATGTGGTTTCGTGGCTCTCTTCTCTTTCGATCCAGCCGGCTCTGGCGCCGCTGATTTTTCGTCCATGTCTGTCTTGCCGCCTTCGGCCATTTCCTGCAACTGTTTGATCTCTTCCGGGGTCAGCTTGGGCAAGCGCCTGATGAAGGAGACGAGTTCCCAGATGGATTCAGGGCTGTCTTCCCCGCCGAATGCCGGCATTCCCGTAAAGCGCACCCCGTTCGAGATGATGTAGAAAAGCTCGCCGTCAGTCAGTTGCTGCGTATCCGCCTGGGTCAGGTCGGGAACCTTTGGATAGAGATTACGGCCGTAAAGAGTGTCGCCGCGGCCGGTAGCTCCGTGACAAACGGAGCAGTGCTCAACGAAATGCTCGCGGGCTTCAGCCGCACTCGCTTCCGTTACCTGCTGCGGGTTCTTTAATTCTTTTGCGCCTGCCGGCGTAGCAATCTTGCGCGCATTTCTGGCTAAAACGGTTTCAATCCACGAAGGGTTTTCGCGAGCGCTGAATCCGTGATTTCTGACCCAAATCACGAAAGAGAAAACTCCACCCAGCGCGGCCAGAATGACGACAAGAACTGCGGTCTTTTTTGCGTTCATCTTCACACCTCCATGTTTAGGGCTGTCGCCGTAAGTCCAACATTTCCGCAACGAATATGTTTAAGCGATTAGCGTGCCTTATTTCATTGAGTGTTGAAGCTTTGACTTCTCCCATTAACCCTGACCACGCTGTGAAATTGAACTTGCAACGGTCCGTCTGTCAGTGGCGAACCGTACGCAGTTCAGGGGCAGCGCATTGATCGTCACAGTCATGGTCGAGGCTCTCATCGCCAGCGCTGCCCATTCCGGGCGCAGCAAAACTCCCAGCGAAGATAGAGCGTGCCGGCCGCAACCGGGATCGCGATAAATTCAGCCAGTATCTAGAAAATTCCATTGTGTTTTTACAAAGCCAGTCCTATACTCCGCGCCGTCGCATCAGCACGGCTCAGTTGTTTCAGCCGAAATAGCTTTCACCAAACCAAGGATCCGCAGCCATGCAGACCACAAGAAAAGTAGCCCCCAGTCAGAAAAGCGCGAAGAGGTCGCTTAATCAATAAAGCGCAAAGCGCATCTGCGCGCGCGAGCAACACGACGTCCAAAAACAAAAGCGGACGAAATCGCAAACAGATAGCTAATACCTAACACCGCTGCCGGCGGGATAATTGTAGTTTGGCGGCGCGAGGAGAAACCCAGCCCCTCTCGCGCCGCCGAGCATGGGCCATTGAGGGTATATCTCCATAGGAGGGAAGATCATGAAAACCTGCACGCGTCGTGACATTTTCCTACAGATCGAACCGCTGAACGACTACAGTCCTTTAGCGCCACTACTGTGCGCGCGGCGCTACGGCCGCGACTGCATGTTCAACGAGGGACACGAGCTCGGCCGCATCCCGGCTGAAGAGATCCTGGAGGCGCGTGTCGATGCGCTCGTATATCGGGAGTATCTCGACCCCGACTACACGACGCCAAACACCGCGCCGCTGGCGCCGGCGGACACCACTGAACCGCCCTGGAACCGCCGTGTTCCCGGCGCGCTGATCTGGGCCAGCCCCGGCGAGCGTCTGTACATCCATCTCCGCAACGCAGACCCTAACGACTGCCACAGCCTGCACGTGCACGGCCTGCGTTACGGCATTGAGTCGGACGGCGCGTGGCCTTTCGGCGTGGCGATGAAGGATGGCCGACGCAGCGATGAGATCCTGCCGGGCCAGAGCTGGACATACGTTTTCGACATCACCCACGAGATGATCGGCGCCTGGCCATTTCACGATCACGTGCGGCATGTGCAGCACAACATCAACCGGGGGCTGTTTGGCGGGATCATCGTGCGCGACCCGCAGGCGCCGCGCGTCGATCACGAAGTCCCGATGTTCTTCCATGCGATGGCGGAAGGCGGCGGGCACTGCCAATTTGAAAGCAATACTCTGTCAAACGGCGAAACGTTTGAATTCACTTTCACCGACGCCGGAGACGTCTGCGACTACATCTGCCGCATCCACGGCGCGAGCATGGCCGGCCGCGTGCGCGTCGTCGCCGGCGCGGCCGGGCCGGACCGTCCCATCGCAATCAAAGACAACCTATTCGATCCGGCGGACGTGACCGTCACGGCCGGCACCAAAGTCATCTGGACCAACACCGGCGCCAACCAACACATAGTATTCGCGGGCGGCGGCGGCAAGCAGACGTTCTGTTTCAACGGCCGCGCATTCGTCGGCAACACGCCGACCATCACCGCCAATTCAGGCGAGACGATCCGCTGGTACCTGTTCAACCTCGACGTAGGCAGCATCTGGCACAACTTCCACCCACACTCGGCGCGCTGGCAGTTGCCGACCCCGCCTGGCGGCGCGAGCGACGTGCACGCGCTGAGTCCGGTCGAGACATTTGTAATCGACACCGAAGCGCCGCCTGCCCTACGGCTGCCCTGCGAGCTTGAGGAACTCCAGCGCTGTCCGCCTCCCGACGCCTGTCAGGTCACGCTGTGCGGCGACTTCCTATTTCACTGCCACATCGAAGAGCACATGATGGGTGGGCTCGCCGGGCTCGTTCGCGCGCGGCAAAAGATCTGGGTCACCGAAGCCGCGCTGAAGCAGACGGCGATCTTGCTGCCGCTCAACTGCTGTGACGATGAATGCCCGCCGGTTGATCTGAAGCGTTGCATGGCGCATCGGCCGCAGCCGCCACAGCCGCCGCAGCCGCCGCATGACGGCGGACATACACACGGAGTCACGACCCATGCGACGCCTGTGGCCAGCCCGGCCGGCGTTCCCGAGCATATCGTGATGGTCGGGGAACATGCGCATTCGCTAGACGGCATCGGCCACGAGCACCCCCCCGAGCCGGTGACCGTGCCTGCGCAGGGACCGGTTGACCCGCTGCAAGCCGCGAAACTCGGCTACTGGGAGTTGCTGCCGTGTGAGTCCCCGGTACTCCCGGTGCACGCGGCGCTGATGCGCACCGGCAAGGTGCTATTCTTCGCCGGCTCCGGGAACGACGAGCTGTATACCACCGGTTTACGCAGCGCCGTGTATGACTACGAGAACGGCGAGTTCAGCATGCCACTGACGCCGACCGACGTGTTCTGCGCCGGCCAGTCATTTCTGCCGGACGGCCGCCTGCTGGTCGCTGGCGGCACCGAGCGCTACGACCCGTTCGTCGGCCTGAAAACCGCGCTGGTGTTCGATCCGATCACCGAACAATGGACGTTCGCGCACCCGATGAAGAACGGCCGCTGGTATCCGACGCTGATCACGCTCGGGGACGGCCGCGTAATGGCGACCTCTGGCGGGGGGGCGCCGGAAAATGAGATCTACGACAACCCTACAGGTTGGAGCGTCGCAGGGCCAGGCATCGCGTGGCCGTTGTTCCCGCACCTGCACCTGCTCAAGGACGGTCGTGTTTTCCATTCGGGCATGCGGTTCGGCGGTTCCGGGTTAATGCCCGGGTTCCTCAATCCGACTACGGGCGCGTACACGCCGCTGCCCGGGCCGGCGATTCCGGCGAGCTTCAATTTCGGGGCGCGCGACCAGGGCGCAACAGTGCTGCTGCCGCCTGCGCAGTCGCAGAAGATCATGGTGATGGGAGGCGGCAGCCCGAGCATCAACGCCGTGCACATCATCGACACCGACGCGGCGAGCCCGGCGTACGTGGCGGCGCCGGCGATGCTGCGTAATCGCATCCACGTCAACTCGGTGATCCTGCCGGATCGCACCGTGGTGGCGACCGGTGGCAGCGGCGTGGCGGAGAACGCGCTGACTGCGTCTACAGAAGCCGAGATCTACGACCCGGCGACCAACACGTGGACCACTGGCGCGCGCGCGCGTGTACCGCGCATGTATCACTCGGTCGCGCTGCTGCTGCCGGACGCGCGCGTGCTGACGGCGGGCTCGAACCCTAGCCGACGTAACGACGAGATGAGGCTCGAGATCTATCACCCGCCGTACCTGTTCCGCGGACCGCGGCCGTGTATCGAGCGAGCACCGGAACGCGTCACGCTCGGCTCGTCGTTCACGTTGCATGTGCCGAACGCGATCGACATCAAGTGGATCAGTCTGGTGCGACCGATGGCGACCACGCACTCGTACGACAGCGAGCAGCGACTGGTCGACATCCCCTTCCGCCGCAGCGGCGCGTGCAAGCTGAATGCGCAGATGCCCGGCAACGCCAATCTCGTTCCGCCGGGCTATTACATGCTGTTCGTGGTCAACCGGCGTGGCGTTCCGTCGATCGCGAGTTGGGTGCGCGTGCTGGAGCCGGCCAAGCCGGCGAGGCCGCCGATCAAGCCCGGCGACATCGTCGTCGGTACCGGCAATCGCGTCGTGCGGGTCGATCCGGTGAGCGGCGCGGCGAGCATCATCACCGAGGGCGGCGAAATCGGCAACGCGGTGGGGATCGCCTTCGACGCGCATCCGCACATTGTCGTCGTCACCGACGGCGGGAAGGCGCTTCACGTCGTACCTGCCAGCGGCGCGCAGCACGTCGTGCTGAACAACGGCTGGCTTTTCCAGGACGTGGCCGTGCGACCGGACGGCGATTACGTGGCGGTCAACCTTCCATCGGCCACGCAAAGCGGGCTGTTCCGTATCGCTCACGACGACGGTGCGATCAGCAAGCTCAACACCGGCGCCAACTTCGGCGACGGGCCGATGGGTGTGGTGATCGGCAAGGACGGCCACTACTACGTCGCCGAGCTTGGCGCGCGGGCGGTGATCCGCGTGGACAAGAACACCGGCGCAGAGACGGTGGTCTCGCAAGGCGGGCACTTCATCAGCCCGAGCGGCATCGCGCTGTCGAGTGATGGGCATCTGCTGGTCGTCGATCACGGCTCCGACAAGGTGATTCACGTCGATCCGGCGACCGGGCATCAACACGTGATCTCGAGCGGAGGGCATCTGCAGGCGCCATTGGACATCGCCGTCGACGCGAACGGCAAGATCCTCGTTGTTGACCTCGTCGGTAACAAGCTAATCCGGATCGAACCAACCACAGGCGCGCAAACAGTCATAGCGCATGGTGGGTTGCTGGCTGGGATCCGGAGCGTCGAAGTGTTTGGAAAGTGACCGAGTCGCAGCCGTTCTGTTCGGGATAGACTTTCAATGTTCCGAGTTGGCGCCGCGACTGCCCGTGATCGCCTGCGCAGGCCTGTTACGGCCCGCGCAGGTCGAAGAATCATCCGGCTCGCATCAGGAATATGAAGAGCGCTATTTGCCCTCCATCTCCTTTGCTCGCATTTCGTGGTACTTGGCCATCTCGTCGGCCTCTCGCGCGAGGTTTTCCGCTGCGTTGATAAATTTCTCGCAGTGGAGCCTCATCTTCTTGATGTATGGGTTTTCGCCCGTGTCCTTCGGGGTCTTGGCGACGCCTTTGCTGTAATCGGCCAGCATCTTTTTATGCGACTCCGCCTCCCGGAGGTATTCAGCCACTTTCTTCTTGTAGTACTCGGCGCGGTCACGGTGTTCCTGAGCGGTTTGCGGGGCTTTCATTTCATGCCAGGATTGATCCTGCGCCGACGCCGAAGAATTGAAAGCCACGACAGCAAGAATAAGCAGCGCCGCCACTACGGTGATTCGAGTCGTTTTGGTGATAACGTTGTTCATGTTTTCTCCTGGTTTGGAATTCGTTTGTTTGTTGCGTCATTTAGGACCTCTTGGGCCCTTTTGAGACGGTTGTGTAAGCGCCTGGTCGAAGGACTCGGTTCGCGCCCAAGCTTTTGGGATCGCCCCAATGTCATTGCAATCTCTCCTTCTATCGGCCAATGCTCAAATGCCGCCGCAAAGAATGAATCATTGTCGTCGCCTGTTCCGGCTCAATGGACATACAGATGATGAATACAAATAGATAAAACCGTTTGGAGATACGTAACAGACTGGTTAGATCCGCCAGCAAGAGAAGTCTAAATAAAGCAGACAATTCCGGCGCTGTGGATTGATGTGAATAGACGCGGGCAAAATGAACGTTTGTGCGCATATATAAACAGGCGCCAATGGAAGGGTGGCCGGCAGCTGCTTCATTGATGATGTTATGGCTTCTGGTGCGCCATCCTCCTGAACCGACTGGCATCTCCTCTCTACACCCTGCGGCGTGTAATCGAACTGAGCGCCAGGGGCCACCGCCTCCCTGCCCTTGCAATGTGAGGAGTGAGAATCCGAGCCTTCCTCTCTTGTCTCGATCGCCGGGTTATCGTGCCGCGTTAGGCGACCGCAGGCGTGCCGGGACGCATCCGGACGGTTACAAATGCAAATGACGCCGGCCCAGGACTGGGGAGTGAAAAGAAGCAATAGCACGAACCCACGCGCCAGCGCCTGCGAAGCGGTACGGGCGAATGTGGTTCCAATTCGTGTTTTTTGCCGTGTCAATTTCTTTTCCTCCTCAATCTACCGTGCGCAACCTTGATGCTCGCGTGTGTGAGAACCAGCGAAAATCGCCACGCCCGGCCGTGACCCGCGTCACAATTCCGGCGCTTTATTGCCGCACGACAGTAGAGCAAGAAGCGTTCCACATCAGTCCACTTGTAAGCTCTTGATATTGGTAGATGGAAAAGCACAAGGTGGGGAATGTTACGCGGCAGGCTGAGTAAATTTACCCGATCGGATTGGTTTGTTCGCTCAAACGGACGGCAAGAAGGTATGAAATCGCCTCTTACTGCGCCCACCAAAAACCGCGCGCACAGACTATTGACTCGCTATTTGCTGTAGGTAAAACTACGCTCCGGTTGGCGCATGTGACGCCACGACTTGTGAAGCTCACTGGCGCATACGTTAGTTCGCCAACCACATCTCCAGATCGACTCGGCTGCCGACGCCTAGGCAACCGAAGAATAACAAACCAGCAAAATTCTGCTAGCCACATCACCCAGGAGGAAAAATGATAAGGATCCGCTTCTCGGTCATTCTCGCAACCATCTGTTTGATTCTAGGACTAGCGCTCTTCAGGCATGTGGGGCTGCATTCCACGCCCTCAGCCAACGAGGCGAAGAGCAAAGCCAACCAGACTCCCTTGCCTGACCTGATCGTTGATCAGGCCTCGCTCAGGCAACACTGGATCGTCCGCGTCGAAGACCTCCCGGCGGAATTCTGCAGCGTCGAGGAGGGCGGCATTACGCCCGGCGAGCACACGCTGGTGCGCTTCACCGTGGCGACGCCTAACATCGGTGACGCCGATTTGGTCGTCGGCGATCCAAACCAGCACGTGGGCGACGGCCTCTTCGAGTTTGCGAACTGCCACGACCATTATCACTTCCGGCATTACGCGCTTTACGAGTTGGTTAACCCCAGAACCGGGTTCGTTTGGCGCGCGGCCAAGCGCGGCTTCTGCATGATTGATATTGAGAAGTACCAGGCCTACACCGGCGACGCCGATAACAAGCCGCACTTCCGGAGCTGTGGCGCGATCGGCGTGCCTGGCAATCAAGGGATCAGCAAGGGCTGGTCGGATGTCTACGTCTGGAAGCTCGGCGGGCAGTACTTCTTGCTCGACGGCGGCGATGGACAACCGCCGGTACCGCCCGGCGACTACATCATCCGGATCACGGTCAATCCAGGGTTTGTCCCTGCAGGAAACGAGCCTTGCCGCAACGCCGACCCGCACCGCCCCGGCGTCTGTCATCAGTTGCCGGAATCCGACTACGAAAACAATGTCGCCCAAGTGACCATTACCATTCCGGATCATCCTGGCCGACAAGGCGTCGGGCCGCTTAAGAACGAGCCCGCGCCCACAAGCGAGCCGATCGATCATCAGTAAGGCGGAACACAAGGCCAGTCCAGCTTCTTTTGCCTGCCGAGGACGAAATCGAGCGACCTCGCTGGGGACTGAAATATATCCAAATAGAACTGGACATCTTAAAAAAGGCATTGAGCATTTTCAGCCGCCAGGCATGACACAGACCTACACTCGCGGCGCTATGGTTCAAAGCAATTCTCCACCGAGATGCGCGACCAAGCCGTCAGCGGGCATCATCGCGTTCGGCGGTCGATGCGGAGGTGTCTGCTAAAATAAGACCACCCCAGAGGACGTGAACATCTGTGTGTGTCCCGCCTGTCTAACCGCTAGGAGAACGCCTCTTCAGTAAATGATGGTGAAGCTGCCGTCTTTTTCCGCGACGACGGCGGCGAAGCTCCACACCGGAATGCCTTGTTCAGCGCCTTTCTCGTCGGCCGGCTTCCCCTCCGAATCGTATAGCTGCCACGCGAGCGAGCCGCCTTTCTTCCAGCCTGTCCCTTCGGTCCAAACAAGCATCGTCTCGCCGCGTGAATTCGCGGTGATCACCGGATGCCTGCGTTTCCCCGTGGTACCGGGCGCGGGTATCGGCGAAAGCGGCCGCTGCTTTTTCGGGTCGAGCGACGTGAAGTATACCTGCCCCTGAGTCTCCCACGCCGCCAGCAGCCCGTTCGCGCCATCCGCTAGCGCCGCCGAACTCATCGGGCATGCGTTCAGATTCCACTTGTCGAGCAGCGTCCCCGAAAAAGTCTGACCGCGATTTTCAGAACTCAGCAGGTACATGTCGCGGTCCACTTTCTCCGTCGCCGCGCGGTAGAGCAAATGCACGCGCCCCTGCCGGTCGGCGAAGGCGCGCATCCCGCAACAGCCGCAAGCCCCGGTCGGTTCGTTCCAGGCGGCGGTTTCACGCGAAAATGACTTCCCCTCATCCGTCGAAAGCGCAACCCAGACGCGGCGATTCTCTTCGCCTTCTTTGTCTCCCTTACCATGCCAAGCGACGTATACGTCGCCTGACTTGTCGGCCGCGATTGAACCGCCACCGTCCAGCCCGCCGGAGAACCGCATCACGTTACGCTGTGGATCAAAGCCCGTGCGCGCATCGTTCATCCGCGCGTAGAGCATCGGGGCGTCGTGACCGCCGGAATCGTGCCGGCCATTCCATGCGACGTGAACTCGCCCGTTTTTCCCGACGGCGAGGTGCGCGCCGCGTATCGTCCCGACGGCGATGGCGCTGCCTGGCTCGCTGTTGATGCGCAAGGGCGAAGTAAATTCGGTCTTCCCGGCTTCGCGCCGAACGTAGTAAATGTCACCCCCCTGCGGCTCGCCCATGAAATAGACCAGGTGCAATACACCGCGCTCATCTAGCGCCGCCTGCGGCTGTAACCCGCCGTTCGGAGTTCTGAGCAGTTTTACTTTGCCTGTCGCCTGCGGCGGCGGTTGCAGACCGCCGCTCCCAACCTGCGCGAGCAGCGCGGCGATGAGACCCAACAGCATTGAGTAAGGCTTTGATTTCATACGGCCTCCTGGCTTGGGGACATGCGAAAATTTCGCTTACGCCTTCAGCGCATTATTACGCTTAGGCTCGCTATTTTTGAGGCAATGCAAGCGCCGCCGTTAACACGCGATCGCCCTTCCAGGCGAAGACAAGTTCGCGGGCGGCTCGCGCCATCTGGGGAAACCCATTTGAACGCGCAGTCCCGGAAGGCGCCACTGTGATGGCCTCACCGAGTCTGCCATCCGGCCTGACGCGCCGCACTCGCACGGCGCCGCCTTCGGACAGCTTTTCGAGCCAGCATACCATCGCGCTGCCATCATCGAGTAACAACACGTCCACACGGCCTGCCGGATTGCCATCGTCTACAGCAACCGGCTGGCCGAAGGTCTCGCCCGCATCGTTGGAAAAGGCCAGCTTTACACGTGAAGTTTTATCGGCTCCCGTGAACCACGCGACGGCGACTCGGCGACCGGCGGCCGCCACCGCAGGCCCATTCACAGGGCAGCCGTTGAGTTGCCAGCCGTCCTGAAAGACCGGCCGCGGCGCGCTCCACTCACCCCCTTTCAACCGAACGATGGAGATGTCACGAATCTCCTTCTCCGCTTCCGAGCGGTCACGATAGACGACGACCGGCCCTTCGGCGGTCATCGCCGCCGAAGTCTGGCAGCATTCGCACACGCGCGTGTCCAACGCAGCGTCGTCAACCAGCGCGCCGTCACGTTTGATCTTCACGTAGCGCAAGGTCATGTTGCCTTTATCGTGATCGTGGCCGCCTTCGGCGGGTTTCATTTCGCGCCCGTCGAGCCACACGGCCGCCAGAGAGCCGTCCTTCGCGGCGAACAACGAAACGAAGCCATGCTCGGCCTTGGCGCCGTCGCGATGCGGAATGAAAGGCTTGCCCCATGTCTTTCCGCCGTCGAATGACCGCGAGATCGTGACGTCATATTCGTAAGTTCCCTGCCCGCTCTTGACCAGCCAGTGGGCCGCCAGCGAGCCGTCAGGCAGCGCGACCATCGAAGGAAAGTCGGCCCAGTTGACGAACCAGTTCGAGCCTTCGGCAATGACGCGAGGCGTTGACCAGCCGTCTTTTTCCAGCGTGGTGAACCGGAACGAAAATCGCCCTTCGCCCAATCGCTCGATCCAACTTAAGTAGACGCGGCCGTCGGGCGATACAGCCAGGTTTGGCTGACCGCTGCCTGTTCCGGCCGGCGAAGACAATTCACGGACTTGCGCAGAGGTTGTAGCAGAAGACACACAAAGGCTGACAACTACACTTATTAGTAATCTTTTCAATTCGGGTCCTCCTCAGGGAAAAGTATGGCGCTTCGTCCTACTTTTCCTATTGTTCAGGTTCAGTCTCAGACAGATCAGGCGACAGTTTTTTCCCTTCGGCTCAGGGACGCCGAGCGCGAAAACGGAAGGCTCGTTTCGCCACCATCACTGATACATCAGTGAAACCCGCCGCCTCGAGCCGCGACACGAATGTATCCGGCTCGACTAACACCATCGTGTCCCGCAGGTGAATCAGGTGAAAGCCCAGGCTCCACCTGCTGTCCGATCCCGCAAAGATGCCGCCTGGCTTGAGCACGCGACAGACCTCAGCGAGCAGGCGATCCTGCAAGGCGGGCGAAGGGACATGGTGCAGCATCGTGAACGATACCGCGCCCGAAAACGAGCGGTCCGAAAACGGCATCGCCGTCGCGTCGCCTTCAACGACATTGACGTTCGTATCCTCCAACCGCCGTTTGAGCGCATCTGCCAGGCGCGTATCGATTTCAATCGAAGTCAAACGCGGCAGCCGCTCGCGCAGAATGTCAGTCGTCATCCCAGGCCCCGGCCCGACTTCCAACACGTCGTCGCCAAGCTCAACGTCTTTGAGCGCCCAGGGAATGATTTCATTCGCAAGCGCCTTTTTCCAGAAACTTGTCCTGCAAAACCAGCGGTGGAAGCGATTCATCGGGTGTTCCTCGATTCAAGATCATTATATTCAGGGTGTGTATACCTTTAACACCGGGAGCCGCCAGCGCAACGGCTCCTCGCATCGGCTTTACCCACTATGCTTGTGTTCGTGCGCCGACTGCGGCTTCTCGGTCTTGCCCGCTTTGACGCGCGCCAGGATCTCGTTGTATTTGTCCTCCGGCAACACGCGCACGAGTGTCATCATGCCCATCATCGAGGCCGTCCATCCCGCCGCCAGCCCATAGGTTTCAGGCTTCGCCACGTCATCGTCCATGATCATCATCATGTCCTGCGGGTAGCCCGGCGCCTTCTTCTTTTCGGCCTCGGTCAGCTCGACACCCGATACCTGTATCTTGACCAGAGTCATGCCACATTTCGGGCATTGGCCTTCTTTGTCGGATTTGACTTCGGGGTGCATCGGGCAAGTGTAGAGCGCGCCCGTTTGCGCAGGAACCGGCGCGCCGATCGCGTTGGAGACGTTCTTCTCTTGTGCGGTCATCCCCATTCCCCGCCCGAAGCCGGGGCCGAGGTCTTCGCTCAGAGCATGCCCTTGCCGCACCACTCCCATGCCTTCTTGGATGCCTTTGCCAGTTTGCGAGCCGCTGCCGTGCGACATCATCATCGGGCCGACCATCGAGACCATCTGGTTCATCATGTGGTGAGGCAAATGGCAATGCAGCATCCAATCGCCGACGTACTTCGCCTCGAATTCTACATCACGCGCCTGCGCCACGCCGACGATGACGGTGTTGCCGGGATACCAGGCCGATTCGGGGACGCGGCCGCCTTCCGTGCCGGTGACGTGAAACTGGACGCCATGCAGGTGGATCGGGTGATGATCCATGCCGATATTGACGAAGCGGAGGCGCACGCGCTCCCCTTGTTTGATGATCAGCGGCGTCGTCGCGGGCGCGGACTTGCCGTTCATCGTCAGCCAGTTGAACTCCATCGCCAGCGTGTTCGGCGTGTTGTTATTGGGCAACAGCGCCCACTCCTGCAACACGAACCCATAGTCTTTATCCACGCGCGGAGTGTGCGGGAATTTGGGATGGATGACGAACAAGCCGATCATCCCCAACATCTCCTGCATCGGGCCGTGCGAGTGATAGAAGAAGGTGCCGTTTTGGTTAACTGTGAATTCGTATATGAACATGCCGCCGGGCTCGACCATAGGCTGGCTGATGTACGGCGTGCCATCCATCTCGATCGGGATCTCCAGGCCGTGCCAATGCACTGTCGTCGGTTCAGGGAGTTTGTTTTCGAAGATGAAGCGCACGCGGTCGCCCTCGACGACCTCAATCATCGGCCCGGGCACGCTGCCGTTGTAGCCCCAGGCGTTCATCTTGCGCGCCGGCCCCATGTGCGATTTGGGCATCAGCTCGCACTCGACCACCTCGGCGCGCAGGTTGAAGACTTTCACACCGTTGTCCAGCGTGTACTCCAGCCTCGGCAGATCGGGCGTCTGCACCGGCAAGTATTGGCCGGACGCTTGCTTCGCCTGTTCCGCAAGCATTTTCTGATGATCGTGTTCAGGCTGAGCGGGTTTGCCGGTCTGCGTCTTGCCGACTTTCCGCGGTTGCGCAGGCGTTTGATGTCCTTCGTGTTGAGCCGAAGCCGCGCTGCTGAGTAAGAAGCCTGCGCCGAAGAGCGAGGATACTTGTAAAAACTTACGTCTCATCCAATGCATTTCGTTACTCATTTCAAAAACCTTTCAAAACTATTGATAAAAACACCGGTCGACGAATGACGCTTCAACGATGATCCTCTTGACTCGATGCGGCGCCGGTCTCCGCCGCGCCGCCCATGCCGGAAGGCGCCCCGCCCGGCGCATCGAGCGCTCCGGTGAGCATGAAGCCTTGGAGCTGCGTCGCGTTTTGCCACACGTCCACAAGCGCCCGGATCTGTTCAGCGCGCACTTGAAAGAAAGTGCGTTGCGAGATCAGCACCTGCGGATAGGCCGCGGCCATCTGTTTGAAGCTCGTCAGGTATAACTCGTAAGCTTGCCGCGCGCGCGGGACGATCTGTTCCTGATACTCCGTCGCCACGCTCAAGGCATTCTGGTAGGTGCGAAACGCCGCCGCCGTCCGCGCGCGCAGCATCAGCTCCACCCGCCGCGCTTCACGCTCGGCGAAGTCGAGTTCGGCGCTCGCCGACGCGATGCCTCCTTGATTGCGGTTGAACAGAGGAATTCGTACGCCGACTTCCGCAAACGCTTCCGGCCCGGACTTTCTTCCAGGGGGTTGAGGAGGGAGGGTTTCGAGCAATTCATTGCTGTAGCCCATTCCGCCGCGCAGGAAGAGATTGGGCTTCGGCTCAGCCTCGGCGCGGGCGAGCGAAGCCCTGGCCCTTTCAATGCCAGCCTGCGCGCGTTTCACCTCAGGGCTTTCGCGCAGCAGCGCGGACAGCAGTTGCTCCTGTTGGAGCATGGGTAAATCTTCCTCCAGGTTGCCAATGAGCCGCGCCGGCTTCAAAAACGGGTCGCCTACGACGGCCGCGATCTGTTGCCAGACCTGATCGCGCTCGTTCTCGGCCATGACCAGATCAAGCCGGGCGCGCCGCGCCTCGACCTGGATTTCGAGCACGTCGGGCCGATCAGCCGCACCGGTATTGAACAGCTCACCTGTTACATCGACAGCCTCACCCGCCAGTTTGGCGAGTTCGCCGCGCACTTCGACGAGTTGCTGCGCGCCGAGGGCCTCGTAATAAAGCATCTGCACCGCATTCAGGATGCGCTGTCTCTGCGCGGCGGCGTCCGCCTGGGCCTGCGCCCTCTCCTGGGCGAAGATGGCGCGGCTCTTTTTGAGCTTGCCTCCAAGTGGAATCTCCTGCTCGGCGAAGATGTAATGCTCACTCTTCTGGCCGAATGCGCGCGGGCTTAATTCTTCGCCCGCGTAGCCGACGATCGGATTGGGCATGAGTCCGGCCTGCACGCGGCGGCCTTCGGCCGCTCGGATGGCGGCCTGGGCCTGCGCGACGGTCGGGTTGTTCTGCAATGCCATTCGCTCCAGATCTTCCAGTCTCAGCGCGGGGCCTGTGATGACGGCTTGTCGCTCATGTTTTTCGTCCGCCTGATGTCGCTCGTGTTCGCCGCCCTTCGTTTGTGACTGCGGCGATTGAGAAGTTTGATTCCGAGCCGGCTCCGTTTGCGGCGTCGGCGCGGCGTTGATCGGCCGTCGCGGCGACGCCGCAACGATCAGAAAGATGAATGAAGTAGATATGATCGCGCTCTTGTGAATTGCGCTGGCGCAGAGAAAGCGCGCCACGCGCGGTCTGCCATCGAACATGGCCCAATCCTCCAGTAGTCTGCTTGTTGTGAAAACTGTCAGCTGATGAAGGACACACGTGCCCATTCACCTGCGAGGCGAGAATTGTTAGGTGGGATTAAATGCGGAGAACCGTGAATTGCGGGGGCCAAGGCGGCGATCTGAAATGACCGCCTCGATAAGCTCCGCTTCCGGCGAGATCGAGCAGTATATCTAACGAAGAAACAAGCTCGGGAGCCGCAGGCTGCAAAGCGTGATGCGAAATATCAGTTGAGATCGTGTCAGACGGCAGAATCGAGATAGCCGAATCGTGCGCCGGACATCTGTGTTGATCGTCTGAAGGCCGCCCCTTTGATGACGACGACCGATCGCGATGGCAATGGCCGGTATGTTCAATCTTCGCCGCTCTCGTTGCCGGAGCCGAAGCCGAACAATTAGAGATAGAGCAAATGACGCCGCACACCTGCGAACACAGCAATCCTATGCTGAAAATTAATACCGATGGGGGGTATATGTATTTCGCGATGTGCATGACGCGGCCATTATAGGCGCCCGGCAAATTCTGGGCAACCTGAAATTCCGAAAAACTTCCCTATTTAATGCGTTTTGCCGAGAGGCAGTTTTAACGTGTCTTCGGCGCCTTTGAAAGGAGGGGCAGGCGCAATAGCGCTGCCCCTCCAGGGTCTCCTCCTTATTCTACAATCAGCTTGCCTTTGAGCATATCCATCCCGCAGGCGAAGATGAACTCGCCCTTGCGCGGCGTGAACTCGACCGTCACGGGTTCATTTAGCGGAAGCTTGCGGTCGATGTTGTAATCTTTGATCACAACTTCTTTGGCGCAAGTCTCGTCGGTCTTTCGCATGAAGGTCACTTTGGCTGGGACGCCTGCCTTGAGTTTGATGGTAGAAGGCTGGAAGCCTTCGCCGTTGACCTCGATGGTCGCGGTCTGCGCGCCGTTTTGCAACGCAGACTCGTCGGCCGACACCGACTGTCTCATTGCCGCGCAGCAACCCTGTGGTGGGTTGCAGCAATTCTGCGCGGGGTTGCAACAGTCCTGTGTGTTCTTGCAGCAATCCTGCGCTGTTTTGCAGCATTCCTGCGCGCCTTTGCAACAATCCTGCGCGGGCTTACAGCATTCCCGCGCGGGCTTGCAGCAATCTTGCGCGCCCTTGCAACAATCCTGCGCGGCGCCGAACGCCAAGGTAGTCAGAGCGACTGCCGCGACGAGCAGCGCGATGGTTGCGATAATCGTTTTCCTGTTCAAGGTATTTCTCCTTATTGTTTCTGATTCATGATTGATGCGCAGAATTTCACCCTAGTCGCCGCAGCCTTTCCCATCTTTCATGCCACGGCGCGATGTGGCGACGGCGCGAAAAATGAGGGGCCGAAGGCGCGAGCATTGGCTATGTTGGTCACGGAAGACACGACCGCAAACTGGATGAAGCTGCGCACTGGTCATCCATAGTGGTAACAAGGCCCTCCGGAACCGGGATTAAATCAGAAACGTGGAGTTGAAAAGGTAGAGATCTGGTGGATCGTGATGAAGTAGTTTGTAATCCGCTGATTTGATCGAAACGACCGCGGTCTCAGTCTCGCCCATCGCATCGAGCAGGATTGTGCGAACGCTGAAATCGTGAGGCGCGGGAATGAGAGTTTGCGTGGCGAAATCGAATTCCGCACTGTCAGGCGCTTCGCCGCATTTAACCTCGCAGCAGAGCATGCCTGCCAGCGCGCCCGCCGGCGATTTTGCGCGCGCGCAGCAATTCATCTCATCGCCTTCACTCATGCTTTGCGTTAAGCATGCGGCTTCATATGGATTATTGAAACTCTTGCAGATAGCGTCAACGCCGCACATGGCTCCGCCTGCCAGGGCCTTGCCGGCGAAGAGCAGAACAAAAACAAGCGCGGCGATACGTTTCGGCATGACGAGCTCGAAAATACACGCGAGAGGTTCGCACTGTCAACCGCCTCTGCGTGCGTGGGCGTACCGACCAGGCTTGTATTAAGATGATAATAAATAAACCTTCGACACAAATATATTCGGCTACTAAACTGGCGCCTGGTATACCCCCCGATGGTATATCGCCGTTTATATCTTCTCAGTTGTGGCGCCTGGCGCCGGCTCGGCGGTTGAGCATACGTCATTGAGGCATATATTATTTCCATCCTCTATTGGATCTCCCATTTTCTCCCTACATAGCGAGTAGTTACCTGGCGCATTCGTAGAAGGAGGAAAACATGAACTACAGCCGACCGCGCGCGGCGCGAGCTTTGCCTTCGAGCGCCGCGCCTCAAATGACAGCCCAAATCGCTCTCTTTGCTCTGCTCCCGGTCTGCGGACCGGCGCGACAAACTGCGCTCGGAACGCCGCAAATGCATACAACAAAACTGCCGGGGCGTGAGGCGCAGGACACCCAACCGCCAGAGATTCGGCGTCAAGCCGGGCAGATTGGAATGCCCATGACGACGATTACTCTGAACAATCTGCTGGCGATTTCATACCTGCAAAACATAGCCACACATACCAGGCTGCTCCGCGATCAGGTTCAGCAGTGCGGTTCGGTTGACGGTGACTTCGCGCGCGACGTGGTGGTGGAGATTTGGCGTAACTTCGATCGGTTGGATCGCTGCCGGCGGGAGCTAATGGACATGACGCAAGGCGTGATGCGAACGATAGCAATGAGAGATCATTCGTCCATGGCGGCGAACGCGCCGAGCGAGTATCTGGCCCTGCGTGAGATCGGCGCGGAGCGAGGGCCGCTCACTCCGCCGTCGCCGGCGGTTCAGTGCAATCAGATGACGGATATGACGCGGCGGATGGAAGCCTGCATGACGCGACTGAGCGCGCATCTGATCGAACTGGAGCGCGAGACCGGCGCAGCCTGCCCCAGCCCGAAGTGGGTGCTGGAGCATACGAACGCGATACTTCAGATTCTCGATGAGATGTCCATGACGCGGTGCGGAAGCCAGGCCGCCAGGTAAAACCATTGAAAAATCATACGCCGAGGGCCTCCTCAAGCTTGCCATGCACGTAAACGCCCGACGATTTTGCCCATCTAACTATGGCGAATCGGGCAGTCATTTTCTCTGGATCTCCGCTTACAATGCGGGAATGCTACAGACGGCTGTAAATAACTCTTTGTTCCGAAACCAACGACATCTATTTCGCGGGGGCAAACTGTTGCTTGTTTTTTGCCTACATGCGATGGCGCCACTTCTCGTTTGGGGACAGGATACGACGACAACGGCGACGCTCACCGGTCACGTTCAGGACATGGCTGGGGCAACCATCCCTGGCGCACAGGTCACTCTGCGCAACATCGCCACTAATCAAACCAGGCGCGCGATCAGCGAGACGGACGGCAGCTATCGCGTTGCCGCTCTGCCGGTCGGCGAGTATGAAGTGCGGGTAGATGCCCAAGGCTTCAGAACCTATGTAAACCCGATTATCACGCTCGTCCTCGGCCAGACGGCGGCGCTTGATATCACCCTACAGGCGGGAGGAGTGAGTGGGGAGGTGACTGTCACTGAGAAGCCTCCGGCGCTGGACCCTAGTTCGACGGCCTCCACGACTTCCATAGACCCGGAGCGCATCGCGGAGCTTCCAGTCAATAGCCGGAACTATCTTGAATTTACGCTGCTCGCTCCGGGCGTCGCTCCGTCCGGAGGGCAGGCGATTGTCGGCGGCATCGGGTCCTCGGGCTCGCCACTCGCCGATAGCGGGTTTACCTTTGGCGGCCTTCGACCGCGCAGCAACGCGATTGCGATTGACGGGCTGGATAATACGGACGAAACGACCGGAGCCGCGCGGGTTGCGCTCTCGCCGGAGATCGTGCGCGAGTTTCAAATCGTGAACAGTGGCAGCTCTGCCGAAGTCGGCGGCGCGGCTGGTGGCGCCATCAACGTAGTAACAAGAACCGGCTCGAACGATTTTCACGGCGGGGGACTCTTTTTCATCCAGAACGAAGGGCTCAATGCCCGAAGTCCCCTTTTTACAGGCGCTGACGCCACCCCCCGGTTTCGCCGTTCTCAATTCGGCGGGTCGCTCGGCGGCCCGATTAAAAGAGACCGACTCTTTTTATACGCGGCGCTCGAGGGCGAACATTTTTCTGGTGAAGACGAATCCGAAATAGACCCGTTGACGCTCTCACGTATCAACGCTGCGCTCAACTCCGGGATTGCCCCACGAAGTTTTGTGCGCTCGCTCGATTCAAAGTTATTTCCCACAGGGCAAGATGAGACCGAGGCCGCCGGTAAACTTACATATCTGTGGAATTCTAGGCACACTCTCAACTTACGTTTCGCATTCAGTAATGACCGTATGCGCGGCGACGCTTTCAGCTCGGACGCTTTAAGCGACCGATCCTCGCGCGGCAGTTTCTACACAAAGGACTATCAGTTGACTGGTTCAGCTGTCTCCCTCCTTTCAGACCGATTGATAAACGACTTTCGATTTCAGGCCGGCGCGCGCCGCGTCATTACGCGAGCCTCAAGCGCCGAAGGGCCGGGCATTGAAATCACAGGTGTGGCGCGATTCGGTCGGCCCTATGACGCGGACGCCGGACGCCGCGAATTACGCAAGCAAGTGGTCGAGAGCGTCTCTCTTGCCCGCCCGCATTCTGAATGGAAGGCGGGCGGGACAGTCAACGACGTGTCATTAACGAGTGATTTGCAAGGGGGCTTCAGTGGGCTCTATGTCTTTCGATCGTTCGATGACTTCGTCGCGGGCAGACCTGCCGTTTGGCGCCAGGCGTTCGGTGAGCCGAGGACGCGGCAGGGCGTGACAAGCTTCGGCGCATTCCTTCAAAACCAGTGGCGGGCGACGTCCCGATTGACTCTCAATCTGGGCGCGCGATACGACTTTGAACGGCTGCCGTCGCCATTCCGCACAGATGCAAACAATATCAGCCCGCGCCTTGGCCTCGCCTGGAATCCGTCAACCGAGTGGGTGGTGCGAGCCGGATTCGGATTGTTCTATGACCGATTGCCGCTCGCGTATCTTAACCGCGCAATCCAGAAAGACGGCGCGCGGGCCTTTGAGCAGGTGGCGACCGGGGAAGATGCGGCTGGTGTGTTCGCCGCGTCTGGGGGCGGACGCCTTTCCGCCCCATTCTCTGGCATCGCGCCGTCGGTCTTTCGCGCCGACCCGAACTTTGTCACGCCATACAGCGCGCAGTCGAATGTCGGTATTGAGCGACTCCTTGCGCCCAATTTGACGGCGCGCGCTGAATACCTCTTCACGCGCGGCGTTCATCTTCCGCGCACTCGTAATATAAACCTGCTTCCTCCTGTCATCCTGACACTGGCTAATGCCACATCGCTCGGCGTCCCTACGCCAACCGCCCAGCAGACTGGCCGCCTGATCTTCCCGCGGCAAGGGATTGACCCGCGCTTTGATTCCGTCTACCAACTTGAAGACTCGGCCAGTTCCACATATAACGGCTTCACGCTGTCGCTCAACCAGAGGTTGAGCCACGACGTACAATTTCTCGCCGCCTACACGTATTCAAAAACCATAGACACGGCCTCCGACTTCGACGAACAGCCGGAAAACCCTTACGACCTGCGCTCGGAACGTGCGCTCTCGCGCAACCACGTCGGACAGCGTCTTGTTTTTAACGGCATCTTTGAACTCCTCGGCGATGAAGATGAGGGCGCCAAAGGCGGTCAGAAGAAGAAGGGGGTTCTCAACAAGCTGTTCAGTAATATTGAGATGGCGCCGATCATCACACTGAGCAGCGGGCATCCTGTAAATCCCTTGACGGGAGCCGACGAGAATCAAAGTCATGCTTTTCCATTAACTGCGCGGCCTCTCGGTCTCCCGCGAAACTCCTTACACACGCCGCGCTTCATCAACGTCGACTTACGGATCGTGAAGTATTTCCCCCTTGGCGGACTCACTCCGTATAGCGCGAGCGGGCATCGAAGGGTTGACTTTGTGGTCGAGTTCTTCAACCTGTTCAACCATCCGAATGTAGTAGGAGTTAACCCATTCTATGGGTCCAGCTCAAATCCGCTCCAAGGCTTTGGCAATCCACTTATCTTTGGGAAGCCACGACAAGCCCGCTTCTCGATAGACTTTGAGTTTTAGCGCTGGCCCCAATTGGCGGATGTTTTTCAAAAATAGATGCAAGGACTCCTGCCAGCGCCAGGCGTTTTCCCTACTGGGATGAACAGGGCTTTTAGCCAGTTATCCCAGATGAGATCACTTCACCCATATCAATTCCAACTGCGTGTTTACCCTGATCGAATACACCATTTGCTGCGTTGTTGGTCGACATCGTATGAGCCGGCAGCCGAATGTTGATGAGCCGACCAATTACTAACCGCATATCTCCTTTCCCTCCAACCATTTCACTTTTTTAGCGGATGTGCGTCGAAAAGGAACGCCGCATGCCAAATCAGCTTTAGTTTTTGAAGATATTCCGTGAGTGTGGATCACCCCATCTGCGCTGTCGGACGTGACCAACGACTGGAGGATTTATGTCATATTCAGGATTTTCCAAATTGATCGGCGCAGCCGCTCTCGCAATAGCTTTCGTCGTTCTCCCGGCTATCGCCGGCAGTTCGGTCGCTTTGGCGCAGGGAGGGTTTTACCGCGGCCGCGACTTCGGCCGTGAATGTAACGATGATCTTCGTGACCATCAGAGGCGTGAAAAGTATCGCCAGAAACGCCACGAGCGGAATGAGAGAGAAGCCCTCAGAGATCATCAGGAGGAAGAGTACTATCGCTACGGCGATTCCGACGAGTTGCGCCACCATCAGCAACACGAGCGCCAGGAGTTGAGAGAACATCAGCGCGATGAGAGAGGGGACTTGAGGGATCACCAACACGACGAGCGGCACGACGAATATCGCGACAACCGGTATTCACGTGATAGATATCGCGACAATGACGGACGTTACTATCGTCGTCGGTACTGACGAATGAAAAACCATTTCAGATGGACGTGGAAGGGCCCGCCTCTTAGGCTGGGCCTTCCCTTTTTTCGT
>Ga0081455_10002315_pt1 | contig 22718 bp, 17 predicted proteins | sample TabmetS3T2R1_FD_70207 | JGI IMG/M metagenome (GOLD analysis project Ga0081455, IMG submission 70207) | Tabebuia heterophylla rhizosphere microbial communities from the University of Puerto Rico - S3T2R1 | ecosystem: Host-associated > Plants > Roots > Rhizosphere ...
TCGACCACCAGGATGGCGTCGGCATGGGTGATGGTGTGCAGGCGGTGCGCGATCACGATGGTGGTGCGGTTCTGGCAGAGATGCTCGATTGCCTCCTGCACCTGCTTTTCGGATTCGGAGTCGAGCGCGGCGGTCGCCTCGTCGAGCAGGATGATCGGCGCGTTGCGGATCAGCGCGCGCGCCACCGCAATGCGCTGGCGCTGGCCGCCTGACAATTGCGTGCCGTGCTCGCCGACCGGCGTGTCGTAGCCGAGCGGAAAACTCATGATGAAGTCGTGCGCGCAGGCCGCCTTCGCCGCGGCCACGATCTCGTCCTCGGTGGCGCCGAGCTTGCCGAAGGCGATGTTCGCGCGGACGGTGTCGCGGAACAGATAGACGTCCTGCCCGACATAGGCGGTCTGCTGCCGCAGCGACTTGCGCGACACCGCGGCGATCGACTGGCCGTCGATCAAAATGTCGCCGTCCGTCACCTCATAGAAGCGCAATACCAGCGCCAGCACCGTCGACTTGCCGCCGCCGGAAGGACCTACCAGCGCGGTAACCTTGCCGGGCTCCGCCACAAAACTCATGCGATTGAGCACGGTCTCGTCCTTGCGATAGGCGAAGGTGACGTCGCGCAATTCGATCCGCGCATCGCTCAGCTTGAGCTGAGGCTTGTCGTCATCGGCGCGCTCGCTTGCGGGACTGTCGACGATCTCCAGCAGCGTCCGCGCGCCGACCAGTTGGCTGTTGAGGTCGATATTGAGCCGCGCCAGCCGCTTTGCCGGCTCGGTTGCGAGCAGGAAGGCGGACATGAAGGAGAAGAACTGGCCGGGCGTTGCGCCCAGCGCGACCACGCTGTAGCCGCCATAGAGCAGACAGCCGGCGACCGCGAAGCCGCCGAGCATTTCCATCAGCGGGTTGGAGCGGTTGGCGACGCGAGCCATCTTGTTGGCGTTGCGCTCGACGGCACTGATGTGCTCGTCGATGCGCTGCTGCATGGCGCCTTCCAGCGTGAACGCCTTGACGGTGCGGATGCCCTGCAGCGATTCCTGCATGGTCTCCAGGATATCCGCGGTGCCGGTAAACTGGTTGTAGGCGAGCCCCTTGATCCGCTTCACCAGCTTGCGCATGACCAGCATCGCCGGCGGCACCACGACGAGACCGAGCAGCGACATCAGCGGGTCCTGCCAGATCATCACGCCGAGCAGGCTGAGCAGCATCAACAGATCCCGCCCGATGGCGTTGATCAGCATGTTGAGCACGTCGGTGATGGATTTTGCGCCGGCCGTCAGCCGCGCCAGGAATTCCGAGGAATGCCGCGTGGAAAAGAAGCCGATGCTTTCACTCATCAGCTTGGCGAACAGCTGCCGCTGATTGTGGGCGAGGATGGCGTTACTGATCTTCGAGAGGATCACCATGTGGCCGTAGGTCGACACGCCCTTGATGAACAGCAGGACCACGGTGACGCCGGAAAGCATCGCGATGCCGGGGACGTTCTTGTCGACATAGGCCTGGTTGATCACCTGCCCGAGCACGTAGGTGGCGGCCGCCGTGGCGCCGGCGGCTACCGCCATCAGCGCGAACGCCATCAGATAGCGCCGCCAATAGACGATGCCCTGCTCCATCACCAGGCGGCGAATCAGGACCGCAGCCCCATAGGGGTCATCGGTGATTTTCTTCGGAGTTCTCTTGGGAAATTCGGCCATCCGCGTTCCATGACGCAGCCTGAGGGCGACGCGTCGCATGCGGTGTCTTGCCCGCTAAATCGCGGCTTTTCAAGCCAAATAACGGCTTGATTTCAGGCCGATTGCGCCTGCGCCGCGAGCCCGCCGCGTTCGCGCAGCAGCTTCTCTTCCCAGGCCAGCGCGTGGGCCGCGATGGTGTCGAGATCGTCGTATTGCGGCGCCCAGTCGAGCAGCGCGCGCATACGGCTGGTGTCGGCCACCATGGTCATGATGTCGCCGGGCCGGCGCGCGGCATACTGGACCGCAAACTTGCGGCCGGAAATGCGGCGCACCGCCTCGATGGTTTCGAGCACGGAATAGCCGCGGCCATAGCCGCAATTCAGCGTCACGGAATCGCCGCTGCCACGCAGATACGACAACGCGGCGCGATGCGCCTGCGCGAGATCGCTGACATGGATGAAGTCGCGGATGCAGCTGCCGTCCGGCGTCGGATAGTCGGTGCCGAACACGTCGATCTTGGCGCGCTGGCCGGTGGCGGCCTCAACCGCGATCTTCAGCAGATGGGTGGCGTTGGCGGTGGCAAGTCCGATGCGGCCTTGCGGATCGGCGCCGGCGACGTTGAAGTAGCGCAGCACGGCGTACTTCATGCCATGCGCGGTGGCGACGTCATGCAGCATGACCTCGCTCATCAACTTGGAAAAGCCGTAGGGCGACAGCGGCCGCGTCGGCGCAGTCTCCGGCACCGGCATCTGGTCCGGATTGCCATAGACGGCGGCGGTCGATGAGAAGATGAAGCGGTTGATGCCGGCCTTGACCGCCGCGTTGAGCAGGTTGCGGGTCGTGAAGGTGTTGTTGCGGTAATAGCCGAGTGGGTCGCGCATGGAATCCGGCACCACGATGCTTCCGGCGAAATGGATGATGCTCTCGACATTGTGCTGCTCGATCACGCCCTCGACGAGGTTCTCGTCGCCGGCATCGCCAATGAACAGCGGCACGCCCTCGGGCAGGAAAGCGGAAAAGCCGGTGGAGAGGTTGTCGATCACGACGACGCTTTCGCCGGCTTGTGCCAGCGCGAGGACCATGTGGCTGCCGATATAGCCTGCGCCTCCGGTGACGAGCACTGTCATGGGCTTTGCCTCTTCCTTGTTGTCTGCGCGGCGATGCTAGCTTCGGCGCGGTGAAGAGGGGGTTTCGGGGCCAGCTAACTGGTAAGCATGCTTAATGTTGCGTATAGGTGGCCCCACGAAACGGAGCCCGACGTGCCGATCGAGACCAATCTGCCCGCCGATCTGCAGCTGATCGTGCCAAATCTGCACAGGCGTTATTCGGGCGTGACCGCCACCAACCGCATGGTGGCGCCGAAGCTGGCGAAGATGTTCCGAGCGGCGTGGCTCGGTTCCGATGCGCCCAATGGCATCGCGCGGATGGGGCTTGCGGATTTGTTAAAGCAGTGGGGGCGGCGGGCGCCGCTGATCTGGCACGCGCGCCGCAACAACGAGATGATCGCAGGCGTGTTGCTGCGCGCGCTGGGTTGGCCGCTGAAGCTCGTGTTCACCTCGGCAGCGCAGCGCTACCACAGCTGGATCACGCGCTGGCTGATCGGGAGGATGGACGCGATCATCGCCACCAGCGATATCTCGGCGTCCTTCCTCAAGCGCGAGGCTGATGTCGTCATGCACGGTGTCGATACGGAGGCCTATGCGCCGCCTGCGAACCGCGCAGCGGCGCTTGCGGAAGCAGGTCTTGGCGGCCGCTACGCCATCGGCTGCTTCGGCAGGGTGCGCGCGCAAAAAGGCAGCGACGTGTTCGTGGATGCGATGTGCGTCCTGTTGCCGCGCTATCCCGATTTCACGGCGGTGATGGTTGGTGCGGTGGTGCCGGAGCAGCAGGCCTTTGCCAACGAGCTGAGGCGACGCATCGCGGCGGCCGGCCTGCAGTCGCGCATCATCATCACGGGCGAGCTCGAAATCGAGGAGGTGCAGCGCTGGTACCAGCGGCTGACCATCTATGCCTTCACCTCGCGCAACGAAGGCTTTGGCCTGACGCTGATCGAGGCGATGGCGACCGGCAGCGCGCTGGTTGCCTCGCGCGCGGGGGCGGCCGAACGCGTGGTCGAGGACGGCATCACCGGTGTGCTGACGCCGCCGGGCGATGTCGATGCGCTGGTCGCAGCCCTCGATCCCTTGATGCGCGATCCGGCTCTGGCGGTGGCGATGGGGGAGCGGGCGCGGGCGCGCGTCGAGGCAAAATTCAGCCTCGATGCCGAGGCAAAAGCGATTGCCGACGTCTACCGCCGGCTGATCTGAGTTTCACCGAATTAGATCGATTGCAATCGGCCATGAAAAAGATCCTCTTTCTCTGCACCGGCAACTACTACCGAAGCCGATATGCGGAGGAGATTTTCAATCACATGGCCAGGAGCGAAGGCCTGGCATGGCGTGCATTCTCCCGCGGTGCTGCCGAACGGGGATCGCCTGAAAACATTGGCCCGATGTCCCGGTTTGCGCTCGACGCACTGGGGGCACAGGCCATCGTGCCCGTTGGAGCCAGGCGTGCACCGATACCCTGCGCCTTGGCCGACTTCCGCGAGGCGCAGCTTGTGATCGCCTTGAAGGAGGCCGAACATCGTCCGCTCATCGAGCAACGGTTTCCCGAGGTTGCCGGCAACGTGACCTATTGGAATGTGGACGATATTGAATTCGCTCCCCCTTCGATCGCGCTTGCCATGATCGACCGTCATGTGCGCGAATTGGTTGCGACGCTGGATTGATTTGCAACTCGACAAATGAATGAGCGCTTTCTCCTTGCTTGAACGCTTGCACACCCCTCTAATGGACGTGGGGCGCGGACAGGGAGGACAACATATGAGGCGATCTGTTCTTGTGGCGGTAGGCGGCGTTGCCCTGCTGCTGGCGGCATGCGGGCGAGACCCGGGCCCAAAGGGTGACCCGGGTCCGCAAGGGCCTGCCGGACCTCAAGGCGCGCAAGGCGTTCAGGGCGTACCGGGCCCGCAAGGCCAGGCAGGTGCGCAAGGAGCGCAGGGACCACAGGGACCGCAGGGCGCATCCGGGCCCAAGGGCGACTCGGGGCAAACCATGCGCTCGGTGCAAGCCGATGGGACTGTCGACTGCGATGCGAGCGAAACGCTGGTGTCGGTATTTTGTCCTTCAGGCGGGGCGCCGGATGGAGCAAAGTGCGGCACGAGCCCAACCATTGGCCTCTGTCTGAAGAAACCGTGATGCGGCCGGTCGCAGGCCAGCCCGCCGGGTAATTTCCGGTGGGCTTGTCTTTGCTGCGTGCAATTTTTGTGACGCCGGGTTGACGCGCCGCGTCACCCGCCGAAGCATGCCTTGTCGACGAGCGGCCACATCGCCCGGGCGTGAGCTGCCGTGACGTGGTCCTGGTTGAGGAACCTGGTGTCGTCGAAATCGAGCGGCAGCTCGTGGAAATCGACGAAACGGATTCGCTGTGCGCCGGCAAACTGCCTTATCCACCGGTCAAATGCATCGAAGCGTCCCTCGGGCATTTGCCGTCCGAGCTGCGAATAATCCGCGGTGACCGGCGTTCTGAACAGGCAGACCTGCGCGCCGCGCTGCTGCAGGAAACGTATCGCGGCAACGTAGTCGCGCAGCAGGCTCGAGGATTCGAAGTCGCGGATCGGGTTCTGCCCGTGCAATCGGGCCAGGGTCAGAACCTCGCGCTTGTCCCGCTCCATCTCCGTCCAATTGAAGGCGTCGCCTCCGGCATCGCGCTTGCGCGACCATTCTCGCGCGTATTGGTCGGCTTGCGCCGTGTTGACCGGGAGCGGTTGTGCTTTTGACGGCGAAACAAACCTCGTCAGCGATGTCAGGTCGGCAATCAGGAATTTGAACAGCGAACCGGAATACAGCGGCGTCAGCGACAGCATATGTACTCCGAATACGCTGACCGGCGGTTGCAGGTTTGCGGCGGTGAGCAGCAGCTGGCGTCCCTTATGGTATTCGCCGACCCATTGCGGCGCAGCTTCGACGATGACCTTCCCCGGCTGCCTGTTGTCGTAGAGGAAGTGCACGAGGTTGAGCAGTTCCTGCGGCTGCTGTCCGGCCCATCCAAGAAAGGCGTAGCCGTCGATCATCGGCGAAAGCCCGACATGCGAATCGCCAAGGACTGTATTGGCCGAGCGCGTCGCAGCGATCGTGCGGACATAGATGAATTGATCGCCGCCATCGAAGCGCCTGGAGGTCCTGCAATAGATCTCGAGCAGGCACGCTGCGACCAGGATCGTGCCCAGGAAGGCAGCAAGCCTGAGGCTAAAACTGGAAGTAGATGAAGGCATTTGGCTCATTGCGCGCCATTCCGATCAGCGAGGCCACGAGGGCAAGAGCAGCAGCCGCCGACACCCAGAGAGGCGGCAATGGTATGCCGGGCGGGGCGGTCCAGTCGATCGCGTCGCGGTCCGGCTCGATGCGGAAAATCCTGGGAATGTTAGGCAGCAGCAGGGCCCAGAGCGTCGATATCGCGACCAGCCACCTGTCCGACGGACCTGTGGTTTCTAATATATTGTCGGCCTTGCTCACGATCGAGAGCAGCCATCGTCCTGATGTGGCGAAGTCGGGTGATCTGAACAGGGCCCAGGCGGCGAGAACAATGGTCATTGAGAGGGCCCACGCGCCGAGACGGAATGCCCAGTGATTGCCGGCGCGCTGGACGATGTGCAGCTGCCGGATCTGATGATTGGCCACCAGTGCGACGCCATGGACGAATCCCCACGCGACAAAGGTCCAGGCGGCGCCATGCCAAAGGCCGCCGATCAGCATCACGATCAGGAGATTGGCCACCGTCCTGATCGCGCCGAGGCGGCTGCCGCCGAGAGGGAAATAGATGTAGTCCCTGAGAAACGATGACAGGGTGATGTGCCAGCGCCGCCAGAACTCGATGATCGAGGTGGCCTTGTAGGGCGAGTTGAAGTTGACCGGCAATTGAATGCCGAGCATCCAGGCTATTCCCAGTGCCATCTCGGAATAGGCCGAGAAATCAAAGAAGATCTGTCCGCTGTAGGCGAGTAGCGCCGTGAACGCATCCAGCGGCCTCACCAGCCCTTCCTGCAGCCGAATGACGGTGGGATCGACGACCAGCGCGAGGTTGTCCGCAATCATTACCTTCTTGAACAAGCCGAAGCAAAAGATGCAGAGGCCGGTGAGGATCTGCTCCTTTTGGCGGACGCCGGCCTGCGCCAGCTGCGGCGCCATCTCGCGAAACCGGATGATCGGACCTGCAATCAGCTTCGGGAAGAAGGTCACGAACACGAGGTAGCGCAGGAAGTCGCCCTTTTGGGCTTTCTTGGCACGCACATCCGACAGGAATGAAATCTGCTCGAAGGTGATGAACGACAGCGCAAGCGGCAGAGCGATATGCGGCAGCGCGATCTGCTGACGAAAAATCACATCGAAATTCCAGACCAGGAAGTCGGCATACTTGAAGACGGCAAGTAGGCCGACGTTGAAGATGACGCCGAGCCAGAACACCGATTGACTGGCGGTGCGCTCGAGCCGTGCGGCGAGATAGAAATTGACCGCGGCCGAAACGATCAGGATCAAGGTGTAGTCGACGCGAAACCAGCCGTAGAACACGAGCGAGAGCGCGATAAAGGTCACAAACAGAGCGCGCTGGCCGAACCAGGTCGCTACCGCCAGCGCTGCGATCGCCAGCGGCAGGAACAGAAGGAAAGTGTAGCTGGAGAACAGCATGGCTTTATCGCCGGCTGGTTTTTGCCATCACCTCGGCGACGAAGGCATCGAGGTCGCCGCCGGCAAACATGAAGCCGGGCAGGCCCGCGGCGGTTGCGGCTTCGATATCGCTGTCGCGATCGCCGATGACAAAGCTGCCTTCATGCCGCACTGGCCAGTGCGCCATCAGATCGTGAATCATGCCGGGCGCTGGCTTCCGCCAGTGATGTTCCTCCAGATAGCCCTCGACGATTCCATCCGGGTGATGCGGGCAATACCTGATATCATCGATCCGCGCGCCCTGTGCCATTAGTTCGGCGCACATCCAGTCGTGCAAGACATTGAGCTCGGCCTCGCTGAAGAAGCCGCGCGCGACGCCGGACTGGTTGGTGAAGAAGAACACGAGATAGCCGGCGTCGTTGAGCCGGCGGATCGCCTTTGCCGCGTTCGGCATCCAGCGGATGCGCTCCTTGGCGCCCATGTAGCCGTCATCGTGATTGATGACGCCGTCACGGTCGAGGAATGCGGCTGGTCTGCGCTGCAGCGTCATGGCGCGCCGCTTGCGCTTGCGGTCGCCAGCACACGCTGCGCGATCTCGACAACATCGGCTGCCGGGATATCGCGCATGCAGCGATGGTCGTTCATGGTGCACACCGTGCGCTGACAGGGCTGGCAGGAAAGCTGCGTCTTGGTCTGCACGGTCGCTGCAAGTCCGTTGAGCGGCGCCCACAGATAGGGGCTGGTCGGGCCGAAGATGCCCATGGTCGGCGTGCCGATGGCAGCCGCAATGTGCATCAGGCCGGAGTCGTTGGAGATCGCCACGGCGGCCGAGGCCATTGCCAGAATGCCGTTGCGCAGATCGTTGCCGGTGAGGTCGCGGACTTTCGGCCCACCGGTTGCGACGATCTCCTGCGCCAGCGCCTTCTCGCCGGGGCCGCCGATCACCCAGACGTCAAAGCCCTGGTCGGCGAGCAATCGCGCGGCCTGCGGGTAATACGTCCAGCGCTTGGATGCGCCGACCGAACCGGGGGCAAGCGCGATCGCGTGGCCGCTGCCGAGCCCGTTGGCCTGGCGCCAGCGGCTGGCTTCCTCCACCGGGACCCGGAGCTGCGGTACCGGCCATTCCGGCGGCAACGGCGCGCCATCGGGCAACGCCAGCGCCGCGTTCTTGTCGATGAAGCGGGGCAGGGCCCTTTCACCCCAGCGCCATTGGTTGATCAGCCCGAACCTGAATTCGCCGACAAAGCCGACCCGCTCGGGGATGCCGGCCAGCGCCGGCGCAATCGCGGCCTTCCAGGTGCGGGGCAAGACCAATGCTGTGCCGTAGCCCTGTTGCCGCAACTCGGCCGCCAGCGCCCGTTGCTTGCCGATCGCCAGCCGGCTTCGAGGCAGGTCCACCAAAATGCCCTTTCGAACGCCAGGCATGTAATCCACAAGGGGGGCGCAAAGCGGGGTCGTCAACACGTCTACCGGCCGGTTCGGCCAGCGCTCCTTCAACACCCGCACCACCGTATGCCCGCGCACGAAATCGCCGATCCACATATAGGGAACGATCAAAATCGGCCGGGTATCGGTCGGATCGAGATGAATTGAACTATTGTTCATAGCTTGGCGTAGGTCGACCTCTGGACCTGTCGGTAGCGGCTCTCCGTGAGCAGGTAAAGCGGAGGAAAACCCGGTTCCGCATTTCGCTAACGGATAACCCAAGGTTGCTCGCCGCGCGCGAGTGGGGCAAAGCTGGCTGGGCGGACAACCAGAAACGGGGCAGGTATGTTGCTGGTGACCGGGGGCGCCGGTTTTATCGGATCGAATGTTGTGGCCGCGTTGAACGACGCCGGCCGCAGCGACGTTGCGGTGTGCGACGTGCTCGGCCATGACGGCAAGTGGCGCAACCTCGCCAAACGGCAACTCGCCGACATCGTGCCGCCGTTGCAGCTCGCGGACTGGCTGAAGGGCCGCAAGCTCGATGCCATCATCCATCTCGGCGCCATCTCCGAGACCACGGCGACCGACGGCGATCTCGTGATCGAAACGAATTTCCGCCTGTCGATGCGGTTGCTCGACTGGTGCACGGCCAATGCCGCGCCGTTCATCTATGCCTCGTCGGCCGCGACCTATGGCGACGGCGCGCAGGGGTTTGGCGACGATCCCTCGCCCGCGGCGCTGAAACAGCTGCGGCCGATGAATCTCTACGGCTGGAGCAAGCATCTGTTCGACATGGCGGTGATCGACCGCGTGACGCGCCGCGAGAAACTGCCGCCGCAATGGGCGGGGTTGAAATTCTTCAACGTGTTCGGGCCCAACGAGTATCACAAGGGCACGATGATGAGCGTGCTGGCGCGACGCTATGCCGACGTCAAGGCGGGCCGGCCGGTGCAGCTGTTCAGATCGCATCGCCAAGGCATCGCCGACGGCGACCAGCGCCGCGACTTCATCTATGTCGACGACGTCGTGCGGGTGATGATGTGGCTGCTCGCGACGCCAAGCGTTTCCGGGCTGTTCAACGTCGGAACCGGCGCGGCGCGCAGCTTCAAGGACATGATGCTCGCTGCCTTCAGCGCGCTCGGCGCCGCACCCAACATCCAGTATATCGACATGCCCGAGCAGATTCGCGGCAGCTACCAGTATTTCACCGAGAGCAAGGTCGATCGGCTGCGCAAGGCGGGCTACAACGGCGGCTTCACGCGGCTTGAAGACGCCGTCGAGCTTTACGTCAAGGGCTTCCTCGATCGCGCCGATCGCTTCCGCTGAACGGCAGGATACAACGGGCAACATGTTCGATTTCGACACTCTCGCGCAAGCGTTTCGCCGGCAGACGGTGCTCTGCATCGGCGATCTCATGCTCGACGAGTTCGTCTATGGCGAGGTATCGCGGATCTCGCCGGAGGCGCCGGCGCCCGTCATCGCCGCGCAGCGCAGCGAAACCAATATCGGCGGCGCCGGCAATGTCGCGCGCAATATCGCCTCCCTCGGCGGAAAGTGCATCTTCACCGGGCTGATCGGCGAGGACGAGGTAGGCGTGCGCCTGGCGGTCACGCTGGCGCAGGAGCCGGGAATCGAAAGCGTGCTGGTGCACGATCCGGCGCGGCCGACCACCCGCAAGGTGCGCTTCGTCTCCGAGCATTTTTCCACCCACATGCTGCGCGCCGACTGGGAGCTGGCGCATCCCGCATCCAGCGAGATCGAGCAGAAACTGATCGACGCAGTGCTGCCGCAGATCGCGCGCGCCGACATCGTGCTGCTGTCGGACTATGCCAAGGGCGTCTTGACCGCGCGGGTGATCCGCAACGTGATCGATGCGGCGAAAAACCTCGGTAAGCGCGTGATCGTCGATCCCAAGAGCGCCAATCTCGCGATGTACCGCGGCGCGACCCTGCTCACGCCGAACCGCAAGGAGTTTGCGGAAGCAACCCGCAGTCGCGCCGATAGCGGGGCGAGCATTGCCGAAGCGGCAATCGATGCGATGGTTCTCGCCGATTGCGAGGCGATGCTGGTGACGCAGAGCGAGCACGGCATGACGCTGGTGACGCGCCGGGGAGAGGCCATTCACGTGCCGGCATTGCCGGTGAAAGTGCGCGATGTCTCCGGCGCCGGCGATACGGTCGCAGCCGCCTTGGCGCTCGCGCTGGCTGCCGGCGCCGATTGGGAGGCCGCGCTGCGCGTGGCGAATGCGGCGGCCGCAGTCGCGGTCGGCAAGAAGGGCACCGCGACCGTGACGCCGGCGGAACTGCGGCGAAAGATCCTGCCGCATGCCTCGCTCGCGGCCGAGGAGAAGATCGCATCGGCCGACGTGCTGGAAGCGCACCTGGCCGAATGGCGCGCCGAGGGCCTCCGTGTCGGCTTCACCAATGGCTGCTTCGACATCCTGCATCCCGGCCACGTCAAGGTGCTTACGGCTGCACGCCGCGCCTGCGACCGGCTGGTCGTCGGTCTCAACAGCGACGCTTCGGTGCGACGGCTGAAAGGCGAGGGACGTCCCGTGCAGGACGAGCGGGCGCGCGCCGAAGTGCTGGCGGCGCTGGAGGCGGTCGATCTCGTCGTCATTTTTGCAGAGGACACGCCGGTCAAGCTGATTGCGCGGGTCAAGCCGAGCGTGTTGGTCAAGGGTGGCGACTACACCCGTGAGCAGGTGGTCGGCCATGAGATCGTCGAGGCCGATGGTGGCAAGGTGCTGCTGGTCGATATCCTTGATGGCCACAGCACGTCCTCGCTGGTGAAGCGTGCGCGAGAGGGGCAGGCATGAGCGGCGGCATGGCGGCAGCAGCTTCGCCGCTGTCAGCGTGGTGGCGATGGTTGCGCAATCCTGCCTTCTGGCTGCCGGTGGCCGATAGCTTCGCGGTGCTGACGGCGGCCTCGCTGCCGTGGTCGGTTTCGCTGGTCAGCATCTTTTCGGCGTGTTGGATCGCCTCGGCGGCGCTGATCATCGACTATCCCGTATATTTCCGCTCGCTGAAACAGCCGATCTGCGCAATGCCGCTGGCGTTGTTTGCGCTGGCGGCAGTCGGCACGCTGTGGTCGGAAGCCGCCTGGAGCGCACGGCTGTGGTCCGTCGACCCCGCCGTGAAACTGCTGTTCATCCCGGGGCTGTTCTGCTACTTCCAGCGGTCGTCCCGCGGCATGTGGGTGTTCGCGGCCTTCGCCATTTCCTGCGCGCTGCTGATGGTATTGTCCTGGATCGCCTGGATCGATCCCCAGTTCAAGCTCACGGCCACCAGGAATGAAGGCGTTCCCGTCAAGAACTACATCGACCAGACGCAGGAGATCGCGCTCTGCCTGTTCGCGATGGTGCCGTTCGTCCTGACGCTGCTTCGCGAGCGGCGCCATGCGTTGGCGGCGCTGTGCATCGCCGTGATGGTGGGGTTCCTGGCCAACATGGTCTTTGTTGCTTTTGCGCGAACGGCGCTGATCTACATTCCCGCAATGCTGCTGATGTTTGCGATCCGCTTCCTGTCGCTGCGCGCAGCCGTAGTGTTGCTTGGCGGAGCTGCGATCGTGGCCGCCTCGATCTGGTGGACGTCGCCGTTCTTGCAGGAACGGGTCAGGGTGCTTTCCGCAGAGTATGAACAATACAGCCACGACAATGCAGTGAACTCGACCGGCCAGCGGCTGGAATACTGGCGGAAGTCGGTGGGATTTTTCATGGCTGCGCCGCTGTTCGGCAACGGAACCGGATCGACCCAGCAACTGTTCGAGCGTGCCGCGATCGGGCAGACCGGCGCTTCCGCCGAGGTGATCCGCAACCCCCACAACCAGACCCTGCACGTCGCGGTACAGTGGGGCGTGGTCGGCGTCGCGATGCTATGGGCGATGTGGCTTTCGCATCTGTTGCTGTTCCGCGGCGAGGGTCTGGCTTGCTGGATCGGCTTCCTGGTCGTTGTGCAGAACGTGCTGAGCTCGCTGGCGAACTCGCACATTTTCGATTTCCACGCGGGATGGATGTACGTCCTTGGCGTGGGTGTTGCCGGCGGAATGATCATGAAGAACGGCGCCGCGCCGCCTGCTAGCGAAACGGCCGGATCATGAGCGCCTGGAGTCTTGAAGACGCAAGATCCGCGGCGGCCTCGCGCATTCGCTTTATCTTCTCGGCCTGGCACAACCAGTCGGCACGAATATTCAATATCGACGTGCTGACCGTGGTGATCGCGATCCTGCTGCCATGGTCGACGTCGGGCGTCGCCATCGGCACCGCGCTCCTGTTCCTCGCGCTGATCCCTTCGATGGATTGGCGCGAGTTTTTCGACTCCCTGAAGCGTCCGATTTCATTCTTGCCGATCGCGCTGGTCGGGCTCGCCGTTGCCGGCACGCTGTGGTCGGAGGCGAAGTGGGCCGAGCGCGTCTACGCCATCGGTCCGACGCTCAAGCTGCTTGCGCTCCCGGCCCTGCTGTATCACTACCAGCGGACCGACCGCGGCCCCTGGGTCTTCAAGGGCTTCGTGGCTTCCTGTGCATTGTTGTCGCTGGTTTCCTGGCTGGTGATGCTCGATCCCGCCCTCTCGTTGAAGGGCGCCGATGCGGAGCGGGGCATCCTGGTGAAGAACTACATCGACCAGAGCCAGGAATTCTCGCTGTGCTTGGTAGCGCTCGCCTTTCCCATCGTTACCCTCCTGCGCGAGAGGAAGTTCTGGCAGGCCCTGCTGCTTTGCGCGCTGGCGCTGAGCTTCCTGCTCAACATGGTGTTCGTCATCGTGTCGCGCACGGCGCTTGTCACCATGCCGGCAATGCTGGCCGTGTTCGCGCTCCTGCATTTCCGGGTGCGCACCAATCTCATTTGCCTTGGCATCGCCGTCGTGCTGGCGGGGCTCGCCTGGACCGGCTCCCCCCAGCTGCGGATGACCGTCAACCGCTTTGCGTCCGACTACCTGATCTACAAGGAGAACCTCAATCAGCCGACCTCGATCGGCTATCGCCTGGAGTTCTGGACGAAGTCGCTGCACTTTTTTGCAGAGGCGCCGCTGATCGGCCACGGCACCGGTTCGACGCGCGGACTGTTCGAGCGGGCTGCAACCGGGCCGGCCGACCTTGCCGCCGGGCAAGTGATCGCCAATCCGCACAATCAGACGCTTGCGGTCGCGGTGCAGTGGGGAGCGGTTGGCGTCGCGACCCTGCTTGCCATGTGGCTGTCGCATTTTTTGCTGTTTCGCGGCGAGGGGCTGGCGAGCTGGATCGGATTGCTTGTGGTGGTGCAAAACTTGCTGACTTCGCTGTTCAATTCGCATCTGTTCGATTTCCATGCGGGCTGGATCTATGTACTTGGCGTCGGCATCGCCGGCGGGACGTTGTGGCGGCAGCGAATGGCTTCAACCACAGGCGGAACATCGTCTTAAGGGACTCTGAGCGCTGGCAAGGGCCCGTAAGATGGGCTATCAGCAACCATCGGAACGGCGTCGCAAAGGCTGGATTTTTTCTGAACCATTGGCTCGTGCATGACGCGTTTCTGGCATCTCACACCGCGGAACCTGCTGATCGCCCTGCATGACGTGCTGGCGACGGCCGCTGCGCTGCTGACCGCGGTCTATCTGCGCTTTGATGGTGGGGCAGCCTTTTACGATCGCCTGCCGCTGCTGCTGCGTATCCTGCCCTATTTCCTGCTGTTCAGCGTCGCGGTTTGCTATGTGTCACGTCTGACCACGACGAAATGGCGCTTCATATCGCTGCCCGATGCTCTCAACATTGTGCGGTCTGCTACGATCCTTGCCCTGGCGCTGGTGGTGCTCGACTACATCTACGTCGCGCCGTCGGTGGACGGCAGTACATTCTTTTTCGGACGCGTCACCATCGTCCTGTACTGGTTTCTTGAAATCACCTTCCTGAGCGTCCTGCGCTTCACCTATCGCTATTTCCGCTACACACGCGCGCGCCGTCATGCGCGCACTGAGAGCACCTCGCCGATGCTACTGGTGGGACGCGCGGCCGACACCGAGATATTGCTGCGCGGCATCGAGAGCGGCGCGGTCAAGCAGCTTTGGCCGGTTGGTATCCTTTCGCCATCGCGTGCCGACTTCGGGCAGTCGATCCGCGGCATTCCCGTGCTGGGCGGTGTGGATGACCTCGAAGACGTCGTCCGGGATTTTGCGCGGCGGAACAAGCCGATTTCGCGCGTCGTGATGACGCCATCGGCATTCGCGCCGGAGTCGCACCCGGAGGCGGTGTTGATCCGCGCACGGCGGCTGCGGCTGAATGTGAGCCGGTTGCCGTCGCTGCAGGGAGGCGAGGCGCCCCGCCTGACGGCGGTCGCCGTCGAGGATCTCCTGCTGAGGCCAACCGAGCATATCGACTATCAGCGCCTTGAAGCCCTGGTGAAGGGCAAGTCCGTGATCGTCACGGGGGGAGGCGGCTCGATCGGCGCGGAAATCTGCGATCGTGTGGTGACGTTCGGTGCGGCGCGGCTGTTGATCATCGAGAACTCCGAGCCAGCCCTCTATGCGGTCACCGAAGCGCTTGCCTCGCAGGAAACGCGGACCCCCATCGACGGGCGGATCGCCGATATCAGGGATCGCGACCGCATCCATCGCATCATGGCTGAATTCAAGCCGGACCTCGTGTTCCATGCGGCGGCGCTGAAGCACGTTCCGATCCTCGAGCGCGACTGGAGCGAGGGGGTCAAGACCAACATCTTCGGCTCGATCAATGTCGCCGACGCGGCGCTGGCGGCGGGAACCGAGGCGATGGTGATGATCTCGACCGACAAGGCGATCGAGCCGGTTTCGATGCTGGGCCTGACGAAGCGTTTCGCCGAGATGTATTGCCAGGCGCTCGATCACGACCAGGCGACGCAACCGGCGGGTAAACGCAGGATGCGCCTGATCTCGGTGCGGTTCGGCAACGTGCTGGCTTCGAATGGCTCGGTGGTGCCGAAGTTCAAGGCGCAGATCGAGGCGGGCGGGCCTGTAACTGTCACCCATCCCGAGATGGTCAGGTACTTCATGACCATCCGCGAGGCCTGCGATCTCGTGGTCACCGCCGCCACTCACGCGGTGCGCGCCGAGCGGCCGAGGGTTTCGGTCTATGTCCTCAACATGGGACAGCCGATCAGGATCGTCGAACTGGCCGAGCGTATGATACGGCTGTCCGGCCTGACGCCAGGACACGACATCGAAATCGTCTTCACGGGCATGCGGCCCGGGGAACGGCTCAACGAAATCCTGTTTGCGAACGAGGAGCCGCCGGTCGACATCGGGGTTTCCGGCATCATGGCGGCAAAGCCGAACGAGCCGCCGATGCATGCGCTGCGAAGGTGGATCGCGGCGCTGGAGCACGCCATCGCCAGCGACGATCTTTCCGTCATCAAGAGCGTGCTGAAGGACGCGGTTCCGGAATTCGCAGGTGTGGAAGTCAGGCGCGATGTCGCTGTGTGAATACGAGCTTAGTGGACGTTTATGCCGGGGCCGCAAAAGATCGTCGTTGTCAGCCAGCATTATCCTCCCGATCGCAGCACGACGGCGGTGATCCTTGCCGCGATTGCCGAGCATCTCGCGGCGAAAGCCTCGGTGCTGGTGATCTCCGGAACCTCGCACTCGTCGGGGCATGCGAAAGGCCCTGATGTCGTCGAGATCGGGAACTGGATGCCGGCAAAGGGTGCGCTGATCCGGCGGGCCCTGGCAGAGCTTCTGTTTGCGACCCGGACGTTCCTTGGGCTCCTCTTCAGGGTGAAAAGGGACGATGTGGTGCTCACCGTCACCGCGCCGTTCCTGCTTCCCTATGCGGTCGTGGCGGCCACGCGCCTGAAGCGGGGAAGATCGATCCTGATCCTGCATGACCTTTTTCCGGAAGTGCTCGTTGTTGCAGGCGTTACGGGCCCGGAGTCGCTATTGGCGAAAACGCTGCGCGCCGCAAACCGGGCGATGTTTGCTGTCTTGAATGCGGTCGTGACGATCGGTCACGACACCGAACGCCTGCTGTCGCGTTATGGGCCAATGATGCGTGACAAGATCGTCCTGATCCCCAATTGGGCAACGCTGGCACCTGGGCCGCGGCCGGTGAGCACTGACAATCCCTTTCGCAAATTATGCGGCGGCTCCTTTGTCGTGGGATTGTCAGGCAATCTTGGATTTACCCACGATCCGTTGGTCGTCTTTGAGGCGGCGCGCCTGTTGCAGGATGATCCCAATATTCGCTTTCTGCTTTCGGGATGGGGCGTCGGCTTTGAACTGCTGAAGAACAGGCAGTCCGAGGTTGGTCTTCCGAATGTCGCACTGGTGGAACGGGTCGAGCAGCAGGATCTCGAGAGCCTGCTGTCGGCCGCCGATATCTGGATCGTGCCCTATCGGAAAAGCGCGGCGGGTGTTTCCATTCCGAGCCGGTTCTACAACCTTCTTGCCGTGGGGCGTCCCGTGGTCGTTGTTTCCGAGCCCGATGCGGAAGCGGCCGTCATTGTCAGGGAGAACGACCTCGGCTGGGTCGTAGAGCCCGGAAGGCCCGATGAGCTTGCCGCGGCGTTGCGCGCTGCCTGCCTGTCACAGAATCCCGGGCGAGCCGACAGGGCAGTTGCGGTCGCCGGGCAGTACAGCCGACAACGCGCCATGGATGGCTACGTGGCCCTTGTCGGAAACCTGTTGCGTGGTTCCAACCCGGCTGGAAAGGTCTCATGATCGACGGTCGGCCTGTCGTGCTGGTGACGGGCGCCAGCGGCTTCATTGGACGGCATTTGACGCCGATGCTGGAAAGCAATGGCTGGCTGGTTCGTCAGGCCTTGCGGACGGCGCCGACGCGCCCCGGCGATGTGTTGATTCCGTCAGTCGGATCGAACACCGACTGGCGCAATTCCCTTGCCGGCGTGGACGCGGTGGTTCATCTCGCTGCACGCGTCCATCGCTCGGAACAGGACCAGAGTGCCGATCTGTACGAGGATACGAATGCCGAAGGCACATTGAACCTTGCGCGATATGCCGGCGATGCCGGCGTCGGTCGGTTCGTGTTCATCAGCACGGTTCTCGTCAACGGCAGGAGCAGCGACGGCCACCTTCCCTACAGCGAAGGCGACGAAATGAGACCGCGCAACAACTATGCGAGGTCGAAGGCCGCCGCCGAAACGGGCCTTGCCGAGATGGCGCGCGACGATGCAATGCGCATTACCGTCATCAGGCCGCCAATGGTCTATGGCGCAGGCGCCAAGGGAAATTTCAGGCTGCTGATGAAGGCCATTGAGCGCGGCGTGCCGCTTCCCTTGGCTGCGATCCACAATCGGCGCGCCTTTGTGTCCGTGCAGAACCTGGCGTCGTTTATCCTGGCGCGCCTGTCCGGTGCGGGGCGGAAGTTCGACGTATTCCTTGTGGCCGACCGAGAGCAGGTTTCGACGCCGGAATTCATTCGGCGTCTTGCAACGGCTGCCGGAATGCGCGCGCGTCTCTTTCCGATGCCGGCACCAATGCTGGATGCTCTTCTCGCCTTGAGCGGACGCCCGGAGGTCCGCGAAAGCCTCATGGGCTCGCTGGAGCTTGATCTTTCAAAGGCCATGGCTACCGGATGGAGCCCGCCCGTCAGCCTTGATGAAGGGCTTCGTCTCGCAGCGCGCGGATTTGCGTCCGATTGAAACCGGCGGGGCAGCGCCCGCGTCTAAAGCGTGATGACGTTTCTTCGAATCGTCATCGCGCTTTATCTCTTTTGTTGAGCATGATCTTTTCCAAAAACCGGTTCCCACTTTGCGCTAACGCGGCCCTGCGGGTCGGGATCATGCTCTAGCCAGCCTGGCGCGGTTGCGAGAAACCGTACATGACAAACGCGACAGCAAGCAGCCCCGCAACGATGTAGGCCATCATGGCGGTTGTCGATTGAACCATGGTGGAAGCGATCGCCAGCGCCGCGAGCAACAGGTTGAGCGCAAAGACCCGGCCGACGACCTGCATCACGGAGAGACCATTGTCGGTTGCCCGCTGGTAGAAATGCGAGCGATGGGCGCTCCAGAATTCTTCTCTCCGCAGCATCCGGCGCAGCAGCGTCAGCGTGGCATCCGAAAGGTAATAGAGCGGCAGCAGCAGCGCCGCCGCGAATTGTCCGCGACAGGCTATCTCCAGCAGGCACCATCCGACGAGCAGGCCAATCGGAAGGCTGCCTACGTCGCCAAGGAATACTTTCGCCTTCGGCCTGTTAAACGGCGCGAACCCGAGCATTGCGCCGCAGAGCGCGGCCGCCACGATCGTCACCTGCATGGGAAGATCGCCGGTCAGTCCAAGGATGACAATCGCCGATGTCACCGGCACCATTTCGGCGGCTGTCATCCAGTCCAGCCCGTCCATGAAGTTGACCAGGTTCACGAACCACAGGCCGGCCAGCAAGGTCAGGCCACGCTCCACTGCCCAGGGACAGCCTGGAACCAGCCTCAATTCGGCGGGAATACCAACAAGCACCACCGCCACGGCGACGGTTTGCAATGCCAGTCTTGGCACGATGTGGATCGATCTCAAATCATCGGCAAGTCCCACGGCCGCAATGAAAAGCGCGGCAGCCAGCACCAGTGTCGGGATCTCGCGGCCGGGAGCGCTGAACCAGATGAGGGCACTCGTTGCGGCGGCCAGCGTCGCTGCGACGACGGCGATGCCTGCACCTTGCGGCGTTGGGATTTGATGAGACGAGCGGGCGTTCGGTCTGGCGAGCGCATATTTGAGCAGCAGCGGATAGATCGCCGGTATCGCCCCGGCCGTTAGCAATGCTGCAAGCAGGAGGGCAATCAGCGCAAGCGCTGAACCGCTCATGCTTCCTCCATCACCCGGATTGGACCGGCGCCCTTCGCGGCCTTTTCAGGGCTGAGAATCCAGACGAGCCCTCCAAAGGCGCCGAGGATGAAGTACACCGCTCCAAACAGCAACGAGACGTTCACCCCCTCGCTCACCATCAATCCCGCGTAGCCGAAGGCCAGCCCCATGGTGGCCTCGCGCACGCCCCAGCCGGCGATCGAAATCGGCAGCATCGTGATCAGCATGACGGGTGGCACGAGCTGAAACGTCTGTTCGAACTTCACCGGTGCGGCGATCGATTGAACGACGCACCAGGCGATCACCACGGTAAGGACATGGACGAGCAGCGAGAGCACGGCGACCTTCGGTCCGCGCTTGAGACTGAAGATGACGCGGTTCGCGATCACAGCACAGGCATGGATGTGGTGCGTACCCCACCACCGCTTCAGCCACTTCCAGCGCAGGAATCCAAACAGCAGAAAACCGACGCCGCAGGCAAGCGCGGCGAAATCAACCAGCAGAAGTGCCGAGCGGCCCTGGGGATCGCTGATGAGACGATAGCTCCAGGGCAGGCTGGCGACGATGATGACCGCAAGCGCGATCAGGCCGATCGCGCGATCGACAAAGATCGAATAGGTCGCCTTGCGCCAGCCTGCGCCGGCGCGCGCGACCAGCCAGAGACGCACCGCGTCGCCCCCGATCGAGGAAGGCAGGGTCTGATTGAAAAATGTTCCGATCATGTTGAAGCGCATCGCCTGGCCGGTAGCGAGCGGCGCGCCACACTCCGCCGAAACCTCGCGCCAGCGCAGCACGCCGAGAAACACCTGCAGGAATGCGGTCGCAAGCGCCAGCAACATCCAGCCCAGACTGGCGAGATTGTTGATGCGCGAGGCGAGATCGCGCAAGTCGACTTTGCGGAGCGCCAGATAGAGCAGGGCGCCTGAGATCAATAACTTCAAAACCGTGAGCAGGATCTGCCGCATTTCGCCCGTGCTTGTTGGGGTTTTAGAATCGCGGTATGGCAGGCCCTCGAAGGCCCCGCGCCTTGGTATGGCTTTAGCGCCGATCTGGCAATAGCGCGGCGATTCGCTATTGCGACCGCCTGCACACCATGGCTAAACAGGTCGGCGCAGCGACAAGGACGCCGGGATGCAATGTCGAATCAACCCATATTGGTGACGGGCGCGGCCGGCTTTATCGGCTACTACGTCGCCCGCCAGCTGATGGCTGAGGGCCATGGAGTCGTGGGCCTGGACAATCTCAACGCCTATTACGACCCGACCCTGAAGCAGTCCCGTCTCGATATCCTGCTCGGGCAGCCGAATTTCCGCTTCGTGAGGGCCGACCTGTCCGATCGCAAGTCGATGCGGGCATTATTTGAGCAGCATGGCTTTGCGACCGTGATCCATCTGGCGGCCCAGGCCGGCGTCCGCTATTCGATCGATCAGCCTCATGCCTATATCGAGGCCAATCTCGAGGGCTTCACCAACATACTCGAGGGATGTCGTCACAATGGATGCCGGCATCTGATCTACGCGTCCTCTTCATCGGTCTACGGCGCCAATACCGAGCTGCCGTTTTCCGTTGCCGACCGAACCGACCGTCCGATAAGTCTCTATGCCGCGACCAAGAAGGCCAACGAGTTGATGGCCTATTGCTACAGCCATCTTTATCGATTGCCGGTCACGGGGTTGCGTTTCTTCACGGTTTACGGGCCGTGGATGCGGCCGGATATGGCGGTTTTCCTGTTTGCCAGGGCCATTGTCGAGGGAAAGCCCATCAAGCTGTTTAACCATGGCAAGATGCGCCGGGACTTCACCTATATCGATGACGTCTGCCGTGTAGTAACCAAGCTCGTCGATCTCGTTCCGACGCCCGACCCGGCCGCTGGCATTCCGCCGGCGAAGGTCTACAACGTCGGCAACAGCCATCCGGAGCAACTGATGCATGTGGTTGCGCTCCTGGAGAAGGAACTGGGTCGCAAGGCCGTGCTGGAAATGCTGCCGATGCAGCCCGGAGACGTGACGGAGACGTTCGCCGATGTCGGAGAGCTGACGAAAGATGCAGGTTTTTCTCCATCAACCTCCATTGAGGACGGCATTGCCGGATTTGTCGCCTGGTATCGCGACTACTACAAGGTTTGAGGTGTCGGGTGAGTAACACGATCATCCCCCTGATCATGTGCGGTGGCGCCGGAACCCGGCTGTGGCCGGCTTCGCGCGAGGTTCGCCCCAAGCAGTTCCTGCCGCTGTTCGGCGCTGCTTCGACCTTTCAGGACACGCTTCGCCGGGTGTCGGACACAGGCGTTTTCGGCCGTCCAATCGTGATCACCAATGCGGCCTATCGCTTCATGGTGCAGGAGCAACTCGCCGAGATCGGAATCGAGGCGGACGTGCTGCTGGAGCCGGTGCGGCGCGATTCCGGACCGGGCATTGCCGCAGGCGCGGTGTTTGCGCAGACGCGCGATGCGGACGCGGTGGTGCTGGCGCTTGCCGCAGATCATGTTGTGCGCGACACGGTGGCTTTCGTCGCGGCGTGCCGGGAGGGACTGACAGCGGCCAACAACGGCTCCATCGTGACGTTCGGCGTTCAGCCCGAAAGGCCCGCAACCGAATACGGGTATGTCAAGCCGGGTGAGGCGATCTCGGGTAACGTGCGAGCCGTCACCAAATTCGTAGAAAAGCCCGACCAGGCGAAAGCGGCTGAGTACATCAACGGCGGTTATCTCTGGAACAGCGGGAACTTCATGTTCCGCGCTTCCGTGCTGCTCGACGAATACCGCAAGTACGATGCCGCAAGCCTCGAGGCCGTGACCGGTGCAGTCGCAAAGGGCGGGCGCGATCTCGGCTTTGTCATGCTGGACGCCGAGGCGTTCGGTTCGGCGAAGGCCATTTCGATCGACTATGCGGTCATGGAGAAGACCGGCAATGCCGCGGTGGTACCGGCAGCCTGCGGATGGTCTGACGTTGGCTCCTGGCATACCGTCTGGGAGTTGTCGGACAAAGACGAGCAGGGCAATGCCGCGCGGGGCAACGCTGTGTTCGAGGATTCGCGTAACTGCATCGTCTCGAGCGAGGGGGCGGTGGTGGCGCTCGAAGGCACTGACGATCTCGTTGTCGTCGCAACCCAGGACGCCGTGCTGGTATCGCGGCAGAAGGACGCCAGCGGCCTAAAGC
>Ga0081455_10002317_pt1 | contig 22709 bp, 22 predicted proteins | sample TabmetS3T2R1_FD_70207 | JGI IMG/M metagenome (GOLD analysis project Ga0081455, IMG submission 70207) | Tabebuia heterophylla rhizosphere microbial communities from the University of Puerto Rico - S3T2R1 | ecosystem: Host-associated > Plants > Roots > Rhizosphere ...
CTCAAGACCCTGCCAGAGACGCCGGAGCATACCCAGCAGGCCTTGACCCTGTACATCGCCCTCGGCACGGCACTGCGGACAGCGAAAGGGCACGCAGCACCCGAAGTGGCGCAGGTCTTCACCAAGGCCCGTGCGCTGTGTCAGCAGGTCGGTGAGCCGGCCCAGCTGGCCCCCGTCCTGTTGGGTCAGTGGGGGTTTTATAATACCCAGTCCCAGTTCCACACGGCGCAAGAGATCGGGGACACGATGCTGTACCTGGCACGGCGCACCGACGACCCCGCGCTGGCGGTCATCGCCCACTATACCCTGGGGTGTTCGTGGTTGTGGCCTGGCGCGTTGGCGGTGGCCCGCCGACACCTGGAGGCAGCCATCGCACGCTACACGCCAGCCCAGAGTAGTGCTCTGGTGTTCCGCATGGGCTCCGATCCAGGTGTTGGTTGCCGCTTCTATGCCGCGCAGACCCTCTGGTTGCTGGGGTATCCGGCACAAGCCCTGGCCCACCTCCACGAGGCCCTGACGTTGGCACACGCGCTGGCGCGTCCCTTGAGTCTGGCGTGGGTGCGCTGTCGGGCGGCCAGCTTCTTTCAGTTTTGCCAGGACGTGGCGGCCGTGCAAGAGCACGCCGAGGCCGCCGTCGCACTCACGACCGCACAGGGTGCGACCCAATGGGTGGCCCAAGGCACCGTCTTCCGGGGGTGGGCGCTGGCCATGCAGGGCCAGGGGGAGGTGGGGCTGGCCCAGGTTCACCAGGGGATCACGGCCGTGCGGGCTCGCGGGCAAACCCTGTTCGTTCCCTACTTGTACACCGTGCTGGCGGACGTCTGTGCCCATCTGGGCCACACGGCAGACGGCCTCCAGGCGCTGGCCGAGGCCCAGACCCTGGTCGAGCAGCATGAGGAACGCTGCTGGGAAGCGGAAATCTGTCGCCTGCGGGGCGTCTTGCTCCTGCTGCAGCCCGTGCCGCAGCCAGAGGAGGCGGAAACCTGGTTGCAGCGGGCTCTGGACGTGGCCCGCCGCCAGGAGGCCAAATCACTGGAGCTGCGCGCCGCCATGAGCCTCAGTCGCCTCTGGCATCAGCAGGGCAAGCGCCAGGAAGCCTACGATTTGCTGGCACTGATCTACCACTGGTTCACCGAGGGGTTTGACACGGCGGATCTGCAAGACGCCAGGGCGCTGCTGGCAGAGTTATCACATTAAGCCAATGCTACGGGTGGTATGGTACGCTTGCTTCTCGACAACGTATCCTGAGGGTTGCATGCATCGGCTGACTCAACCCAATTGACATAGCTCAGGTTGGTGGTACACCGGTTCGCCCATAGAGGCCTGCTGTCATCAAGCGTTGGCGCTCGGCGACACGGTCAGCATCGTTGAAGTGCAAAATCATCACCGTGACCCGTCCTTCCGGGGTCAGGGGTTGGATGGTTGCTCCTTCCCAGGCGAAGTGGGTCGCCCAGTCTTGAGTGCGCGGGTTGAAAAAAGGTACTAACCTCCCTGTCGCTGGATCAAACGAGCCCACGTTGGGACCTTTGTACCGATTGCACCGCAGGCACGCCCACGCCAGGTTCTGCAGATGACTCTCTCCACCATACTGGCGCGGCACAATGTGATCAGGCTCGTGCGCGTGAAGAGCGAACCTCTGCGGTAGACCGCAATACTCGCAGCAATACGCCGCACGTTCCGCCACTTCTTGACGGAGCCTGACAGACACCGGCGCCGCCATCAGGGCTCCGGAGTGGGCGGGCTGACAAGCTGCGCTTTGAGCATAATGATGATGTGCTCAATCTGTTGGAGTTCATCGAGTTCCTGCTGCTCTTCCTCGCCCAACAGACCCGCCGCATTTAGGGCCAACAAGCGTTGTAGGCGACTCTGGGCTCGCTCTGAGGCATGATACGCGAGAACCTCCTCTGGCGTGGGATTTTGCGCCAGAAACTCCAAGACTTCCGTGGCCGTGGCTGCAGCCACAGTCTTACAACCCACTAGCGTGAGTTCCAAGACCGTTGGGAGCCACGCACCGAGGGACTGGAGACGCTCGGCCAGGCTGTCTGAGATGTTGAGAGTCATTTGTACCATGGCAGCCTCACTGGACGGAATAAGAGCGCTGTATCACGCCGCAGCCTGCGCAGCATCGGTGACTGAGCTTCCAATCATGGTCTCAACTCATGTTGAAAGCTTGAGCAACACCATTGGCCAGTATACAACTCACCTAAGATATTTCAACTGGGTAGAGATGCCGCGAGCGGAAGGGCACTCTCAGATTTAGAACAGACCGTTGGGACGACCACACTTGTAGCGCGTATAATAAGGCACGACACGAGGAGAAGGAGAGAAATGGTGGATACCAAAACACGCGCCACAATCAAGGATCTGTATAAAGTGGAGGGCAAGGCAGAACTGGTGAACGGGGAGATTGTCCACATGCCGCCGACAGGTGATGACCCGAGCTACGCGGGCGGTGAAATTTTCGTGAACTTACGCGATTATGCGAAAAGCATCAGGCGCGGCCGCGCGTATGGCGATGGCGTGGGGTTCCATGTCAACCTGCCCCATCGGGAATCTTTGAGCCCGGACGCCGCCTATCATATCGGGCAACGTACGGGTATGCGGTTTCCTGAAGGTGCTCCAGTGTTTGCAGTCGAAGTCCGTAGCGAGAATGATTACGGCCCGGCAGCAGAACGCACCATGGCAGCAAAGCGCGCGGACTACTTTGCCTGCGGTACCCTCGTAGTATGGGATATAGACTTATTGAGCGAGGATGTCATTAGGTCCTACAAGGCCAGTGATCCCGAGCATCCGGTGATCTTCCGACGTGGGGAGATGGCAGATGCAGAACCGGCTGTCCCGGGGTGGCGGATGGCGGTCAACGATCTTTTCGAGTAACAATAAGCCGATAGGCAGCCTCAGAGCAGACCGCGCTGCTGTGCCTGGGTGAGGATATGCTGCGCAATATGGGTAGCCGCGATGGGGCGGCAGCCACGAAAGCTCGGCCAGTCATTGATATCAATAAGGTACAGTGTCCCGTCGGCCGTCACCAGACAATCCCCACCATAGATGTCCAGGTCCAGGACCTCACTCGCTTGCCGGGCCAGCGTGTTGAGGCGTACAGCATCAATGGGCGGACACTGTGGGTCATGCGGCGCGAAGGCATGCAGCACACCATAACCGCGTACGGCGTAAAATTTCCACTCCTGGCCGGCAATATGCTCCTGCACGATGGCATGGCTAATACCGCGCTGGCGTAGACGGACCAAATGCGCTGGCACGTCTGCGGCGTGGCGTACGAACAGTACATCGTCCGACTGCATGGCATGCACATCGCCACGTTTGACCCACCAGCCGGTAGTGCTCTCAGGCAGCGCACGACAGCGTGCTCCAGACAAGGCTGTTTCATCCAGTGGGATGATGACACTGCGCGGGAAGGGCAGGGTGGTCTGACTGAGGGCTGTCACCAGCGCCAGGCGATAGCAGGCACGCACAGCCGCGGGAGAGTTGAGCACCAGGACACCCTGTTGTTCCCATGCCTGGAGCACTGCCAGAGCTTCAAGACTCTGGCACATACTGAAGACAACTGGGGCAGAGGGGGGGACAGTGGGTAAGCTCTCAGGGGCGATGAGCGTCGTCTTATAGCCAGCACGTTCGAGGGCGGCCTGGGTCAGTTCTAAAATCTCAGCGTCGCCGGCAGCATGTGCCCCGGGGGAGAAGCGTTTTTCACGATAAATGCCGAGGAATTGTACTGGCATTGTGGTCATCCCTGTGGGAGTCCCCTTACCCTAACCCTCTCCCGGTGGGAAGGGCCGCCCTTAATGAGGCGGCCCTCCGCCGTCGCAGACGCGGGGAACGGGCGAAGACGCCCTCCGCCGACACAGTCGCGGCAGAGGGAACAGAAGGGCTAGGGGCTTATGGATGTTCAAACTCCAGGATAAACTGCTCAGCCACCGCAATGTCTTGTGGGCGGTCGACGTCTATCGTCTTCGGCGCCAGATAGCCCTGTAACCAGTAGCCCTGCTGCAACAGCCAGCCTAAGAACTCCCGTAAGGCGCTGACACGTGTTGGCGCGAGAGCAGCGCAGGCCGCACTGACACGTGGAGAGCAGTAGTAGAAACCCGAGGTGACATACGCACTGCCACGGGCCGCATCGCCAAGCTGGACGATACGCCGGTGCGCATCTAGACGCACGTGCAGCGGTTTTTCGTCGTCAATGAACGTGGTAAGGCTGAGCATCATGTCTATATCAGGCTGTTGACTGGCTGCTGCGACAAATTGCGGCAGGAAATCAGAGGAAAAAACCGAGTCAACCGTCGTGACCAGGAAAGGGGAGCCACGCAGATGCGCGCACAGCACCGTAAAACTTTCGTACGAACTGGCAGTGTCTTGCTGCACAAACTGGATCGGCAGGGCAGGGTAATACTGCCGCACATAGTCCGCCACACTGGTCCCATGGTTGTTGATGATACAGACAATGGCTTCTGGCCTGAGCGGCTGCACAGCCGCGAGTAAGCGCCCGATGAGGGGCACGCCAGCAATGGGGAGCAGTGGCTTGGGCATGTGGAAACCACCGGCACGCAGACGGGAGCCTGCGCCAGCGGCGAGAATACCCACTTTCATGATACGCGCCGTCCTCGCGGTCTGGCGGTCACAGCCAGGACGGCTGGCAGCTCTTCCAGCGTCGTGATGGTGGCATCGACCATGGACGGATCAGGGCAGGCGCGTGGCTCCAGGCCGCGCAGCCAGATGGTGCGCAGTCCAGCCGCCCTGGCCGCGAGCACGTCACGCTCGAAGGAGTCGCCCACATACGCTGCCGTCTGTGCAGTACGGCCAAGCTGTTCCAGTGCCAGAGTGAAGATACGCTGCTCAGGTTTACTGACACCCACCTGCGCCGAATCGATAATGACATCACACAGGGCCGCCAGGCCACATTCCTGACAGAGGGTTGTAACGTTCCCATAGAAATTTGAAATCACGCCTAGCGTAAACCGCTGACGCAGCGCTGTCAGGACGCCGACACTGACCTGGAGCGAGCGCCTCGCTGCGTCATGAAAGCCGGCTGCCAACTGCTGCTGGTACGGATGCGCGGGGAGATCCAGGTAGCGCAGCTGCAAGGCCGCATGTTCGAGCATGAGCGGGAGAAACTGCAAGGTGGTGATCTCCGGATGCGCCAGCAGTTGCGCATCAGCCCAATAAAACGCCTCTGTGATACGCTCTGGCGCTACCGCCAGGCCAACCTGAGGGTAGAGTCTGTGAAAGCGCGTCAGCCAATGCACACCAGGGGCATCTAGTGTGCCACCGAAGTCAAAGAGCACGGTATCAATGCGCTGCACGTCCATAGCCGTTCCTTGTCCTCGCGGCTCAGCAACTCGGCGCCTTGACTGGGGTGACTGACGGGGGCAGAGCAGTGACGGGTTTGGCGGGCGGACGTATATGCGAGACCAAAGCCAGGCTGATTTGCAGGGTTTTGAGGGGGTCACCCAGGGCGTGCGAGACTAGCCGGGTACAGCCCAGCGCACAACCAGGCTCACAGGCTTTATGGCGATTGTTGGCACGCAGATCAGACGGGGTCATCTCAAGGAGGGGTTTGCGAAATTCGTGGTTCTGGCTGCAAAACTGCACTTCCCCTGCTGCATTGACATAGAGAAATTTGCTGCCACCCAGGCATTTCCAGGGGCGCGAGTCATCTCCACGTAGCATTTCCTCCGCATGCTGGCGGTAAAAGCGCATCCCGGCAAAGAGGTCATGCTCGGCCAACAGGCGCACGTACTGGTCACCTTGGATGGCGACGTGTCCGCCCGGCCTGTGCAACAGCGAAAAACTAAAATCGAACGGGAGAGCAGCGAGGAGTTGGCGGAATTCATCATACTGCCGATACGTTTGCTCCGTCAGCACCGATTGTACCTTCACACTGAAGCGTGCCTCACGCGCCAGCATATGCAACTTCGGCAGGACAGTTTTCAGAGCCTTGTGTGAAGACGCCGTGGGCACAATGGAATCGACACTGATCTGCATCATGTCCAGCCCGGCGTCGTTAAGCGCTGCTACTGTCTTCGGCGTGAGCAAAAATCCATTGGTGATGAGCACGACGATGTTGCGTTGCTGCCCTCTAGCTTTCATGTAGCGAATCAAAGCGGCCAGATGCGGATGTAACAGCGGCTCTCCCCCCAAGAGGTCATATACTAATACACCCAGAGCCGCGAGCTTATCGACACGCTCCTGGAGCGTGGCGAGGGGCACAGGTGGTGCACCGGGTATATATTCATTGCAGTAGCCACAGGAGAGGTTACAATCATCGGTGATGACGAGCTGGGCATACAACGCTTTGGTGTCAAAGATGCGTTTTGCGCCTTGCAAGACAAACTGGGCTCCAGGCACGCTGGCCTCCTCTATGGCTGGTTAGTACGTCCCTTCCTAGGGGACTACGAGCGCAGCAATGGTAACATAGGGCCGGCGAATGTGTAAATTTTTTCTGAAGATTAGGTGAAGATATGGTGTATAATACGCGCATTGTGGCCACGATGCTCACTCGCTGCGTGTCGAAGCCACGGTGGTAGCACGCTCGCCGCAGCTGTACAGGTGTGTACAGCTTCCTGATGTATCCTCTACATTGCAACCTACTCTCCTTCTGCCTATGATTGCAGACGGTACAATAACCGTGTAGCGAGGACCTTCAAAGGAAGGGGTATGACCCAACAGAAGAACACAGTTGCTAGTGTATCCACGGTGCCTGGTCCACAGTCTGTCGCCCTCTTTACCGCTGAGCAGGAGTTCCTTTCGCCTGGCATCCAGCGTATCGCCCAACTCGCGCGCCTGACCATATCCCACGGCGAAGGCGCGACGCTGACAGATATCGACGGCAACCGCTATATCGATTTCTACGCCGGTGTCACGGTCGCCAGCATCGGGCATGCGCATCCAGAACTGGTGGCGGCGCTGGAAGCCCAGATCCGCAAGGTTATCGTCGGCAGCTTTACGACGGAAAACCGCGCCCAGCTGCTCGAACTGATTGCCTCTCTCACCCCCGGCGAACTCACGAAGACACAGCTCTACAGCGGTGGAGCGGAGGCGGTTGAAGCGGCCATCCGCCTGGCGAAATCGTATACCAAGAAATTCGAGGTGGTGGGTTTCTGGGGTGGCTTCCATGGCAAGACCGGACGGGTTATGGGCTTAATTGGCGATGAATCGAAGCAGGGCTGGGGCCCCTTGCCTGGGGGGACTCATCTGGTACCGTATGCTGACTGTTATCGCTGTCCCTTCAACCTGCGCTATCCTGACTGCGGTATGTTCTGTCTTGACTTTATGCGCCAGAGCATCAAAAAATCCACCGCCGGCAGCATTGCCGCAATCATCGTCGAGCCTATCCAGGGGACGGCAGGGAATGTCGTTCCACCGCCCGAGTTTCTTCCTGGCGTCAAAGACATTGCTCAGGAGGTGGGAGCGCTCCTCATCGTCGATGAAATCATCACGGGTTTTGGCCGCACTGGGAAGATGTTTGCCAATGAACACACGGGGGTGGTTCCAGACATCATGACGATTGGCAAGGGCATGGGAGGGGGCTTTCCCGTGAGCGGTCTGGTCTCGACGCCGGAGATTACGTCGGCGACACCGTTTTCCAAGCCGAGTTCCTCGTCGTCGAGCTATGGCGGCAACCCTCTGGCAGCAACGGCCGCGTTGGCGACGATCCAGACGATTGTGCGGGACAAGCTGGTAGAGCACACGGCCAAAGTTGGCGCCTTGATGCTCGACGGGCTGCGTGGGCTACAAGAGAAGTACGAGTTTATCGGCGATGTGCGCGGCAAGGGCCTCTTGATTGGTCTGGAGCTCGTAAAAGACCGCGAGACCAAGGAAGAGCTGTCGTCGCAAGTCACGGAACGCATCTTCCAGGAAGCGTTAAAGCGCGGGCTGTTGATAATGGGCTACTTTCCGCGTGTACGGCTCAATCCGCCCCTGGTGATTACGGCTGAACAGGTCCAGGAAGGCATCGACATCCTCGATGAGGTGTTTCAAGGCATCGCCGACGAGGTCGATTACCGCCATGTATAAGGGGGCGATCGTCGGGTGTGGCGCCGTGGCGTGCCAGGCACACGTGCCGGCATGGCGGACGGCGTCCGCGTTTCGGATAGTGGCTGCGGTTGATCCTATCCCGGCCCAGTGTGCGCACTTACAAACCCTTCTCCCTGAGGTACGCTGCTACGCTGACCTCGAGACGCTGTTCGCACACGAAGATCTCGATTTTCTCGATGTGTGCACGCCGCCAGCGTTACACGAGGAAGGGATCTTGCAGGCCTGTGCGCATGGGCTGCACGTGTTGTGCGAAAAGCCGTTAACGTTTACCGCACCGGCCCTGCAACGGATCATGGCAGCGGCGAGCGCCGCCAATGTCCTGGTCTTTGCGGTACACAATTGGAAGTATGCTCCCATTTTCCAGGCGCTCAAACGGCTTCTCACGGCGGGCGTGATCGGTACCCCCTCCGCCGTCGAACTCACCACCTTACGCACCAAACCTGCGGGGACGACCGGATGGCGTCTGGATCCACAGGTGGCTGGGGGCGGGATTTTGCTCGATCATGGCTGGCACGCCTTTTATCTCTTGCTTTTCCTCTTAGATGCATGGCCACAGAGCATCGCTGCCAGTGTTGAAAGGCGACTGTTCCTATCTGCGGGGGTTGAAGATACGGTTACCTGTGACGTAACCTTTCCACAGACTCAGGCACGCATCCATCTGACCTGGGCGGCGTCACAACGGCGTAATCTGGTGGTGGTCCGTGGCGAGCGTGGGGAGATGCATCTCGATGATGCACGGTTAGTGGTACGGCAGGAACATGCTGTTCAGGAGATCGTCTTTCCAGAAGCCCTCTCGGCTGGTTCGACGCACCCGGACTGGTTTGCTGCTATGCTCCCGGATTTCCAAGCTGAGCTTGAGGACCATGCGCAACGAGGACACAGTTTGCGCGAAGCCGAAGCTTGTTTGCGCCTGACGCTGCTTGCCTACCGTTCTGCTGCCCAGGAGGCCCAGCCGCTGGCGTGCACGCCAGCGCTGGATCTCGTTGTTGTATGAAGCGCTGGCAGTACACTGAACTCTGCTGGATATGTAGGGGAGGAGAGCAGTGAAGACAAGAGTGTGGCAACGAGAGACGCAACAATATTGGTTCTTGCCTGGTTTGCTCATCGGCCTCATCTTCATGGGGGCAATGGAGACCACAGCGGCCTCCCGGGGCCAACGCTTGACGCTCGAACAATGTCTGGAACGTGCCCTTACCTATGGCCCCGACGTCACTGAAGCCCAGACAGAAATACGCATTGCGGAGAGCCAACTGGCCCAGGCAAAAGCCGGGCGGCTGCCACACGCAAACTTTACGAGCATCAATGGGATTGTCAATGGCGCCCAAGGTAATGCCGTCACCGGTCGCACCGATAACTCGGATCTGGGGCCTTTCACAAGAGGCGAACTGGAAATCGTCCAACCCCTGTATACGTTTGGGCGGCTGAGCTCGGAGATTCTTGCTGCCAGTCGCGGTGTCGAGGCCAAGCGTGCGGCCACGCAAAACGCCCGTGAGGTGACCATTGCTGCGGTGAAGGAACTCTATTACAACCTGTTGCTCAGTCGCCAACTGAAAGAGTTGCTCGACGAAGTGCGGGAGAATTTTACCAAGGCTCTCGCCACCGCAGAGAAGCGCCTCGAGGCCGGAGAGGGCACGATTACCCAGCAGGACGTTTTAAAGCTCCGTATTGGCCTGGCCAGTATCACGCGAGAAGTCTATACGCTCGAGCGTGCCATAGCAGTGACGCGTAGTGCTCTGCTACGCCAGGTTGGGCTACCGCCCATGGACGATACCGATATCGCCGACACGCGCTTAGAACCCGTCACTGTGCAGTTGCAGCCGCTGAGCCGCTATCTGGAACAGGCTGGCATCCATCGCGCCGACATCGCCCAACTCGAGGCTGGTCTGGCATCCCGTCAGGCACGTGTAGCGGCAGCCCGCGGCGCCTACTACCCGTCCTTCTTTATTGCCGGTGGCCTGCGCTATGCCAGAGCGCCCAACCGTGAAAGTCAAGAGAGCCCCTTCGCCAAAGACGATTTTAATTACCTCAATGGGGGGGCAGCCCTGGGCCTGCGCTGGCAGCTCGATGTCTGGATGACGCAAGCCAAAGTAGCAGAACGCCTGGCCGAACTCTCCAAGGTGGAGGTGCAAAAGCAAAACGCCACGTCGGGCATTGCTGTCGACATCCAGCGCCGCTACCTTGAGGTGCAGGAGACGCAGCAGAAAATGGACGCAACTCAGGATGCCCGTAGAGCCGTACGCGCCCTGCTGGCCACGACCTTGGCTAACTTCGAGCTGGGTATTGGCGAGGGCAAAGAGGTATTTGAGAACTTGGGACTGTATACGCGTATAGTGAGCGAGTATTACACGAGTGTACGCGATTACAACATCGCTGCGGCCAAACTGACCCAGGCGGCTGGGCAGGAGGTCACGACGTTGTCGTACCGGCGCTAAAGGCACAGACGGCCTTCTGGGGTTTCACGGATTTGACTGGCGAGGGTGCCGGATCGGCGGGGCTGGCGCATCACTCTGGGGCTCATAGCCCCGGCATTGCACCACTGGCAACGGCGGATATTTCCGGAACGAGGCATCGGTCTGCGACCGTAGACATAAGTAGAAGACACTGCCTCGCTTTGTTGTAGTGGATTTCACGTACTGGCAGGTCGCACACAGACCAGGATGTGTCGGCATGGCACTGACCTCAAATAAGATAGACGCGTACCTAATGACATTGCCCCGGTGATGGCCAACGCAGTATACCATATCGGTGCCATGATGATGAGGGAGAGAAGGCAAGCAGGAGGACAGCATGCAACCGACGCGGCATATCCAACGATTCCCTTGGGGTACAGCTGATGATGCGCAGGTGTTGATCATACATTTTGGCTCGAAATCGACACCCATGATTGCGCAGTTGCTGCGTCACATTGGGCTGCGCAGTCGGGTGATTGATGCCGCGGATGTCCCAGCCGTGAGCGCGAGCGGTTATCATCCCAAGCTCGTCATCCTCTCTGGCGGTGACGACAGCGTCTCTAACGAGCACGCCCCCACCATTGCGGATCGTGATCTGGCCACTTTTATACAGTATGGTGTCGTTCTGGGCATCTGTTACGGCGCCCAGGTACTCGCGGTCAAATTCGGTGGCAAGGTAGCGGCAGCAGCCATCCCAGAGTTCGGCGAAGTGCAGGTACAGGTCACAGAGCCTTTTGGCACGTACGCCGGTGGCACGGTAGTGATGAATCACAATGACGAGATCGTCACGCTCCCCACTGGATGGCAGGTTTTCGCCAACACAGCACATTGTCAGCATGCCCTGGTTGGCACCACCGGCATCTATGCCGTCATGTTCCATCCTGAGGTCGATCACAGTGAGCACGGCGATGCCTTGCTGGAGCATGTGGCGTTCACCCTGGCTGGTTGCGCGCCGGACTATACTTATGACCTGGCCGCCTATGTCGACGAATGTGTCTCCTGGTTGCGGCAGGCAGTCCCGACAGGCGACGTAGAGCTGGGTCTATCGGGAGGCGTGGACTCTGCTGTGGCCTTTGCTCTGGCACGGCGTGCCTACGGGCCGCGTCTGCATGCGACGTTTGTGGATACGGGTTTCATGCGTGAGGGAGAGATCGAGGAAGTGCACGGCTATTTCGGGAGCGAGGGCGTTGCGTACCTTGAGGCGGCAGACGTGTTTCTTGAGCACATTGAAGCGCTTCCCTATACCGGCCCAGAGCCAGTGGGAGAAGCGAAGTATTACGACCAGGTACGGCGCGCGGTGGGGCAGTGCTTCATCGACACGTTTGTACAGCATGCACGCCAGCAGGGCAGAGCCCCTGTCGCTCTCGTCCAGGGGACAAACTATGCTGATATCATCGAGTCCATGACGAACTTAAAAGCCCACCACAATGTCGGCGGCCTCCCGGCGCGCCTCGAGGTCACGGTGGTCGAGCCCCTGGCTGGTCTGTTCAAATTTGAAATCCGGCAACTGGCGGCGTATCTCGGCCTGCCCGATGAAGTGGTCTACCGGCAGCCCTCGCCCGGGCCAGGGCTGGCCATCCGCATGTGGGGGCCGGTGACGCGGACCAAAACTGCCGCCTTGCGTCGTGCCACGCGCATTTTGGAGGAACTCATACGTCAGCACTATCCCGACCCACGCCAGCGTCCCTCGCAGTATTATCTGGCCCTAGCCCCGCTGGCATCCTGCGGCCTCATGGGCGATGACCGCGTCTACGGCTACGCCTGGGTGATTCGTGGTGTCACCACCCGTGATCGCGAGAGTTACGTTACTGTCGGAGCCTTCGAGTTTTCTCACGCCTTTTTGCAAGATGCAGCCCGGCGTCTCACCAATGAAGTGACCATGGAGGACGGCACGCGTTTTGTACGGGTCTTCGTAGAGATTACCGGCAAGCCACCGTCCACCACAGAGCCACATTAGCTATGAAGCACCATTCCTAACACTGCCACCCTCTCAGGAGACCTCTGCAATCGACTGCGTTGCCGTGCGGAGACGATTGACCGCACTGACGACGGCCTTGAGAGACGCAGCCAGAATGCTCGCATCGGTTCCCACACCCCAGCGGATGGTATCATCTGCAGCCCGTCCCTCGACGTACGCCACGGCCATGGCGCTTGCCCCAGCCGACACCGCATGCTCCGCATAATCGTGCACGTCAATCTCTATCCCGAGCACCGTTTTCAGGCCATCGACAAAGGCCGCAATGGGGCCATTCCCCTGGCCCGTCACCGTGTGCGGCTGGCCATCGACAAGGAGCTGCACCGCGACCTGCGCCTGTCCCCCGTTGGTCACGGCTTCGTGGCCCAGGAACTGGACCGAGGCATTGGCCGGGAAGTAGGTGGTGGCAAACGCCTGCCACATGTCGCCTGGACTGATTTCCGTGCCGGTGTCCTCGGTGATGGTCTGGATGGTCTTGGAGAACTCGATCTGCAAACGGCGCGGCAGGACCATGCCGTGCTCCGCCTCCATGATATAGGCGACACCGCCCTTGCCCGACTGACTGTTCACGCGCACCACTGCTTCATACGAGCGGCCGACGTGCTTGGGATCGATCGGCAAGTAGGGCACGCCCCAGACCGTGTAGTCCTGCGGCAGTGCCGCGAAGCCCTTCTTGATGGCATCCTGGTGCGACCCGGAAAAGGAGGTATAGACGAGATCGCCGGCGTACGGATGCCGGGGATGAACCGGCAGACGGTTACAGTACTCGGCTACGCGGCGCAGGTGATCAATGTTGCTCATGTCGAGTTCGGGGTCGACGCCCATGGCAAACAGATTCATTGCCAGATTGATGACATCGACATTACCAGTGCGCTCGCCGTTGCCAAACAGCGTCCCTTCGACGCGCTCAGCGCCGGCCATCATGCCGAACTCTGCGGCGGCCACACCACAGCCACGATCATTGTGGGGGTGCAGCGACAGAATGACCTGGTCCCGACGCCGGACGGTGCGCAGAAACCACTCGATGACGTCCCCATACACGTTGGGGGTGTAGCACTCCACCGTGGCTGGCAGGTTCAGGATGATCTTATGGGCCTGGTTGTCAGGTTCGATGACATCCATCACGGCCTCACAGATTTCCACCGCAAACTCGGGCTCCGTCAGGGTGAAGCTCTCCGGTGAGTACTCGTAGCGCACGGCTGTAGCCGGAATGGCCTTCTCCAGCTGTCTGGCGAGTGCGGCAGCACTGGTAGCGATGTCAATGATCCCAGGCTTGTCCAGACCGAAGACTACGCGACGCTGCAATGGGTTCGTCGAGTTGTAGAAGTGCACAATGGCCCGGGGGGCCCCCTCGATGGCCTCGTACGTGCGCTCAATCAACTCCTGACGGCACTGCGTGAGCACCTGGATGGTCACGTCCTCGGGGATGAGATCCTCCTCGATCAGCAGGCGCACGAAGTCATAGTCGGGCTGACTGGCCGCTGGAAAACCGACTTCGATCTCCTTGAATCCCATCTGTACGAGGACATCAAACATGCGCCGCTTGCGTTCGACGTCCATGGGGTCGATGAGCGCCTGGTTGCCATCACGCAAATCCACCGAGCACCACAGCGGCGCCTTCTCGAGGCGGCGATTGGGCCAGGTGCGGTCGTGCAGCACGATCGGGATCCACGGCTGGTATTTCTCGAATGGCATCTTCTGGGGTATCACGGGTTTGCGAGGCATCCGACGTCTCCTTGTATTTAGCAGTACAACAGTGACAAAGTGTGCGCGTTAAGCGCTCATGGGCTTTCTGAGGCTCATCTGTACCCCCTGCAGCACTCTCCTCCGTTTCGCAGTTACGGGTCTACCGTTCACTGTGCTCAGGAGAGCCGCGCTGGTGCGTTGACCCTGCCAGGGGTAACGGGAACCGGGTTATGACACACAACAAGCAAAAAACTACACACAGATAGGATAGGGAGTTTCTAGGAGATCAGGGGCCGGGGGGCCTCGTGCTGCCTGCGCTTATCGCCGCAGGAAGCTGCTGAGGTCCCCCTAACTAAGGGCGAGGAGAAGCACTCCGGACGCCATGGACCAGAGAAATACCCCGGGGGCACGCATGCCAGGGTCGTCGTACATGATCTGGCCTGGTTGGGGGGTTTCCTGCACAATACTCATGGTATCCAATAACCTCTCAGGCATGGCGCATTCTAAGAAAATGGACGGTATGGATAAATTGCTGTGGATTTATATCCTGAATGACGTATGTCTGTCAAGTCTTTATCTGCCGAGCCACGCAGAAAAAAGGGCTCTTTGGGAGCTTCCTACGTCACTATTTCTCAGCCAAACAAGAGGTTATAGGCTCTATCAAGATGTGTGGCGACCTCATCCCAAGGTGAATTGCTACGGCGAGGCAGGACACGTGCAGCTCAGCCCTGATTCAGCACATCAATCATCTGCCGCAGACGACCAAAGTGGCTGCGGTTAAACCAGAGGAGCACACGCGGCAAGTGCGCGGCCTCATCGACATCGTTGCCCGGCGGCTCTGCTGCCACAATCTTGCCCCGGCTCAAGATATCGCTAAAATCACGATTCAGGCGGGCGAGCATATCGGGAGAAGGCAGTCGCTGTAGGCGGATGAGCAATTGGCCGTTGACGTAACGAGATGAATGGTAATTGCGGTAGAAGGTGGTAATTTCCTCCACCGCCTCATCGAGGTCACATGTGACTTTGAACAGATGCAGATCACTGGGAGAAATAAAGCCCGATTGCAGCATGTGAAGCCGGATAAAGTCATACCAGTCGTGCCAATACGTGCTGTCCGGGGCGTCTATGAAGACCACGGGCATGAGCGAGCTTTTACCGGTCTGCAGCAGCGTTAAAGCCTCGAAGGCCTCGTCGTGCGTGCCAAAGCCGCCAGGGAAGAGCGCAAAGGCGTGTGTTTCCTTCACAAAAATGAGCTTCCGGGTAAAAAAGTATTTGAAATAGACCAGCTTTGGATCATTGGCGATGACGACATTGGCGGCCTGTTCAAAGGGCAGGAGGATATTCAGTCCGAAGCTCTTCTCACGCCCAGCACCCTCTTGCGCCGCATGCATAAAGCCGTCACCGCCGCCGGTAATGACCATGAAACCTGCCTGTACCATACGCTGAGCAAACGCTTTGGCGAGTCCATAGGCGGGATGTGAGGCCTGCACCCGCGCCGAACCAAACACCGTCACCTTGCGCACGTCACGGTAACGCGCAAACACGCTCAGAGCATAGCGCAATTCCCGCACCGCCCGGTGCATCACTTTTAAATCGCCACGCTCCAGGTCGCGTGAGCGCAGAATCGTAGCCACAAACGCAGTGATTAAATCGGTGACGGGTGCTCCGCCAGCAGCAGAGAGCTGTTGCTGCACATCCGGGGGAAGCTGTGTGGACGGTGATTCCTGTTCTGTCGGCATAGGGTCTTCCTACGATATACTAGGACGTCTCGTGATTGGCCTGCCTCTCGGCTTCTAAGTATGCTATACAATTATAGCCGCTGAGAGTTAGGTTGGCGTGAGAGACCCTGGAGGAGACCATTCTATGGAGTATCGTACCTTAGGCAAGACTGGCTTGCGCGTCTCAGCCCTGGGCTTTGGCTGTGGCAACGTCGGTGGCCTGATCATTCGTGAGGAGCCGCGTACCCGCGTGCGGGCGGTGGCGCGGGCGATTGAGGCTGGCATTAATTACTTCGACACTGCGTCCATGTATGGCAATGGCCAGTCGGAGCAGAACCTCGGGCAGGTACTGAACGAACTCAAGCCCGACGTGTACGTCGGGACCAAGGTGCGTATTCGCCCTGACGAGATGGGGGACCTGCGTGGCGCCATTCACCGCTCGGTCGAAGCGAGTTTGACCCGCATGGCGCGGGAACAGGTGGACTTGATTCAGCTCCATAACCACATCGTCCAGCGCCGGGCGCCGGGCGGTGAGCGAGAAGCAGCCCTCACTTCCCAAGAGGTGCTGGAAGACGTCATCAGCGCCTTTCGGCAGCTCCAGGCTGACGGCAAAGTACGCTTTTACGGTATCACGGGCCTGGGCGACACGGCGGCGCTCTTCGAGGTCATTAATTCGACTCTGCTGCACACGGTGCAGGTGTGCTATAACCTGCTCAATCCGAGCGCTGGCCATCCTGTACCCAAGGGCTTTCCGAGCCAGGATTTTCACTTGCTGATCGACCGAGCTACGGCCCAGGGCATGGGCTCTATTGGCATTCGCGTGTTGGCCGCCGGAGCGCTCTCGGGGCAAGAGGGACGTCATCCCATCGCGGTCCCCAGCGTGGAGCCCATTGCCTCAGGCCCAGATTACCGTACTGATGTCGAGCGTGCCAGAGCTCTGGCATTTCTGGTCGAGGCAGGCTATGCCAGTAACTTGATCGAAGCCGCCATGCGCTTCGCCTGGAACAAAACTAATTTGTCGACGGCTCTGGTAGGTGTCTCGAGCATGGACCATCTCGAGCAGGCCATTGCTACGCAGGCACGGGGTGGACTGCCAGCGCCAGCCTTGGAACGCCTGACCCATGCCTGGACGCAGTTTGCCACGGCCTAAAGGGCTGGTCATCCAGCGCGCAGGCCCAGGAGTGTCCATAGGCCAATCAGGAGAAATCCGACCCCAGCAATGCCCTTGAGGAGGTGGGGAGACAGGACGTTCGAGAGCTGGCCACCGACCAGGACAGCGAGCAGGCTCGAAAGGGCGAGGGCCCCGGCAGAGGCGACAAAGACCCCGAGGCGGCTCAGGCGTGGGTCTGCCGCGAAGAGCAGTGTCGCTATCTGGGTTTTGTCGCCGAGTTCCGCCAGGAAGACGGTTACAAAAATGGACCACAGTCCCATCATGGTTTACCTCCCTCTCGCATCCTGGTCAGCCTCTCCTTTGAGATGCTTTGCCTTGAGCGTGTCCATTGCATACTGCCCTCTACTCGGTAGCTCCTGACAATAGGCTAGAAAGACGTTGCGACACCAGGAAAAACTCCGTATGCTCGGCATACTATACCTGAGCTACAAAGTATCAACACAGGAAGGGGGCCATGCGAAGAAAATTCTGTTGGTTCATGCTGCTCCTTGGAGGGGCATGCGGGCTGCTGAGTTGCCTTGCCCCCCCCGAGCTACCAAACGGTGCACAGCCATACGCGCGCATCGTATTGCCAGAGGCGATACGCCTCGTGGCGCTCGATAATCAGACCTTCGATCCACGTCTGCGGATTAAAGAAATACAGGTCACTCCTGGCTTTCATACTCTGCGCTTTGCCTATGCCGGGAACAGTCCGCAGCATGCTGGCCAGCAGAATGACCCCTTGCAATTTGAAGTCCAAGCGGGACACCAGTACGTCTTTGAGGCTAGGACGTGAGGGATCATCTGGCGACCGGTGGTCGCAGCCCAGAGCCTGATTCCTCAATACTGTACAACACATGCGTGTACAGAGGCAGAGACACAGGCACCAAAGTTTGAGCCATCAAGCTGTAACTAACACCTCTCTTGCATCACAGCCCTCGTGCAGAGGGGGAGAGCCCAGGAGGAAGTAATGAGTGAGCGCGCGGATTTCCGCCAGTTTTATCGGGATGCGCATGCGGTGTCCAACCTGAGTGAGCGCGAGAAGATGTTTATTGGGTTGGCGGTTGCCTTCGTACGTAACTGTCAGCCGTGAGTAGAGCGACGCCTTGCGGACGCAAGGAAAGCCGGTATCTCTGAGGCAGAGCTGAACGCTACCGTGGACGTCATTGCGGCAGTCGATGCCGGCATTATTCAGTCTCTGCACATTCGCGCCACAGCTCAGCTCAAGCGCGATGCGCTGCAGAGGCACGAGTGAGGGAGGGCAAGCGCCATGGCCTATACCATTCAGCATGGCACCGTGATCGACGGCACCGGCGCCACGCGCTTTGCTGCTGATGTGCTGATACGGGAGGGCAAGATTGTCGAGGTCGCCCCACATTTGCCACCCGTAGGGGAGGTCATCGATGCGCGTGGCATGATCGTGTGCCCGGGTTTTATCGACATGCATACGCACTCGCAGCTGGTCGTCTTTACGGAGCCCGATCTCCCCATGAAAGCGGCCCAGGGCATCACCACGGAGCTGTTTGGCCAGGACGGCATGGCGACCTTTCCGATGGTGCCACAGGCGTCTGCCATGTGGCGCACGCACCTCTCTGGGCTCGACTGCAACCCGCCCATTGACTGGGACTGGCAGGATGCAGAGCAATACCTCCATCGCCTGCCGCATCCCAGTGTGAACATCGCTACCCTGGTGGGCCATGGCAACCTGCGGCTCTGTGTCCTGGGTATGGATGACCGTCCGGCTACAGATGACGAACTCCATCGTATGGGGCTCCTCCTGGAGCAATCCCTCAGCGAGGGCGCCTTTGGTATGTCCACTGGCCTGATCTATGCGCCCTGCGTGTATGCCGATATGCGTGAGCTGATCTATCTCAACCGTATCGTAGCGCAGCATGGGGGGATTTTCGTTACCCACATGCGGAACGAAGCCGACTACATCTGGGCGGCGCTGGATGAGGTCTTCGAGATTTCTCGCGCTTCTGACGCCCATCTGCATATCTCTCACTTAAAAATTTCTGGGCGTAACAACTGGGGGCAGGCACAACGCCTGATCCAGCGCATCGACGAGGGTAGAGCTGCCGGGCTGAAGATCACCGCGGATCAATATCCGTACGAGGCCGGGAGTACTATGCTGGCAGCTCTTCTGCCAACCTGGGCCCACGCTGGTGGAGTGGATCAACTGCGTAGTCGGCTGCGCGACCCCGCGCTCCTGGCACGCATGAAAACGGATATGGAGCACGGCATCCCTGGGGCGCGGAATATGGTGCTGGAGGCAGGCTACGAGAATATCATGGTCTCGTACACTGCTTCGGACCGCCACCGCGGGGTCGAGGGCCTGCGGTTAGCCGAGATCGCCCGCGCCTGGAACACCGAACCTTTTGATGTCGTGGTGCGCCTCTTGCTCGACGAGGACTTTGCCGTAGGGATGATCACCTTCATGATTGGCGAAGATGACATCCAGAACATCCTGCGGGCCCCCTGGCGTGCTATGGGCACCGACGGTCTGCTCGGCGGCCGCCCCCATCCGCGCGCCTACGGCAGTTGCCCGCGTATTCTGGGGCATTACGTCCGCGATCTGGGGTTGCTCACGCTCGAAGAGGCGATCCGCAAGATGACCAGTCTCCCCGCAGAGATCTTGCATCTGAGCAACCGCGGAGTGTTGCAGCCCGGCAAAGCGGCCGATGTCGTTGTCTTCAATCCCCAGACTATGCGCGAGCGCTCCAGCTATGAAGACCCGCGCCAGTATCCCGAAGGTATTCCCTATGTCTTCGTCAATGGTCGCCCCGTCATTGCTGGTGGCCGCTCTACGGGTGAACGCCCGGGGCATCTGTTACAGCATCACGGCTGAGAGGATCACATTTTGACCTCACAGAGAGAATCTAAGCAGCGGGCTATGAGGGTTGGCAGGAAGGCATGGCTTGGATGGCGCGGTGTGGGGAGATGAGCTTATGTGCTCAGTTTTGACTCACCCTGTTGTGCCCATAGCTTTGTTTACTGTTTTTCCTCAGGCAGCCCTATCACCAACAGTGCTTCTCGTTGGGGCAGCCTGCTCGGTCGTGCCAGATCTTGATGTCATCGGCCGCAAGTTCGGCATCAGGTCTAACCATATGCTGGGGCATCGTGGCTTGACCCACTCAATAGCCTTTGCTGCTGTGCTGGGAGCAATACTGACTTACATGCTCTTCCGTAGCAGTCATCCTGACCCATGGGTGATCTTCCTCTTTTTATTCGTATCAACACTATCACATGCATTCCTCGATATGCTGACCAATGGAGGGCAAGGAGTCGCCCTGTGGGCACCATTCAGCAATGCGAGGTATTTCTTCCCGTGGCGACCAATTGAGGTATCTCCGATTGGAGTGCGGAGATTCTTCTCCAGGCGAGGGGTGCTGATAATACGGAGTGAGTTCAGGTGGGTGTGGCTGCCTTCAGCAGGAGTATATCTCCTGGGGATTATGATGCAGCGATATGGGTAAGGGGCCTGACAAACGGATACACTGGAGCCCGCGAAGCACACTAGGCCTCCTGGGGTGGGGGGAAGGCTGTAGGAGTGGCCCGATACTCCTCCTCGGTAAGCCAACGGCCGCCACTGATGCGTCGCTCGACGACCTGTAAACGCTGGTCAAATTCTATGTCTACGGCGATGCGTTGGAAGCACTGTGCCCCCACGATGTCCTTATGCAGCGTATAGGCTGGGCCAACCTCCCCAGGATCACGCATTTCACTGACCAGATCATAGCGTCGATCAGCACGTACGCGAATGGCCTCTCCGCAGCGGCTACAGGCGACATAAATCCATAGGGCTGAGGGGCTTTCCGAACGCGGACGTCGTGTAAACAGGCGCGTCAACCAGCGCATACCGTTCCTCCTAGGCGGGTGTGCTCTCATCATAGCCTGACAGGTGAGAAAGTCAACTGCTCCGGCCTCGGATGCGTCTTTTCTGCGTCTGGTCTCTGTCACAGACACCACAATCAGTTATAATGGCAGGTGCAGGTCGGCGGCCTTAGGGTGATGCCCTTTGCAGAGGGAGCGAGAGAGCTATGAAACTTGCAGGGAAAGTCGCGATTGTCGGTGGTGCCTCACGCGGTATCGGCAAAGACATTGCGCTGGCTTTTGCCGCGGAGGGCGCTAAAGTCGTCGTCGTCGCGCGTTCAGAGGTCGAGCCTGATCCGCGCTTACCTGGCACTATTCATCAGACGGTGGACGAGATCAAGACCGCTGGGGGAGAGGCCATGGCCGTGAAGGCCGACATCAGTGATGAAGCCCAGGTCGAAACCATGGCCAAAAGTGCCCTGGATGCCTATGGCCGCATCGATATTCTGGTCAACAACGCTGCGGTGCTCGTGCCGCGCGGCATTCTCGACCTGCCGACCCGGCATATTGATTTGCACAATCGCGTCAATATCAAAGGCCCAATTTTGTGTATCCGTGCTGTCCTGCCCACCATGCTCCAGCAGCAACAGGGATGGATCATTAACGTGTCATCACGCGCGGCGGTTTTCCCTGGCCCTGGACCGTATAAGGACGTTGCCCCGACGCGTGCCTTCATGTACGCCGCCACCAAAGCCGCCCTCGAACGTCTCACTCAGGGGCTGGCTATGGAATATCAAGATCAGGGCATCAGTTTTAATGTCCTGTCTCCAGTAGGCAGAATCCGTACGCCAGGGAACGTCTTCGGCATGACCAGACCCGGTGAGACGCCAGAGCCCTTTGAAGAAGCGATTGCCATGGGCAAAAGCGCCGTGTTCATCTGCTCCCAGGACCCGCGTACGTTCACCGGCAATATTCTGTTCGATGAAGAGGTGGTCAGGCGGTACGACCTCTAGGAGTATGCTGTGACGCACAACCCCTCGCTATCGCCCTCCCCGGCGGCCCGACGCCTGGCCGCGGTAGCCGACGTGAGCGAGCAGTTTACGGCTGCGGACTACGTGTGTAGTAAAGAGACGGCGACGGCAGTCTTCTTGATGATCCAATTGCAGCGGCCGCTGCTGGTGGAAGGCCCTCCTGGTGTTGGCAAAACGGAACTTGCTAAAGTGCTAGCGCAGACCACAGAGGCGCAACTCATTCGTTTGCAGTGTTATGAGGGGCTCGACGAAGCCAAAGCCCTGTACGAGTGGGAATACAGTAAGCAGTTGCTGTACGTGCAGATGCTCAAAGAGCAACTGGGCACGCTCCTGGCCACAACGACCTCCCTCAATGACGCTGTCACGCTGTTGCAGCATCAGGAGAGCGCGTTTTTCTCGCGTCACTTCCTGCTGCCGCGCCCTCTCCTCCAGGCCATTGTTGCTTCTCAGCCAACGGTGCTGTTGATCGATGAAATCGACCGCGCTGACCAGGAGTTCGAGGCGTTCCTGCTGGAGATACTTAGTGACTTTCAAGTCAGTGTCCCTGAGCTTGGGACGCTGCGGGCCAGTCAACGTCCTTTGGTCGTCCTTACCAGCAATGCCACCCGCAGCCTTTCAGAGGCGCTAAAGCGCCGCTGTTTCTATCTGTATATTGATCACCCGACGTTAGCTACCGAGCTGCAGATTGTGCAGCGTAAAGTACCCGGTATTGACAGCCGTTTAGCCACGCACATTGTGCAGTTCGTGCAGCGTGTGCGTCAACTCAGCCTGCGTAAGCCCCCAAGCATCAGCGAAACCCTCGACTGGGCCCTAGCGCTGGTGGTCTTAGGCGCCAGC